>Ga0256826_1002245_pt1 | contig 11825 bp, 13 predicted proteins | sample CV79metaG_FD_185975 | JGI IMG/M metagenome (GOLD analysis project Ga0256826, IMG submission 185975) | Hydrothermal vent microbial communities from East Pacific Rise, Pacific Ocean - CV79 | ecosystem: Environmental > Aquatic > Marine > Hydrothermal vents | place: Pacific Ocean: East Pacific Rise... | reverse complement strand
TGGTCACGCATGAAACCTGCAAACAGGTGTTCTAGTGTGTGAATTCCTCTTTCCCCTAAAATATCTACATTAGGTCTACAAAAACGTAAATCAAATACTGTAATGTCATCTCCACTTGGAGTACTCATGTTTTTAGCAACTCTTACTGCTGGAGCTGGCATTTTTGTGTGGTCTACTCTAAAACTGTCTAATAATGGCATAATAATTCCTTAATATATAATGTCGAAATATACAATAAAAATGGTAATATATCATTAAAAATTCTATAGGATTAACCAATGAACAAACAAGAAGAGTTTGAAGGTGCTGTTACAAAAGTTTTAGAACTTCTAGGAGAAGACCCAAAAAGAGAGGGGTTACTAAAAACTCCTAGCCGTGTGGCAAAAGCATGGGGATTTTTAACAGAAGGGTATCATGAAGACCCAGAAGCTATTTTAAACCAAGCACTTTTTACTTCAAGTAATGACGAGATGGTAGTGGTACGTGACATTGAGTTCTACTCTACTTGTGAACATCATATGTTGCCTATTATTGGTCGTGTTCATGTAGCTTACATTCCAGATGGAAAAGTAGTAGGACTCTCTAAAATTCCACGTATTGTCAATGTGTTTGCAAGACGACTACAAATTCAAGAGCAGATGACAGAACAAATTGCAGATGCCATTGCCAGTGCTATTAACCCAAAAGGGGTAGCTGTAGTTGTTCATGCACGTCATATGTGTATGGAGATGAGAGGCGTTCAAAAGATTAACTCTACTACGGTTAGTTCTGCTCTAAGAGGTCTTTTCAAAAGTGACCAAAGAACACGTTCAGAGTTTTACAATATCATTAACACACCTGCACCTTCTAACTTTTAGAATGGATAGAAAAGAGTTTTGAGAACCAAGACTCTTCATGAATCATCTCTTTATGCTTTTTTAGTCTATCATACTTAACTAATAAATCTTTATACTTTTGAGTAATCTCTATTCGTTCAAAAAGAAAAGCATCAATCTCAACATCATGTTTCTTCTTCATCTTCATCTGCTTCTCTTCTGCTCCAGATAATTTCGAAGTTAATGTCTCTATGACATCATCTTTACTTTTTAAAAAAACTTGAAACTCATCTAAAGTCTCATTATTTTCATCTAAAACATATTTTTGTCCCATATAACCTAAATTAAGTTTCATATTTTTTTCAATTAATTCTTGATTGACTTTTTTATAATGTTCAAGCTCTTGATTTATTTTATCTATATTTCCTAACTCATGATTACTTATCTCAGACAACTCTTCTAATTGATCTTGGTATCTCTCTTTTAATATTGATTTTGCTAATAACCAACCAAATATTGAACCCAAAAGTATTGCTCCGATAAGATATAAACTTATTTCGATAATAATATTAATCACTGTTAATCCTTTTTAAATTTATTTCTTTTAGCGTTTGCTTCATCGTATGACAACTGTTTTTATCAAGTTCAAAACTACAAAACTTATTAATAGCATAGAAAGTACAATAAATAATCTTATCATAAAAATATTTTTTAACACATATAATTTAATTGGTGATTTGAATGTTTTATTTTATTTTAATATGCTGGTTTTTAAACAGTGAGCATAATTTTTATTTTTTTACCAGAAAGCCCTATTTTGTGGGGATACAAGAAGAACATACGTTCTTTTCTTAACTTTTTCTTTATTAAAATATTTAAATTTTAAGTTAAGATATTATTTATTTTATATAAACTATACCTAACAAAATACAAAACGAAAGGTCATCAATATGAAAATCAGTGTAATGGGAATAGATTATAACCACCTATTAAGTGGAAAAGCTTTAGCAGAAATGGGAAATGAGGTTACATATATATCAAGAGATCATAAGCGTATAGAAAATATCAAAAGAGGCTATTATAATTCAGATGAAGCAATGGTAATTAAAAGTATTGATACTGATGATAGTATTGATTTTTCTGCTGATATTAAAAATGCACTTAGCCATACTAATATGTGTTTTATTTCAGAAGGAATATCTGAAGATACTGATAAGCAAATGGAGCATATTTTAAATACTGCAAAAATAGTTGGTGAAAATATGAGTTCACATATGTTCATTATTGATCGTTCAAATGAATCAATGTCTAGAGTTGCACAAATTAAAGAAACGATACAAAAAGAATTAGTAAAAAGAAATGAATCACTTACCTTTGAAGTTATAGCTAATCCAGACTTTTTAAGAAATTAAGAAGTTAACACTTTTTAACGAGAAGAATTATGCATAAATGAAATAATTTCATTTAAAATTAAAAAATAAATCTTATATTTATCATATGTACTGCATAATTCGTTAAAAAGAATCATATGAATATAAAAATAATTGAAAAATCTTTACTTCCTCTCTTCTTTGCAACCCTTATTGTTACTGCTTTCAACTGGCAATTTGTACATATATATCCTTATTTAATTGAACATTTTAGATTAAATAAACTTTCTATTCTTTATTCTCATCTTTTTATTTATACTTTTCTAGTGCTTACACTTTTTACATTTTTTATTACAGTAATAAACAGATATATTATAAAATCAAAAATTTTCTCTATAGTTACAATAATTATGCTTTTAAGCTTTTATCTTTTCTCTCACAATACACTAGAAAACATCTTTAACTACTTCCTTTCTTATCCACTATCAACTAATGCTATTATGGGTATGGTACTGTTTGTAGTAGGGACTATATCATATAGTTTATATGTATTAAGTAGTATATTTTTAAAAAACTATATTCCAATGAGTCACTCTTTTATATTTGTTATATTATCTATTAGTTATTCTGCTTTGTTTATTAATCATTATTGCTATAGTATTTTTGAAATTATAGATAAAATTAAATAAGAGGGGAAAAGTTAACTACTAAATCAAGAACTATAAACGATTTAGTAGATGGGGAAACGACTTTAGAAGCTTTTAGCTTAAAGTCCAGCTTCTTGAATTGCTTCGGCTTGAGCATGTGCATTAAGTGGGTCAAGTACCAGCTTTAAAGTACCATCATTCATAATTCTGTCAAGAGAATAAAGAGTTAAGTCTATTCTATGATCAGTTAAACGGTTTTGAGGGTAATTATAAGTTCTAATTTTTTCAGAACGTGAACCTGTTCCAACTTGTAATTTTCTTTGACTAGACGTTGCATCTAGCTGTTTTTGTAGTTCAAACTCATAAACTCTAGCTTTAAGAACTTTCATCGCTTTGTCACGGTTTTTATGTTGTGATTTTTCATCTTGAATCGCAGCTACAATACCCGTAGGGATATGTGTTAAACGAACAGCAGAGTCGGTGGTGTTAACAGACTGACCACCACAACCACTTGAACGGTAAACATCCATTTTAATGTCATTGGCTTTTAAATCAACCTCAACATCATCTACTTCTGGAATAACAGCTACAGTAATAGCTGAAGTATGCACACGACCTTGTGTCTCCGTATCAGGTACACGTTGTACTCTGTGAATTCCTGCTTCAAATTTAAGTTGAGAGTAGACACCTTCACCACTAACTTGGGCTATCATCTCTTTGTATCCACCTGCTGTTCCATCAGATGAAGAGATAATCTCTACTTTCCAACCAACAAGCTCTGCATGACGTAGATACATTTTAAATACATCTGAAACAAAAAGTGCTGCTTCATCTCCACCAGCTCCTGCTCTAAGTTCTAAGATAATATTTTTGTCATCATTAGGGTCAGTTGGAATCATAAGAATTTTAATCTCATCTTCTAACTGTGGTAAGAGGGGTTCAAGTTCAGAGAGTTCTTCTTTTGCCAAATCACCGAGTTCTGAATCACCAAGAAGCTCTTTATTCTCTTCAATCGCATCTGCTGTTTCAATATATTGATTTGCTTTTTCTACTAACTTACTTAGTTTAGATTGCTCTCTACCTAAATCTGTCATTCTTTTAATGTCAGAAGCAATATCTGGAGAACTTAACAAAGTGTTAATCTCGTCATAACGGTCAATAAATGGTTGGAGTTTTTCTTTAAACATAAGAGAACCTAATGGTGGATTTTTGAAATTTTAAAAGAAGATGTAGAGTATCAATAGAGATACTCTAACAAGAGTAGTTGCTACTTATGCAGCGATTTTGTTAACCATAAGGTTAAGTCTACTTACTTTTCTAGCAGCTGTAGTTTTCTTAATGAAACCTTTAGTTACCATTTTATGAATTTGCTTGTTAGCAACTTTAAATGCTTCTTGTGCTGCTGTTTTATCATTAGCTTCTGCTGCTACTACTACTGCTTTAACAATATTTTTAAATCTTGTTCTGTAGTATCTATTTCTCTCTGTTCTCTTAGCAGTTTGTCTAATTCTCTTAATTGTTGACTGATGATGTGCCATGTTTGCGTCCTTTGTATGCTACTATTTGATGTTAGCCCTTATGATAAATCTATGATAAGAGTCTATAATTTGGCGAATTTTATCTAAAAAACTCTTTGTACTTCTTTATAATGGTTCAAAAGTGTAAAAGTTGTTACTTGCTTTTCAATATTTTTACTTTTATGTCTCTTCAAGATTATTTATTTTTTCTCTAAATACTTGCTCTTTTAATTCTAATTCTCTTTCCCAAGCTTCAGCTTCTTCAAATCTCTTATCTAATTTAGATGTATCATTTTCTTCTTCAATATTATTAACTAATACTTCTTTCTTACCTCTGCCTACTTTAATAAGACGTCTATCCACTGCCATATTACCTTTATCATTGGTTGCCATATACATTACCATATATTCACCATCTCTGCTTGTATCTACATTTTCAATACAAACAACATTAAGCTCACCATCATCTTTATCTGATGCCGAGACTCCTGGTTCTACATAATTCTCACCTACATTAAGATAGAGTGGATTTTCACCTCTAATCATTATCGTTGGCAAACTACTTTTTTTATTACTTGTTTGTAAATATACTTTCTTAAATATATTATCACTAACTGTCTCAATATTGTCTATACTACCACTACCTTTTATTACAAAACTTTTAAAAGATATAACTTCATTTCTATTATCATAATATTTCAAATCTTTTTGTAAATTTCGTTTATATTTTTGCCACTTACCATTTTGTGTATTTAATCCTAAGCCATATTGCATATAACTGTTATTTATTCCTGGGGTATAAATAAGATAACGTTTTCCCATACGAGTTTTCAGTGCAACTATAATTACAAAATCTTCACTATAGTTCATTTCCCAAGTTAACCAATACTCTTTTTGTTTATATTTTTTAACTTTATTTTCTAATTTATATAAACTTTTTGTTCCATTTCCTTGAAAATGAATAATTCGACTTACTTTTTTTCTATCAAATAAATTATTAACTGATTCAGATAAACCTTTAGATAAAACTTTCCATTTAGAATTTTTTTTATCCTCAGCATCCTCATATACTGTTGCGTTAAGAGGTATTAAACAAAGAGTAATAATAAGTATTGATTTATAGTAATTCATTATATGCTTCTCCACGATTTATAATAGAATTATAACATATTAAAAAATGTTTTATATTATTAAAAGAAGAGTAATCATAAAGAAATTATTTTATCTTTATGATTATATTGGGACTAGAAGAAAAGAACAAAAGCAAAAACAACAAAAAGAATAAAGTGTAAGAAACCTTCAAGTACATTAGTTTCACCATCATTAAAATTAACAATACTTACAAGTAAAGTCAATACCAGTAAAGCACCTTGCATTGGTGTAATTGCTAAATTTAAATCTAAGCCTGATAAACTAGAGATAATGATAACGGCTGGAACGGTTAACAAAATTGTTGCTAAGGAAGCACCTAAAGCAATATTAATTACCGTTTGCATATTGTTTTTTAAAGCTGCTCTAAAAGCGACAATCAGTTCAGGTGATGCTGAAATTAATGCTACACCAACAGCTCCTAAAGCTAAAGGTAAACCTAAATGCTCCAAGTTATGTTCCATAAATACAGCTAAACTCTCTGACATAAATCCTATAAATCCAATATAAACTACAAGTAGAATTGTATGATACCAACCATTAATACCCTCATGATGATATAATTCATCAGTACACTCTTCTTCTCCTTTATATTCAAAAAAGTATCGGTGATTATTTAACTGAATCTTTGTAAAAACAATATAGAGAAATACAAAAACCACTACAATAAACCACATGAATGCTGTTTGATGAGAGGCATCAATAAGATGAGGAAGTACCATAGAGAGTCCAATTGCAACAAGCAACATAGAAAGGTAAGAGTTTGATGAGTCAACGTTGTAAGGTTGTTCACCATATTTTAACCCACCAATGATTGCTGCAACACCTAAAAGTCCATTTATATCTAACATAATTGCAGAGTAAATTGTATCACGTGCCAAAACAGGATTATGTGAATGAAGCATCATAATTGCAATAATCATTACTTCAACAGTTACAGCTGACATCGTTAGGATAAGTGTTCCATAAGGTTCACCGAACTTCTCTGCAAGCATCTCAGCATGATGTGCAACAGCCATTGAAGCATAGATAATAACTGCAAACAAAATAAAGAAACCAACCATGTTTCCTAGATTTGTTTGACTAAGTGTGTCTTCATAAATAGAGAATATACCTAAAGTAATAATAGAAATAAAGAGTGCATACTCTTTAAATAAAACTTTCATAAGAAATCCTTAAAATTAATTATTGAAGCATACCAAAAAGTTTATCTATATGTTCTAAAATTCATTGTATATCTTGAAGCTTGAGTTCTTAAAACTTGTGGTTTTTTAGCAGAATAAAATCTATAAAGTACCAATTGTGCTTGTGGATGACCTTTTTTTGCTGCTCTTGTTAACCAAAGTCTTGCTAACTCTACATTTTGGTGTACACCCTCACCATAATGAAACATTAATCCTAATTCATACTGAGATAAACTATACCCCTTCAATGCAGATTTATGAAATAATTTAAATGCATTACGCAAGTCTCTTTGAGCTTTTGGTGCATTCTTATACTTTAATGCAAAATTATATTGTGTATATACATTTCCATATTGCCCTGTTTGTTCCATGTTCTTAACATTACTTGCACTTAATGTAGTAAATGTAAACGCCATAATTAATATTATTGTCTTTTTCATATTATTAAACCAATCTTAAAAAATAATTTTAATAATTATATTAAAAAAACTTTAAACTTGGTAGTAAATATGAAATATTCTCACTTTTATCCTAGTTTTTTTAAATATTTTAATAATTCTCTCATAATTAATCTCGGTTCAGGGGGACAACCTAAAATAGCATACTCAGAAGCAAAAGGATTTCGTCCATCATCCTTTAATGCAAATGTATTTTTAAAAGGTGCTTGAAAAAGTGGACAATCACCAATAGTAATTACTCTTTTGGGCTCTTTTAATTTCTTATAAATATCTTTAGCTTCCAAATACATATTCTCAGTCATTAATCCAGTTATCAATAATATATCTGCATCTTCGATTTTATAGGTAACCTCAATTCCAATACTAGACACATTATAAAGAGGATTAAATAGAGCTTGTAATTCAAGTTCACAACCACTGCATGAACCAGCATCAAGAATATATAAGTTTAACTTTGAAGAGAACTTCTTTTTTATTAACTTCTTTAACTCTTTATCTAAACGTTTTAATTCACCATCTTTTAAAAGTTCTTTTTCCAATTGCCCAGAGGGAAATTTATTTTTAAATAATTTTAACATCACTTTTACCTTATAAATCAATAGCTGAAATATTAAGAGGTATACTCTTAACAATTAAACCTAAAGTCGATACATCACTATTTTTAATAGCCAAAGAGAGTGCTAATCCATTTAAAAAACTTGCATCTCTCACATAAAACCTATCAATAATACCTTTTTTAAGTGAAATATACATCATAAGCTCCCCTGTAGAAGCTTCTACATAAGAGTAATATTCACCATCTACTGGTGTACCCATACAAAAAGGTAACATCTCATGTGTTCTTAGATTTCGCATAACACGCAATGAAGTAAAAATTTCAGTTATCCTAATATTAAAACGAGAGAAAGTATCTCCTGCCTCTTCTAAATTAATATAAAAATCATTTTTTTCATAAAAGTTATCATCATGCCGTCGATCAATATTGATACTACTACAACGGGCAACAAGTCCAACCAAACCATAAGCTTCAGCATCTTTTTTAGAAATCTGTCCAAGTAATAACATTTTTTTTAAAATATTATCTTTAGTCTCTATCCACTTTTCAAATGAAATAAGATCTTTCTCTAATGAAAACAAAAATTCATATACGTTATCAATATTCTCAGTATTATTATCTAATCTTATTGAATTAAATCCAAAACGATGCCCTGTTAACTCTTTCATTTTTTCTCTACCAAGTTCAAGAAGTTTATCAAAAAAAGATGATCCATCATGAAATTCAACCAATTGGCAAAGGGTTGCTAAATCACTTAAATGTGATAAAATTCTTTCAAATTCCAATAGAAAGATATGTCGTTTTTTTAACATCTCAGGTAGTACTTTTTTTGATGCCTGTAGTTTAATTTCTAAAAGAGCTGTCTGATAAGCAATACTTTCTGTTGCAGATATACGTTCCACTATAGGAGTACCCTCTTCAAGTGTTAACCCTTCAAGCATCTTTTCAATACCTCTATATTTATAAAAAGGCATCATTTCAAAATGTAAAATTGTTTGATCTTTATCAAAAAGTTGAAACTGGGATGATTCCAAGAGATAGGGATGAGTAGGTCTTAAAATAACACCATGATTATTTGTAGATAAAGAAACTTCTTCCTCATGGCTAACAGATAATTTTGTATATTTCTTTTGCATAGGAAAAATATCTTTAGGGAAATGTTCATGTTTAACAAGATGTCTTTTATCATTACTATAAAGAATTTCAATACCAAAATCATCAGTTATTTTTCGCTCAAACCAAGCAGCAGCAGGATAATCTTGTGCAATAGAGATTAAAGCTGGTGTCTTCTTATTGAGATGTTCTATAATAGTTCGTTTATCATAAACTGTAATAATCTCAAAAAACTTCTCTTGTTCTTGTGCAAACCGTGCTATTAATCTCATTTTTCTACTATTGCTTTACTGTTTTTTATTTAGAATATCTTCATAAAAATGATAACAACTCAAGTAAATGGTATCTTCTTCCATCTTTATTCTTTCGTCATTATTCATAAATGCTTTTCTAAGACGCTTAACTACTTTAATTTTACGTTTTTCTTTACTTATTTTACAACGGTTAAAAAACTCATCTAAAGTTATCCAACACTCCTCTTCTTCTTTTGAAACCTCTTTTAAAGAAATGGCTTCAATAGGAGCAGATTGATTTTCAAGCTCTTTTTTCTTATCAATAACCATATAGTCAACTTGCTTTACATAGAGATTACGCATTTCACTAAATACCTGTTTAAGTAACTCAATTTCACCTCTTAAAGTAGTATTTATTTCAGTATTAGTCTGTTTCAAATCTGAAATACTCTCTTTAAGTACAGAGATGGTTTGCTCTTTAGAGTTTAATAGTTCTTTTACATTAATAAGATGAGGAGCAACCTCTTCTTTTTTTTCAACTGAAGTTTCTTCTTTTTTTTCTATTTCATCAACTACAATATATATCTTTCCATCAACTGTTTTTGACTCCAATACACCTTTTTTAATCTTTGCATAGACAGCTTGACGTGATATTCCCTGTGATGCAGCATACTCAATAGGCTTTACTAACTTGCTCATCTTTTAACCTTTTTCCCAATTATAATAAACAATAATAGCATAATATAGTTACTTTGTAAATAATTAATAGAAAAGAACAATAAATTTAAGAAGAGGAATAATTTTAATTTTGTGTTAATTTAGTATAGATTTGGCTTAATGAGTTTAATTGAATGAAGGAAGCTACATGAAGTAGCTGACTGAATGAAATTATGCTCATTCAGTCAAAGATATATTAAAGTAGCATGAAATTTTAGAGTCTTGCTTCTTCTCTTCTTTGTAATAATGCCCACTTAGCATCAACATCTTTTTGAACTTGTTCAATGATGTGTTTGTATTGTGGTTTGAAAAGGTGTCTATAACGCCCTTGAGCAGCCATATACTCTTCTACTGAGATAATATTTTTTGGTCTGTAAAGAATATTTAACTCATGAGAGTCAATAATCTCATAAATTGGGAACATTAATGAATCAGTTGCCAAATCTGTTACAGCAATAGTATCTTTTGGATCAAATTTCCACTCTGTTGTACAGGCAGAAACGGTGTTAATGAAACAAGGACCCTCAGTCTCTAAAGCTTTTTGGAAACCTTTTGCCATACTTTTCCATTTATTTGGTGCAAGTTGTGCAACATATGGAGCACCATGAGCAGCCATAATAGATACAATATCTTTTTTCTTCTGCTTCTTACCATAAGAGTGAGAACCAGCTTGTGCAGTTGAAGTATGAGCCCCTACTGGTGTTGCTGATGAACGTTGTCCACCTGTGTTAGCGTAGTTTTCATTATCTAAACAAATATAGGTAAAGTCATGACCTCTCTCCATTGCTCCTGAAAGCCATTGGAAACCAATATCATAAGTAGAACCATCTCCACCAAATGCAACAAATTTAACGGGTGCATCATTATCTGGAAGTGTCCCTTTTGCTTTACGAGCTTTATACATTGCTTCAGCACCAGTTGCTGCTGTTGATGAGTTTTCAAAACCAATGTGAATCCAAGAAGTATCCCATGATGTATATGGGTAAACAGCTGTTGAAACTTCTAAACAACCTGTATTTGAAGCAATAACTAGGTTATCGTCAGTACAGTTCATAAGCTCTCTAACAATCATAGAGTGAGCACAACCAGGACAAAGAAGGTGTGCCCCTTCAAATCTATCATTTGTCGTTGAAAACTCTTTTAAGTTTTTAATTGATGTAATTGCCATTCTTAACCCCTTCTAGTCTCAAAAAATCCAAGTTTTGGTCCTCTAAGACCAGAGAACTGTTGAATATTTGTTGTAATATGTCCAGCATCAGCATGTGCTTTTTGCTCATTCATAATTCTTTTTACTTCATCAATAGCAAAGTCACGTCCACCTAAACCATAAATATAGTTAGAGATAACTGGTCTTGATTTTGTAGTATATGCTGCTGCTGAGATTTCGTTAAATAACGCACCCATTGCACCACCTGGAGCTGATTTATCCATACATACTACTGCTTTAAGTCCTTCTCTATCTAACTCATCTCTTACTAAATCATAAGGGAATGGTCTAATACATCTAGGAGCAACAATACCAACTTTAAGTCCTGTCTCTTCACGCATTTGCTTTGCAGCAAGTACAGCTGTTTCAACTGAAGAACCAAGAACTACCATTGCTACTTCTGCATCATCCATCATGTAAGACTCAACTCTTTTATATTCTCTACCTGTAAGCTCTTTGAACTCAGCAAATACAGAATCAATAACTGAACGAGAATCCATAAGTGCTTTATGTTGTTTCGCTTTATGCTCATAGTGCCAATCTTCTTCTGTTTGTGCACCATGTGTTACTGGTCTAGAGAAGTCAAGCATATCATCTACAGGAACATATTTTCCTACAAATTTATAAGCTACTTCATCTTGAAGTGGTCTAACATTTTGTGCTTTATGAGATGTTGTAAATCCATCTTGATGAACCATTACTGGAAGTCTTACATCCAAATGTTCACCAATTCTAAATGCCATAAGTGGTAAATCATACGCCTCTTGAGAGTTAAATGCGTCGATATTAATCCAACCAGCATCACGTCCAAGATACATATCAGAGTGGTCACCACGAACGTTAAGTGGAGAAGCCAATG
>Ga0256826_1002244_pt1 | contig 11829 bp, 11 predicted proteins | sample CV79metaG_FD_185975 | JGI IMG/M metagenome (GOLD analysis project Ga0256826, IMG submission 185975) | Hydrothermal vent microbial communities from East Pacific Rise, Pacific Ocean - CV79 | ecosystem: Environmental > Aquatic > Marine > Hydrothermal vents | place: Pacific Ocean: East Pacific Rise... | reverse complement strand
CTTCAGAAAAAGCAATTTCTCAAATTAGTACACTATACAAAAGACTTTTAAAAATAGAGAAGAGAGAAAATTTAGAAGCTGCTCTTTTCTATTTGGAGAACTATTTAAAAGAACGAGATGTTACTTTTCAAGAATATATGAAAACAACACTCTCACCACAAACAGCAATAAGTTCATTCTTTAATAAAATAAAAAATGGTTTTACCACAGCAGCTTAAATACTACAATGATACTTTACGCTTAGTCCAATCACCTTGACTAAGCTGTTTAAAATAATGTATTACTTCAAATTTTCCCTCTGTAATTTCAACAACAGCACATTCACTCAATGCTTTTTCTCTAGCACAAACTTCGCCAGGATTAATAAATAACGTATCACCCAATAAAGATGCCTCAAATAGATGCGTATGCCCAGAAACAACAATATCTGCATCAGCTGACATAAAATAAGGTAAGTGCATCATTTTAATTTTTATATCTTCTATAGTAAAATAGTAAGGTTCTTGAAAAATATTATATTTGCCATGTAGAGAAATAAGTGATGTATCATTATTTCCATAAACACAAGCATAAGGAAGATTTGTTGCTTCAAGCATCTGAAGATGTTCTTCCAACATAATGTCACCTGCATGTAAAAGATACTCTACTCCTAAAGAGAGTAGATGTTCAATGGCGCTCTTATGTAAAGCAGTTGCATGGTGACTATCGGAAAGGAGTCCTATTTTAAGATTTTTGCTCATCATTTTCAGACTTTGGTTCTTCTGGCATACCTTTTAATTTATCTTCAGGTACGGCTTCTGACCATTTACATTTTTTCTCAATACATTCATAAACTTCGCCTGTTTTAAGAACTTTATGAACCACCATACTTTCACACTCTGGACACTTTCTCTCAAGTGGCTCACCATTTGAGATGAAACGACACTTAGGATAGTTTGAACAACCAAAGAATTTTCCTCTTTTACCCTCTTTCTCATGAATCTTAGATCCACACTTAGGACAAGGTACACTCAACTCTCTTGGTGGTATCAAAGGTTGTGCATTTTTACATTTTGGATAAGCTGAACAAGCATAAAACTTACCACGACGAGAATCTTTAATAACCATCATCTCACCACATTTTTCACATGGTCTATCAGTCAATTCTGGTTCTGGTGGTGCATTTCCCTCTAAGTCAGTAGTATATTTACACTTAGGGAAATTTCCACAAGCAATAAACTCACCGTAGCGTCCTTTTCTTTTTAGTAACTCATGCCCACATTTTGGACACATTTTACCTGTTGGTTCAGCCATTTTCTGACTTTTAATCTTCTCTTTACCCTCTGTAATTTTTTTCATAAAAGGGTCATAGAAATCGGAAAGAACTTTTTGCCAATCCAATTTACCTTCATCTACCTCATCAAGGTCTGCTTCCATATTTGAGGTAAATCCAGAGTCGACAATCTCAGAGAAGTGCTCTTCTAACATCTCAATGACTGTAAAGGCAACCTCTGTAGGATGAATTCTCTTCTTCTCGAGTTCAATATATTTACGTGTTTGTAAAATGGTAATAGTTGGTGCATAGGTACTTGGACGACCAATTCCCAATGACTCAAGCTTTTTAATAAGACTAGCTTCGTTATAACGTGCTGGTGGTTCAGTAAAATGTTGCTCATGTTTAATGTCATCTAAAATAACTTTTTGACCTTTTTTTAACTCAGGTAAAAGCTTATCTTTTTCATTGTAACCTGTCACTCTGTAAAAACCATCAAAAAGTAGCTTTCTACCACTTGCTTTAAAAGTAGACTTTTCACCTTTAAAGAGTAGTGTTTGAGATTCAAGTCTTGCTTCAGTCATTTGACATGCTAAGAAACGGTTGTAAATAAGACGGTAAAGTTTAAACTCATCTGCACCCAAATAGTCTTTTGCTACTAAAGGTGTAAAGTCTACCAAGGTTGGACGAATCGCCTCATGAGCCTCTTGAGCTCCTTTTGAAGAAGTCACATATGATTTTACTTTTGCAGGCAGATAGTCAGCTCCAAAGTTTGTAGAAATGTACTCTCTTGCAGATTCAACAGCCTCTTTTGCAAGGTTCATACTGTCGGTTCTCATATAGGTAATAACTCCCATATTCCCTTTGTCAGTCTTAACTCCTTCATAGAGTTTCTGAGCTACCATCATAGTCTTTTTAGGAGAAAAACCTAATTGTGTAGAAGCAGATTGTTGAAGTGTTGAAGTCATAAATGGTGGTGGTGTTTTACTCTTACGCTCTTTCTTTTCAAGAGACTCAACCACAAAATTTTCTTTAACAGCAGACTGAACAATCTCCGTAGCCATCGCTTCATTTTTAATGGTCATTTTGTCCATTTTAGTACCATCAAAAGCATAAATACTAGACTCAATATTCTTTTCAAAAAGACCATCAATCGTCCAATACTCTTCTGGTTTAAAAGCTTTAATTTCACGTTCACGGTCAATTACAATTTTTAAAGAAGAACTCTGTACACGCCCTGCACTTAATCCTTTTTGAATTTTACTTGCTAGTAAAGGCGAGAGTTTATATCCCACAATTCTGTCAAGTAATCGTCGTGCTTGTTGAGCATTTATAGAATCCATATCTAATTTTCTAGGATTATCTAATGCATGCTGTATGGCTGTTTTTGTAATTTCATGAAAGACAATACGAGGTAAACTCTCAGGATCTTTTTTAATTGCCATAGCAATATGGTAGCCAATCGCTTCTCCCTCACGATCCTCATCGGTCGCGATATAAATAGTCTCTGCCTCTTTTGCAAGCTTCTTCAACTCTTTAACCGTAGGATTTACCTCTCTAGGAATAGAATACTTAGGTACAAATGTACCATCTTCTTCTACAGTAATTCCAAATGAGCTTTTAGGTAAATCTCGAATATGTCCTTTTGAAGCGACTACTTTATAATTTTTTCCTAAAAAAGCTGAAATAGTTCGAGCTTTGGCAGGAGATTCCACAATAATTAAATTTTTCATATATACAATGCACCAATAGATATTTTTTTGCATTGTAACAAAATATCTTGATAAAGAGCAATCATTTCCTCTGCTAATTGGTTTTTTGGTATACTGTTAGTAAAAAATGGAAAAATGTAATGGCTAATCTTACTTTGTTAGACGTAATTATACTTTTAACTGCTGTTGTTGTTGTGGGAGTTCTATCAATCTATCTTTTTGCACTTAAAGCAAAATTCACTAAAAAAAAGGCTGAACTGAGTAACAGTTCAGCCTGTAAAAAAGCATTGTCTGCTCATAGAAAACGCCTTTATACTGACTATTTCTGGTCAAATAATAGCCGTTTTTCTTGGATCTTACTCTTTCTTGTTTTTTTCATCTTGCTAGGTTTAGCACTAGCATATAAAACAACCGGTCTATTTAGTATTATTAACTTAGTTATGAGCTTTATCTTTTTAATTGTAACCATATTCTTTCTTTATTTTGCCTACAAAAGCTACAAGGCTTTTCCAACGAAGGCAGCAGAACGATTAAAAGCTTTCGAAAGTCAAGTTGATGGAGCCATTAAAAAAGAGATTAGTTTTGAAGGAGATAACATTCAAAGTTTTTCCGATGGGGATGAAGCTTTTGATACGGCCCCTAAAGTTTTTTCTTTTCCAACAGGTATCACAAAAATTCCTTTTCCACCATTTGAAAAAAATGCAAAAAAGCAACCTATTATTGCAACTAAAAAAATAGAGTTTCTTATTTTATCTCGTGAGTACTTTAGTATCTGTAAGGGAGCTGCAACCTTTAACCTACTAGACCCTGCACGAGAAGGTATACCTAAAAAATGTGCAGAAAAAGCAGGTTCAGCTGGAGAGTGTAACGAACACTACTACTCTCAAATGAGAAATGTGGAATATGATGCAAAAAAAGAGTGTATTCGTATTATTTATTATGATGAGAGAGATGATGTTGAATTTGCTTGTAAAAAAGCTGCACCAAACAGAAAACCAGCGATGAAAGCATTAAAAGAGAAATTACGTCTAACAGAGAGACAACGATTACAAAAAATTAATGAACATGAAAAATATGAAGAGATTATGGATAGACGTATTACTAAAGATGATGTGACAAGTAATACAGATGAAGAAGAGAATAACTCTTCTGATTCATAAAAATAAGTAGTAGTGGTGAAAACCACTACTACTTAGAGAGTTATTATTTTTCTAATTCAAAACCTAACTCTTTAAATGTTTCAACAACTTCTGCATCAATTGCTAACATATCTTTTCTCATTTTGTCATCTTTAATTCCTGTCGTTGCTAACCAGTTTTCAACTGAAGCATATCCAACATGTAATTCATTTGAACCTTTTGGCACATAGAAGTAAACTGAACATGGGGCAAAAAGACCGGCTTGTGGTTCACCGTGATTAAATACTGAGTTAGAGAATTTAAAGTGACATAACGAAGAGACCCAATAAGCATCGTACTCATCAAATTTCACTTCAGCATCTTCATACTCAAATTTGAAATCTAGGAATCCTGCAATAATAAACTCATGTTTTACAAATGCACCATCATGCTTTTCAACAAACTCTTCTACCCAGTCAGACATCTCTTCAATATCGGTTGGTAACTTCATAACCAGTTTAGTAAGAGGTTTTGCTGGTAATTTATTACTATGTTCAAGTTTTTTAGACTCTGTTGGTTTTAACTCTTTTTTTACTAACTCATCAAGTGAATTAATCATTGATTTAAAATCTTTTCTTGCAGCTTCATCTTTTTCACCTATGATGTTTAACATCAAATCTGAATCTAAGTGACCAAACCATGTAGTTTTTTCATCTTTATCCAATTTTTTGTAAAACAACATATTAAATGGAGAATAGGCACCAAAATCTGGGTTTTTAATCAAAAGTGGTCTAATCTTTTCTAAATTTGTCACTGTAAAGAAACTCAGTAAGTCAAGATTTTTCTCTTTATACCTATTAAAGTAATGTACTTGAATATTGTCATTACCTGCTGCTTGAAAACCGATACTATCTAATTTTTTAACAAATGCCTTTGATTGAATATCAGCATTCCCTTTTACACCACTAAAGTTTGCTGTAATATCAGCTTGTAGTCCTGAAACAGCTAATATTATAGCTGCTGCCATTGTTGAAAGTTTTGTTAATTTCATAATTATCCTTTAAATTTATTTAGAAAACTTAACATAAGAAAAAGTAATCCTATTTATTTTATACATACACCTTATAAATTACAATTAAATCTAAACTGTAATTATAAATAAGATTTATACAAACCATAAATTATGATAATCAAAATAAAATTAATAAAAGTTTAATTTATTATGATTTAAAATAAATGAACTTCTCTAAAACACCGAATGTATCAATCTTTCATATATAAATAAAGTTTTTATATTTTATATTTTAAGGACACAAAATCACAGTTTCACACATACATAAAAGACATAATGTTTCATATGTACACAAGAAGTATATTTCATTGTTATCATCATAAAAAGTGTTTAAAAAGTCAATTTAAATAAATTTTAATTTATATTAGTGCAATATAGGGCTTTAAATGCTTTAATTATAATTTTTTTTTATAGTTAAAAATAAAAAAAGTAATAAATAATGATAATAAGCTCTATTTATCATTATTATTGAGTTAAAATATAAATAAAATTACTTGACATTTAAAATATCTTGCCATATAATCTAAGCGTTCCGTGTATTTCTATATGAAATTCCAAAATCTTAAAAGGAGGACAAATGACTAAAATTACTAAACGCTCAGAACAATCATTGGTTTCTGATACAGAATCAAATGAAGAACTTTTGAGCAGAAGAAATTTTTTCAGAAAAGCTGCTACATATTCAGCATCTGCAGTTGTTGCTACATCTGTTTTAGCGCCTGTTGCTGTAAATGCTAATGAACACATCAAAGCCAATGCCGAGGATGATCCTAACATCATGGAAGAGAAGCCATGGAGTCTTGAGTTAGGTGCACCTGTTACAAAAAACCGATATGGTATGCCATCACCTTATGAGCATAATGTAACAAGAAGAACTACACCTATTCTTTCATCTGGTAACTTCCAAGCTTCTATTGCTGTTACACCGATTCAAGATTCATGTGGAATTGTAACACCAAATGGTCTTTTCTTTAACAGATGTCATGGTGGTACACCAACAATTGACCCAAACCAACACAGACTTATGATTCATGGTCTGGTTGATAAGCCGATTGTTTTAACTATGGATGAGTTAAAAAAATATCCTAATGTAAGTAGAATTCACTTTATTGAGTGTCCAGCAAATGGTGGACCAGAGTGGAGAGGTCCTCAGTTTAACTCTATTCAGTTTGCTAAAGGCTTTATGTCAAGTGCAGAGTGGACAGGTGTATATATTAAAGATATTCTTAGAGAGCTTGGACTTAAAAAAGAGGCTCTATGGATGCTTGCTGAAGGTCTAGATAACTCTCATATGGGAAGAACCATTCCTGTAGATAAAGTTCTTGATGATGCAATGATTGTTTGGGGACAAAATGGTGAAGCACTTCGTCCTGAGCAAGGTTATCCAATTAGATTACTTGTTCCAGGTTGGGAAGGTAACTTATGTGTTAAATGGTTAGCAAGATTAGAATTTGCAAAAGAGCCATTCTACGCAAAAGAAGAGACTGCAAAATATACAGCACTCAAACCAGGTGGAAAAGCAATTCAGCACTTCTATGCAAATGAAGTTAATTCTGTTGTTACTTCTCCATGTCCTGAAAAACCATGGAAAGATCTTAAAAAAGGCGACATGATAGAAATTGAAGGTCTCGCTTGGTCAGGTATGGGTACTATTACTGGTGTTGACATCTCTTTAGATGGTGGTAAAAACTGGGAAGAGGCTCCATTAAAAGGTTTAATTCTTGAAAAATCTTGGACAAGATTCTCTTATATGCATAAATATGATGGAAAAGCTCTACTCCTTTCAACAAGAGCAAGAGATGATGCAGGACATATTCAACCAACAGTTAAAAATGAAAGAGCTGCCGTTGGTGTTGAAGGTGTTTACCATAGAAACGGTATTCACACATGGGCAGTAGCAGCAAATGGGGAGGTAACAAATGTTCAAGTCTTATCATAAAAAAATTATTTCAAGTGCAGTTGTTGCATCTATTGTTCTTTTAGGAACAGCTTGTAATGCTTCAACTGAAAATGATAAAAAAACCGAAGCTAAATCTGAAACGAAAAAAGTAGAAACAAAAGCTTCAGAAGTTAAAACTACTACATCTAACCCAGCAGTGGGTGCTGCAAATGCAGCTGTTTCTGACTCTGTTAAGAAAACTTACGGATTCAATAACAAAAAAGTAATTGATGGTGGGGTAACCTATCCAATTGTGAACGGAAAAGTAGGTGCTTATGCAGCCAATGAAAAAGCACACTCTGCTGCTGTATCTTTTGGTAAAACAGCAACTTCAAATGAGCAAAAAGCTTGGGATATTGATGTAATGCCAGATGGTACAGGTCTTCCTGAAGGTTCTGGTAATGCAGAAGATGGAGATGAGCTTTACGAAGAGAAATGTGTATCTTGTCACGGTGACTTTGGTGCAGGTGCAGGTTCTTACCCTAAACTTACAGCAGGAAATGCTTATGAGATGCAAAAAACCATGGTGAACCAACGTGTTGATGGTAATGATGAAGGTCCAAAACGTACCTTTGGTTCATACTGGCAAGAAGCAAGTACACTTTGGTGGTACATTAAAACTGGTATGCCTCATCCAGCACCAATGTCTTTAACTAACGATGAAGTTTATGCAATCTCTGCATACATTTTAATGATTAATGAGATAGAAATTGATGGTGAGTTAGTTGACGAAGAATATGTTCTCGATAGAGAAAAATTCTTAAAGATAGAAATGCCAAATAAAAATGGTTTTGAACCAAATATTGATGGTCCTAGTGGTCCAGATAATGTTCGTGCTTATTTCAATGATGTAACAAACTATGGAAATGGTACAAGATGTATGAAAAACTGTTTTGAAGGAGAAGCTAAGCTTCAAAAAATCAAAATGGCAATTGCTGATTTTGAACCACCACTAAGCATGGAAAAATCTTTACCTGCCGTAGATAAAGATGCAAAACCTGCACACCCAGGAAAAGCCAGTTACGAAAAAAGTTGTGCAGTTTGTCATGCAACAGATGCTATGGGTGCCCCAGAAGTTGGGAACAAAGCAGCATGGGAAAAAGTACTAAAGCAAGAGTTAGATACAGTCTATGCAAATGCAATCAATGGTAAAAATGGTATGCCTCCAAAAGGTGGGACATCGTTAGATGATGATAAAATTAAAGAAATTGTTGACTACATGTTAGAAGAAAGCAAATAGTTTTTATTTACTTTACTTAATTACACAGTTAATACACGAAGAGTATTTATACTCCTAATACATTGATTAATGGTCATATATTTAATCAAAAAAAATGATTGTAAAAAATGATTTTTACAACATTTTTGACACTATTTTTACTTAAAATAGTGTCATATCTAATTAACCAACATAGAAAGGATTTCAATTATGGAAAGAAGAAAATTTTTAGGTTTAGGTCTAGCAGCAGTTGCTCTAGTACCAGCAAGTTTAAGTGCTGTTGATTTCAGAAAAGAGAAGCCAGACGCATTTACTGCTCACAATGTAGCAGATGCAATTAAAGGACTTTATGGAGACATTAAAACTGTAGATGGTGACATCACTGTAAAAGCACCAAAAATTGCATCAAATGGTGGAGCTATCCCTGTTACAATCAAAAGTGGTTTAGACCTTAAATCAATAGCAATCTTCCAAGATGCTAACCCTGAGTCAGCTGTAGTTGTATTCACAATCCCTGCAACAGGAATTGTTAACTACATGACTAAAATTAAGATGCAAGGTTCTGGAGAAATTACTGTAATTGCTGAAGGTAAAGATGGTAAATTTTACAAAACTTCTCAAAAACTAGAAGTTGCACTTGGTGGTTGTGAAGGTTAATTCCTTTTCAAAACACGAAACAGATTTTAAAACAAAATATTACGAACAATAGAAAGGAATAACCATGGGTAACATGAAAATCAAAGCAAAAGTTAAAGGTGACACACTTAAGTGTAAAGTACAAGCAACACACATTATGCTTCCATATAATGCTGCTAAGAAAAAAGGTGTAGATGCTAACTTCATCACACATATCGTTGGTAAAGTTGGAGATACAGTAGTATACGAAGCGTCTACTAGTCAATTCTTATCTAAGAACCCTATTTTTAAATTTGAGGCTAAAGCTGAAGGTATTAAAAAAGGTGATAAATTAGAGATGACTTGGACTGATCTTTCAGGTAAGACAGTTACTGAAGCTAAAAAAGTTAAAGGTCTTAAATAATCCTATAAGATTATTTACCCCCTCCTTTTAATTGCTCCTATTCTAGGAGCAATTCTCTTGTCTTAAATCTACAAAACCTTGAACCAATGAATCACTTCTCTTTTTAATGTTGACTCTTTACGTCTATTAAAATGATCTGCCATGTCAAAGTCTTCTTTTTCAAGATTCTCTTTATACTCTTCAATAAATTTCTTATACTCTTGTTCTTTTATTGCTGAAATTTCATAAATAACTTTTTCATACTTATCAATATTTTCTCTTGAAAGTTCAATGAGATTAATTGCACCATAACGTTCCTCTTCATTTAAAGTCATGTTCATCTCTAAATACGCTCGCATAGTTGCCAAAGTAAATTCTAATTGATTACTCTTAGACTCATTTCCTTGCTCTATAACTGTTGATAACTCTTTACTGTAACCCCAAGCACCAGAAATATTTAAATCAGTGTTAAAAGCTACTTTAATGAGCTCTTGTAGATTCTCTTCGACAACTATCTCTTTAAATATTTTCATATTACCTCTTTATATTTAATAGAAACATTATAACAAATAAATCTTGTCTCCTTTTTCAATAAAACCAACTTCTACTACTTTAACAAAAATTCCTCTATCATTTTTCAACAAAGTAGGCAACGACTTATCAATAGATGAAAGATGATTACAAATAGTACAGTTTTGTGTTACTTCTAGTACTACTTCACCTATTTGTATTTCTGATCCTATCTCTAATTTATAAGGATTATAATCAATTAAAATATTTTCACCTAAACTTCCATAGGGCATATAAATATTTTTACACGCAGCCATTCCATAACTCTCAATCGTTGTTAGAAGAACTGAACGTTCTAAATCTTTTGCATAAAACTTATCATCCGTAACACCATTCATATCTAACTCAACAATTGATTTCGATATACGATTTATATTACCTTTTTTAGATATAAAGAGTTCTAGAACTTGACCTATACTCTTATTCATTTATATCTCCTACCCAAACATTCCAATCACCCGTAAAAGCCTTAACTTTCTTATACCCTACCTGACGCATAGCTGTCATCATAAAAAGAGCTTTAGGACTGCCCGACATACAGTAGAGATAATTAATATGATGTTTTTTTAAATTATATTGATTAAATAAAGTATCTAAGAGCTCATTGGATTTTAATTGTTGTTCTTTTTTATTTATTAACTCTTTCCATGACAAAGCTGTAACACCAGCGACATAAGTTCCTTTTTCATTCCCCACAATATCAACCATAGGACAAACATCAATGATTGTAATATTAGATTCATTAGAGTTAGTTCTTAGCTCTTTCACAGCTTTTTTTAAATCATTTTTACTGAGTAGATAATCCGTATTAATTATATTGATTTTATACTCTATTCTATCATAACTTTTTGGACTAAAATCTTTCTGATTTATTAATAAATGTGGCTTCAATACTTCTAATTTTTTTTTCAAACTATCAATTTTAGACTTATAATTTTTTATTACACTACTATTATTATCATTTAAAACTAATTTCTTTAAACTTTCTAACTCTAGCTCATACTTAGTGTAAATTTTTTGATTTGGATCTATCTTCAATATAGCCTCTATCCCACCATTTACTATAGAAATATTCTTATGTCCAATACTTTCAAAAATAGTATAAAGTGTCGCTGCATAAATACCATGACTATTATCATAAATTAGTAGAGACTGATTAGGTGTAATAGCTTTTTCAGAAAAATACATTTCTAACTCTTTGGAGCAACTATAAAGAGGTTCACATGATTTATTCCTCCCTAAAATATCTGAAGAAGAGAGAGACTGTACATCAACTATTTTACTGTTTTTAATAGTCTTTATACTTTTTTGAGCAGAGATAAACTGCACATCAGTCTTATTAATCATCTTAATTGCGATTTTTGCCTCGGTATAAATACTCTCTGCAGCCATTAAAATATGTGTAGAGATAATCAAAAATAAACTTATATACTTATACATTTCATCCCTTTCAAGAATTATGGTCGGAGATAACCACCATTGTGCCCATCCTCAACAGCTTCATTTAAAATTTCCAATAACTCACCTAGTGCTCTAATCCCTGGTAACTTCATCAATACTTTTTTATTGTTAGGTTGGATAAAAATTAAAGTTGGTGTACTTCTAACTTCCAATTCTAATGGTATATCCTGATGATCAGTATTAATTTTCACTACTTCAAAGTACTTATTAAGTATTTTTTTTACTTTAGTATTATGAGAGATAACTCTATCTAATTGGTCACAATACTTACAAGTTGTAGAACGTACTTTAATCAAAACAATCTTATTTTTTGCTTTTGCTCTTTGCATTGCTACAGAAAACTTTTTATACTTCACAGAATATGTCTTATTTAAAACTTTTGACTTTGGCTTCGGCTTTGGCTTTTTTATTAACTTTATTTTCTCTGAAGTATCTCTCTTTGGCTTTTCGATTTTCTTCATCTCTTTA
>Ga0256826_1002242_pt1 | contig 11831 bp, 4 predicted proteins | sample CV79metaG_FD_185975 | JGI IMG/M metagenome (GOLD analysis project Ga0256826, IMG submission 185975) | Hydrothermal vent microbial communities from East Pacific Rise, Pacific Ocean - CV79 | ecosystem: Environmental > Aquatic > Marine > Hydrothermal vents | place: Pacific Ocean: East Pacific Rise... | reverse complement strand
AGAAATTAGCTAAAAACTGGGATGGTAGTACAAGAACATTAACACCATGTATAGAGGCTATTGGTTGTCAAAATACAGCATTTATGCTTCATGATGATCCAGCAAATATTAGTAGTCTAAATCTTACTACAGGTAAAATGAGTTTACAAAGTCGTATCTTTAGTAGTAGTAAAATCAATGCTGCAGGATATAATAAAAAAGATGGTTATATTTGGGCATATGACTACTTTAAAGGAGATGGTACACTATTACGTATTGGTAAAAAAGCTAATAAATATGTTAATGACTCATTTAAAATTCCAAATCTAGCAATCTCCTCTTATGTTGGAGACATTAATGACAATGGGCAACTTTACTTAAAAGAAGGAGATACCAAAAGGGTTTATGTTGTAGATTTAGATCCTAGTTCTTCAACCTATTTAACAAAAAGAACAACTTTTAATCTTAGTGAAAATTTAAATATTTATGACTGGTCGTTCAATCCTTTAGATGGTCAACTATATGCTATTACAAGTGGTAATAAAAACTACCTCTATAAAATTAATCCAAGTAATGGAATTGTTACTTTTCTAGGTGATACAAAAATCAATAAAAAAGGTGCATATGGTGCCTCTTTCTTTGACAAAGAGGGAAGATTTTATGCCTATAATAATTATGGTGGTATTTACATTATTGAACCAAGCATATCGTCAATAGCTACATTTTTCTCAAATACAAAAGCTGTTAACGGTAATGATGGTGCTATGTGTTCTGATGCAACCGTAGTTCAACCTCCTAGAGTTTACATTAATGATGAGAACATTACAGAGGGTGATTCAGGAACTAAAAATCTTAAGTTTACTGTTTCTTTAGATAAACCTGCAAATACTCTAGGTAATGTTAGTTTCGACTATCAAATTCTTGATGGAGATGATAACGATAAAAATAATAATGCAAAAACACCAATTGACTATATTAGCAATCATCTAAAAACACATATTACCCTAAATGGAAAAACTCAAATTTATGAGATAAATGTTCCAATTAAAGGTGACAAAGACATTGAAAAGGATGAGAGTTTCAGAGTTATTATTACTAATATTAAAGGTGCAATAGCTGGTAATATAACTGCTATAGGTACCATTATAAATGATGATACTGCTAACCCATGTGACCCAGTAGCATCAGGCAATACAGATACAGATAACGATGGTATTACAGATGTATGTGATTTAGATGATGATAATGATGGTGTTCTAGATACTATTGAAATGAGTTGTAAAACTCCTTTAATTAATTTTAATAAAGATATTAATTCATTAGAAGGAGTAACTGTATTATCTGGTTATCACAATGGTCTAAATATAACATATAGCTCTACAGGTGATCCTTTTGCTATATTTAAAAGTTCCAATCGTAGTAGTGGAGACTACATTTTCTTACGTCAAGTAGAACATGGGAAGAATGAAGTAGTTGCTACTGCTATCAGAAAACTCAATATACCTGTACACTATCTTACTGTTGATATTAGCGATATAGATTTAGTATCTGCTACTCGTTTCGAACAAGCAAAAGTTGTTGCTTACTATAATGGTTCAATCGTAACACCATCTTCTATTGAAAAAGGTAAAAACCTAGTTAAAAATGGAGACTATTTTAAAGGTACTAATAGTATAGATGACTATCATGACCTATCACTTAGTGGTGTAATCTATCACTATACTGCTCCTATTAATGAAGTACATATTGTACATAGTATGATTGATGATGCTGGTAGAGGTACTCCATGGAATATAGCTTCACATATATCTGGTTGTACTCCTATTGATAGTGATTCTGACTCTGTTTATGATTATTTAGATATTGATAGTGATAACGATGGAATTCCAGATAATATTGAGTTACAAACTACACAAGATTATATTAAACCAAATAGAATATTTGATGCTAATGGTGTCGATACAGCTTATGTAAGTGGATTAACTCCTGTAGATACAGACAATGATAATATTGTCGATATGCTTGATATTGATAGTGATAATGATGGAATTTTTGATATTGCAGAATCTGGACTTGGAAATAACGATACTAACAATGATGGAAGAACAGATGCAAATGTAGGTGTCAATGGATTAGATAATTCATCAACACATGAAAATAATGATACCTATCAAGATACAAATGGTTTAGCTTATGAAAAAGGTATCTTCTACATTAAAGATTCTGATGCAGATACTAAAGTAGATGGTTCTAATGCAGCTCCTACAGCTCAAGACTTTGACTATAGAGATGATGTTGATAATACTACATTAATTACAGTAGAAGGTCTAAAAAAACTTGAAGGAGATGCTGGTGTTACTGAATTTAAAATTCCAGTAACACTAAGCAGACCTGCCCCAAAAGGTGGAATTACTCTAAACTATAAACCAACAGGTGATAAAGTTTTCACAGATGACTTTGCTTATGGTGAATTTGATGAATTCTTTGAAGAAGAACCAAGTGCTATAGATGATAATGGAAACGAAAATGATAATGGAAATGAAAACGAAAACGAAAACGAAAACGAAAATATTCTCATTAGTATCTTTGATTCTTCAACTACAGAAGGTGACCAAGGAGAAAAACCATTAAAATTCAAATTAACACTTAACCATAAAGCCCCAGAAGGAGGAGTAACTGCAGTAATTCAATCTGTAAACATTACTGCTAATGAAGGCGAAGATTATAGAAGAGATAGTAGCTCTATCTTCTTCCCTAAAGGGACTACAGTAGCTTATGCAACTATTATGATTATTGGTGATAAAAAGAATGAAAAAGATGAAAAGTTTGATGTAAAACTAGTTTCAGCATCAGGTGCTTCTATAAATAATGCACATAAAAAGGCAAGAGGTATTATTAGAGATGATGATAATGGCTTCTTTGACCAAATTATTGGATACCTTAGTAATGCTGTAAACAATCATATAAATAATTCTAAATCAAAGAAATCAGCTATTCAACATAAATCTACTTCTGAAGATATAGTAATACCATCTATCTTCATTGAAGAAGGAAATACTACTGGTTACATTATTATTCCTGTTCAAGGAGATAAAAAAATTGAAGAGAATGAACCATTTAATCTTGAATTAGAAGTATTTGGAGCAGTAAAGTTTGCAACAGGGCAAAATAAAAGTCAAAAGATGCAAAAGAATTTAGCACAAAAATCAGGTAGTAGTAAAAAGATAATTGAAATTATTATTATTAACGATGATGAAAATCTTACAGATAGTCTTATTGCTGAATATAGAATGGATGAATGTATTTGGAAGGGAACAGCTAATGAAGTAAAAGATAACAGTGGAAATGATTTACATGGAACATCTCAAAAAAATGCTAAAACAACAAGTGATGGAAAAATTAATTTAGCAGGAAATTTTGATGGAAATGGAGCATCGTTTACTGTTTCTGATAATACGCTACTTAATCCAGAAAAAATTTCCATATCTGCATGGGTTTCTCCAAATAACTTAACAGAATGGGACTCTGTTATTAGTAAAAGTTCAGATAGTTCTTGGACAGATGGATGGGGTATTGCAACATACAAAGATGCTAGTAAACTTAACTTTTATGTTAATAACTGGGGAAAACATAGTATATCAATTACACTTCCTAGTGGCTGGTCTCACATAGTTGCTACCTTCGATGGTATGAATATGAAAATGTATCTCAATGGAGAATTAAAAAGTAGTAAAATATATATTGCTCAAATTCAATCATCTAATTCTCCTTTATCTATAGGACGAAATCATGGAGATGGATATTCATGGTCAGGAAAAATTGATGAAGTAAAACTATTTGATTCTGCATTATCAGAAGATAGTATAAAAACAATTTATGACAATGAATCTCAAGGATTAGATTGGGACGATAATGATAAAAATCCAAGAGATCCTGTAAGTTGTGAAATAGAGCAAGAACCATTTGTATGTGATGAGACACTATATCTATCTAACAGAAGTAAACTTGGAACAGGAAACATAGATAGTGGTAAAAGTTGGTTACATAGTATTAATCAAGATATGGTTCCATATACCTTTGATCCGATTGGAGAAGGATATATTAGTGCTAATGGTGGGTACAATGCTTTAGGGTACAACCCAATAGACAACTATATGTATGCTTTATATGGTAACCATCTACTAAAAATTGATAAAAATGCTGTAGTTGTAGATTTAGGAGCAGTAACAGGATTAGCTAATACTCAACTATTTGCTGGTGCCTTTGATAGAGACGGTAACTACTATGCGACTGGTACAGGTCAAGATGATAATATAATGTATAAAATTGATATTGAAAATATAACAGTTGTTGCACCTGTTATTCATCTATCTAAAGCTGTAAAATTTTGGGATATGACTATAGATAAAACAGGTAAATACTTTTATGTAATGCTTATTAAAAGTACAGGTGGAAATAATTACACTAATGATAAATTTGCAAAAATTGAAATTAGTTCTGGGAACATAGAAACTATTGGTAATAACCACGCAGATAAAGATGGTATAGACCTAATTTTCTCTGATAAACGAGGTAAAGTTTATGCTATGTCAAGCTCTGAATTTTCAGAAATAAATACAGTAACAGGAGAAATATATCCAATTTCTAGTACTCCACCTCTAACTTTCTATAATGATGGAGCTAACTGTCCTGAAGGAAATATTACAGAACCTCCTGGAGTGACAGTTAATGATATTGAAAAAGATGAAGGTGATTCAGGTACTACAGACTTTACCTTTACTGTAAAAGTTAACCGTACAAGTAGTAATCCTATGATGAACCTAATGAGTAATGGTGGATTTAAATTTAGAATAAGTAATGGAACAGCAACACTTAACGAAGATTATATTTTAGGAACAACCGTTACTGGTGGAACACTTAGATTTGGTAATATGATTATGATTGCTCCTTCTACTGATGAAATCAATGTTACAGTTAAAGTAAAAGGTGATACCAAAGTTGAAAGAGACGAAACATTCTTTATTGACCTATACTCACCACAATTTATTGGAATTAGAAACAGTCATGGTGTAGCTACTATTCTAGATGATGATTTAGGTGATTTCAATGTTGAAAGAGTTGATAGTTTAACTACTTATAATAATAACCACGATATAGATCAAAAACATAATCTATATACACAAATTGCACATAAAGATTTTGATTATACTATTGTCTCTTACGACAAAAATAGTAGCAATAAATATAAAAAAGAAAAAGCCATTTCTAACTTAACAGTAAAAGTTGAGCTTATTGATGGAACAGATAGTAATGACTCTACAAATGTATTTTCAACAGTTGTTGGTACATTTGATGGTAGTAGTAGAATTGATATAATTAACGCTACAGATTTAGAAAACATATACTCTACTAAAGATGCTCAATTTAAAATCTCCTATCCAGTAGATGAGAATGGAACAGTTATCCCAAATAACTCTTGTAGTACAGTACATTGTCTTGAATCTCTACCTAACTTTAACAGATGGAGTGAACCTAAATATGCACAAGATGAATTTAGTATTCGTCCTGCTGGATTTAAATTAGATCTTTTTGCTGACAATAATGGTAATGCTGTAAAAATTGATGATAATACAAAAACAACAATAGAATCGTTAGCTGCTGGATATATTTATGATTTAAATATATCAGCAATTGGTTATATAAATAATATTGAGAAAAAGTATGCACCACAAACTTATTATATAGATGCAAAAGGAGACAGAGTATTAGCACCTATTCAAAAACTCAAGTCTACACTTATTTTTGATGACAACAAAACACACTGTGCTGATGAGAACAATAGGACATATGAGTATTATGAGTTTACTGATGGAGAAAATGACTTAAAAGAGTTTATGCATGATAATGTTGGAGATTATTTAGTTAATATACTAGATGAGAATTGGACGAATAAAGATCATTCTACTAATCCATCTAAAGTAGGTTGTATTAAAAATTCATCAAAGAATAAAGCTGTTAATGGAATGTACGGATGTAATATTCAAACAGAATTTGAGAGTAAAGATAAAGGTTACTATGACATGAAAGTAGAATTCGAACCATATAATTTCGATGTGAACTTTACATTAAGTACTCAACCAAATATTGCAGCAGACTTCCTCTACATGAGTGATTTAAATAAAACAAACAATATGGCAGTGCTTATTGATGGAAATGTTACAGCAAAAGCTAAAAATGGTACTATTACCACAAACTTTACAGATGGATGTTCTGCAAAACCTGTAGATTTCCAATTAGACTATAGTGCAATTACACAGAGTGGTGATTACAATAATAGTAACCCAATTGATATAAATACAACAAAAAGTACTCCTGTATCTGTACTAAGAAAAATTAAACATAACAATGGTGTATACTCTGCAACAATGACAAATGCATTGGATTCAAACATTACTTTAGAAAAAAACCATTTTGAAGATAATGCAACTGTACTTGGTGCAAGTTCATTAGCTATACTTTATAATATTGAGAAGCATATGAGTGAAGCTATTAACCCTGTAAGAATTGACTTTAACAGACCTCATGTTGCATCAAAAGAAGCATTATCTAAAATTGCTACAACCGATAAACATATGCCAGTTGGAGATCAAAATTTAAATGATAGTAAATTCTTCTACTTCTCAAGAGTAGCACCAGAATTAAAAAACTATCCAACAAGCTATGACTATAATCAGTCTACACCTATAGCTGTAGAACTTTTCTGTAATCAAACCAGAGCATGGTGTCGAACAATGGAGATGAATATAAATGGATTAAACTCTAGTCATACACAAGAGGGTTGGTATACATCAAGACATCATGACATCAATATTGATGGAGATATGAATTTAAGTATTGATGCGACATCTACTGATGCAGCACATAGTAATGTTACTCCAACAAATGGAAATATAATTATGCCTTTAGGAACGGCTAGTACAGTTGTTACACACTATACTGGTAATTTCCTTGAAAACAATATTACGAACGAAGTTACTGTTGAAGTAAAAATTACTCCAGAAGAATGGTTGAAATACGATTCTGATCCTAGTAGAAATGGAAATCCATTCTATAGAATACATGTAAAAGGTAAATTATTTGGAACAACCTCTGGTATTGGTCAGTCAGATCATATGCTTAATATCGATGCAAATGAAATAAATTCTAAAAAACTGGATTGGTAGAGGAGCAAAATAATGATAGTAAAAAGAAATTTTAAACGTGGTATTGCCATGATAGAGCTTATCTTTGCCCTTGTAATTATGGGCATTGCTCTGCTCTCAGCACCAATGCTTATTCAACAGTCAATTAAAAGTTCAAATGTTGCACTACAACAAGAGTCTATTGCAGCACTTGCTTCTCATACTGGAATTTTACTCTCAAAATATTGGGATGAAGCAGATAGTAACTATACTGCTGGAGTTGCCCCTATCATTACCCTACCTATTGTTGGTGGTGGGGGTGGTGGAGGTGGAGGATTTCCATCTCCTTTTTCTCTAGCTGGTATTGACATGAATGACACAAATGTCTCAGGAAGAACATCAACAGTTGGAGGTCTAGAAGTGATGCTTTCAGCATTAGGACAAGACAAAGCAGGTGATTTTAATGATGTAGATGACTATAATAATATAGAGATTAATGTTACAGTTTTTAATGGTGAAGATACAACTTCTAGTACGCTTGGTGACTATATTGATTTAGATCTTAATATTACTACAAATGTAACATTTGCTAATGATCGTCCAAATGGAGCTAATGTATTAAATGGACCCACTATTAATGCAGGAAATACTATTTTTTCTAATCAAGACTTAGGAGCAGGAGTAAGTAGCAATATCAAATTCATTCAAACAAGATTGACTTCTAACAGTACAACAGCTGAACTACAAAAAGATATAAGACTCAAAGCTTTCTCTTGTAACTTAGGATCGTACTCTCTTGTAGGAGCACAATACGAATGAAAAATAATTTAAAAATAAAAAAAGCTTTTTCTTTAATAGAAGTCATATTTGTATTGGTTATTTTAGGTATTGTTGCCTCTATATCTTCTCAAATTATTGCACAAGTATATGAAAACTATATTATGCAGAGAGCTGTTTACAACGTAAGTACCAAAACCGAATTGGTTGTAAACCAAATTGTGAATCGTTTAACATACAGAATACAAGGAACGACTATTTCCAAAATAAATAGAGATTTTTTACCAGGAGGAGTAATTACACCTGCCTCATGGTTACCACTTGAAGATATTCCTGTAGGAGATGATTACACAACTATTGAGTGGATAGGTTATGACAATGACAGTTTTGCTGCAAATGCTAACCCTAACTGGAGTGGTGTTGCAAACTATGAAACCAATGCAAGTAAAAATGGTTTTAACTCACCAGGTTCAAATTTAAATAATGTCGCAACTATTATGAATAATCTATCAAATACAAAAGTAGATTTAACCCATACTAAACCAGCTGCTCTTATTTTTTTAGATAACAACAATTTTTACAACGGAACAAAAGAGTATAGTCCACTATGTATGGGGATGATTCCTGAACTTGCAACAAGCAGTAAAGATTGTATTTTCCCTGTTGAACAAAATGGAATAACAGGATTTAACTTTACTAGAGCAAATGATACAAACAATACAATACGTCCTAAAATTATTACAGAACGATACAAACTAGCATGGTCAGCCTATGCATTGGTTCCAGAGCCTCAACCTAATGGTCAATTTGATTTGATATTACATTCAAACTATCAACCTTGGAATGGAGATAGTTATAGAGATGCAAGTACAACAAAAAGTACTCTTTTAAAAAACATAACCGTATTTAAATTTTCAGAGAGTGGTGGTGTTATTAACTTCAAGCTTTGTGCCTCAGAAAATATTGGTCAAGACTTTAATGTTACAACATGTAAACAGAAGGTGGTCATAAGATAATGAAAAAAATAAATAATATATCTACAAAAAAAGCATTTTCAATGATAACGGCTATCTTTGTTATACTTATTATGGCTACTGTTACAGCACTTATTATGAATGTAACAGGAAAAACTATAAAAGAGACAACTCATCAGTACCAAAAGGAACAAGCTGCCCTACTAGCTAGATCATATACAGAACAAGCAATGCTTTATGCTCTACATTATGATAGAGCTTCAAATGGAAATTGTATCAATACAATTAATGCAACATTTGGAGATAATAATACTACGCAACAGTATACTATACGTACTGATATGAGATATATTGGGAATGATACTCAATTACCAGCTTCATGTAACCGTGTTACTAATGGAATATGGGCAGATGATGGAACAGGAGGATTTAACTCTACTGTTTCACTTCTTATTGATGTTTATGTAACTTATAAAGATTTTGATGATCAGACAGCAGCTCGAAATATAACATATCACCGTAGAACTTTGCAAAAACTTTAATAATAAATATTAATTTATAAATTTTAAATTATTTTTACCTCTATTTACTATCTATTTACTTAAGTAAGGTATAATATCAATACTTAATAAGCGTCATAGCTTTTAAGCTAAAAACATAAAAGGATAAAATTATGAGCAAAAATATAGTGGGAAGACATTTTGACCTATCAGACTCAATTAGAGAGCATATCTCTGAAAGTATTGACGGACTAGACAAATATAATTTAAATATCATTTCAAGTAACACTATTGTTTCAGCAAACAACAAATCTAAAGAGGGTGTAACTGTAGAGCTTGTAGTAAACCTAAAAGATAAAAATACCATCGTTATTACACAAAGTGATAAAGATGTTTACTCAGCAACTGATTCAGCAGTTGAAAGAGCGAAAAAAGCACTAAGAAGACATGCAGATAAAATTAAAGATCATAAAATAATGTCTTTTAAAGATTTAGGTGTAGAAGCAGAAGCAGTACTTGATTTAGAACCAGAAGAAGTAGAACTGGTTCCAATGGATTTAGAACTTCATAAACCACTAGATTTTGATGAAGCTATTGAGGCACTTAAAGCTGAGAAAAAAAGACAATTTATTGTATTTAATGACCATGATGGACTTATGAGAGTTATGTACAAGAGAGCAGATGGGAAATTCGGTCTCTATTAATCATTAATTTTTCTCTTGTTCCTACGTTCAACGTAGGAACAAAAAAAACTTGGTGTGATGGCAATCGCCCCCTACATATTTTGCACCCTTTCTTTTGCCACTTGAACAATATGCTCATCTTCTGCTAAATTTAACCACTTAAACTGCATTCCACTCTGGATCGTTCCGTCTAAAATATCTCCAGAATTTCTAAACTGTAAATCTAGCTTTGCAATTTCAAATCCACTCAGTGTCTGTGTAAAAGACTTTAAACGACTGTTCTTTTTATTGTTAGTAAACAAATAACACCAACTCTTAAGACCCAAACGCCCTACTCTTCCACGTAACTGATGAAGTGTTGCCAAACCTAAACGTTCTGCTCCTACAATAACAATAAGCGTAAGCCTAGGTAAAGAGATTCCCACCTCCACTACCGTTGTTGCTAACAAAATATCACCTTTGTCTCTAAACTCATGTAAGACTTGCTCTTTTTTCTTATCTTTTCCGTGTGTAACATAGATATTTTTAAACTTCTTTTCCCAAAAACCTCGACCTTCATCTAAAGACTGATACGGTATCTCAGTACTCTCTTCAACTAAAGGGTAGACAATAAGTACTTGATGCTCTTGTGCTATCTCATTTTCAATATCTTCAAGAAGTTCAGAAAAGTTCTCTTTACCAATAACTCTAGTTGTAATGTCTTTCTCAAATGGTGTAGAGGTAATCAAACTTACATCAATAAGCTCAGACTGCATCATAGCTTGTGTTCTTGGAATTGGTGTAGCTGAGAACTGCAAATAGTGTGGTTTCTTCTCTTCATCGCTCATCATTGCTTCAAGCAAGGCTCTCTGTTTTGTTCCAAAACGATGCTGTTCGTCAACCATGACTAATGAGGCTTTTGGCATATCATCTTTATACAAAAGAGCATGAGTACCAACAATAAAGTCAGCATCCAAATAATCACCCTCATTTTTTCCTTGCATTACAAGAGCTATTTTCATCTCTTTTGGTAGATGTTTTTGTGCCTCTTCATGTAGTTGAATAGCCAGTAAAGAGGTAGGAGCCATTAAAATGCTTCGTTTAGGATATGCCATGACAGCAGCAGCCAAAATGACCATTGTTTTACCAGAACCAACATCACCTATGACTAATCTTTTCGCAGCCTTATCTTCTCGTTTTAAGTCCTGTTGAACCTCATAAATAACACTCTGTTGCTCTTTTGTTAACTGAAAAGGCAATGCTTTAAGAAATGGTATTAATTCTCCATTCAATGCCTCAATAGCAGGAAAATCTTCTCGTTTTCCTCTTAGTTTTTTCATATGGTTAAAAGCCTCTACAAACTTTAAAACTTCTTTGTCATAGTGTTCAACATCTTTCAAAGCTTTCGGATAATGTAAGCCCATAATGGTTGCCACTTCTCTAGCATCTAAACCTTCTAAAAAAAGGTTGTCTGACGTAACGTAATATTCCACTAAAGCTCGCATACTACTCTCTTTTAAAACGGTTCCATACTTAGGTATTAGTTCACCTGTTTTTTTAAGAGATTTTGCTTGATTCATCTGTAAATATCCATTGTACTCTTCAACTTTTCCTTGAATAGAGTGCCTACTTCCAACTTTAAAAAGCTGATGATGGTAAGGTGTTGTCCTAAAAAGCATAGAACTTAAACGTTTACTAAACATCGGTAGAAAAAAACCTATACGTAATTTTCCATTAACCAAGCCTAACTCTTCAACC
>Ga0256826_1002241_pt1 | contig 11834 bp, 7 predicted proteins | sample CV79metaG_FD_185975 | JGI IMG/M metagenome (GOLD analysis project Ga0256826, IMG submission 185975) | Hydrothermal vent microbial communities from East Pacific Rise, Pacific Ocean - CV79 | ecosystem: Environmental > Aquatic > Marine > Hydrothermal vents | place: Pacific Ocean: East Pacific Rise... | reverse complement strand
TGAAGATCTGCTTTCAACTATCGTAAAAGCAAACAAAGGTAAACCACTTGTTATAGCAACAACTGGTTTTAGTGAACATCAAAAAAATCTTTTAATAGAAGCTTCAAAAATTGTACCTATTCTTTACGCAACAAATATGAGCTTGGGTGTTGCTGTTTTAAATAAACTTGTATCAATTGCTTCTAAAACATTAGCTGAATTTGATTGTGAAATTGTAGAACAACACCATAGACATAAAGTTGATAGTCCAAGTGGAACAGCACTTACGCTTGCAGAGCATGCAGCTGAAGCTAGAGGACTAGATCTTGATAGTGTAAGAGTATCTGGACGAGATGGTATTATTGGTGCTAGAACAAAAGATGAAATTGCAGTTATGAGTTTAAGAGGTGGAGATATAGTAGGTCGTCACACTGCAGGATTTTATAATGATGGTGAATTTATAGAGTTAAATCATACAGCAACAGCAAGAAACACTTTTAGTAAAGGTGCAATAAAAGCAGCAAAATGGCTTGTAAATCAAGAAGCAGATTTGTATAGTATTAACGATTGTTTGGGACTTTAGTATGTGTGCAGTTGTAGGAATTTATGGAAATGATGATGCAGCAAAATTAGCTTCAGCAGCATTATTTGCAATGCAGCATAGAGGTCATGAAGCTACTGGTATTAGTGCTGGTGGTGATGATAGTAAAAGAATAGTTACTGTTAAAGATAGAGGATTTGTAAGGGATGTTTTTGATGAGAAAGCTTTTAAAGTTTTAAAAGGAAATATGTCAATTGGTCATAATAGATACTCAACTGCAGGAAGTGAATCAACATTTGATGCACAACCAATTCAAGCAAAATATAAACTTGGTGAGATATCAATTGTTCATAATGGAAACTTAACAAATAAAGATGAAGTTAGAAATAGACTTATTGATGAGGGTTCTATTTTCCAAACAGGTATGGATACTGAGAATCTAATACATTTAATTGCAAAATCAAGTGCGAATAGATTAAGAGATAGAATTACTAAATCATTACCAAAATTAAAAGGTGCATATAACTTTATAATTCAAAGTAGAAGTAAACTTTTTGTAGTAAGAGATCCTCATGGAATAAGACCTTTGAGTCTTGGAAAATTAAAATCAGGCGGTTGGATAATTGCTAGTGAAACATGTTGTTTTGATCTTGTTGATGCTGATTTTGTACGAGATGTTCTTCCTGGTGAGATGTTGATATTTTCAAAAGAGTTTGAAGAACCAGAATCAATTATCCTAGATGATACAAAAGAGTTTAGACCTTGTGCTTTTGAGTATATTTATTTTGCAAGACCTGATAGTGATATTGATGGTAAAAATGTTTATGCTACACGAGAAGCTATGGGAAAAGCTTTGGCTCAAAATGATAAAGATCTATTAGATGCAGATATGGTTATACCTGTTCCAGATAGTGGTGTACCTTCAGCTCTAGGTTATGCTAAAGAATCTGGTATCCCTTTTGAATTGGGAATTATTAGAAATCATTATGTTGGAAGAACTTTTATTGAACCAACACAAGCTATGAGAAATATAAAAGTTAAAATGAAACTTTCACCTATGAAGTCACTTATTGAGGGTAAAAAGCTTGTGGTTATTGATGATTCAATTGTTCGTGGAACTACAAGTAAAAGAATAGTGAGAATGTTAAAAGATGCAGGAGCTGCAGAGGTACATTTTAGAGTTGCTAGTCCAATGATAAAGTATCCTTGTTTTTATGGAATTGATACACCTACAAAAGAGGAGTTAATAAATGCTATGAATACAAAAGAAGAGGTTCAAGAATATATTGAAGCTGATTCTTTAAAATACCTTTCAATTGATGATTTAAAAGGTGCATTGGGGCGTGATAGAAAATATTCATTAGTTAGCTTTGATGGCGATTATTTCGTAGCATAAGTAGAGTTTATCCATTTGAAACAGTTAAATACTATAGGTAGATATTGGAAAAATAAATATGGGGAGAAGGTATATAAAATACCTATTAGTATCTCTGGATTTACTTGTCCAAATATTGATGGAACTGTAGCAAAAGGTGGTTGTACTTTTTGTGAAAATGAATCATTCTCCCCAAATTTAACTGATAAGTCAGAATTTAAATTAAATTTAAAATCAACTTCTAATCCTCAACTAGGAAATCAACTTTTACAGTTACAAACACAATTTAATGAAACTAAAGAGATTTTACAAAATAAATTTAATGCAAAAAGATTTATAGTATATTTTCAATCATTTACAAATACATATGCTCCTTTTGAAACATTGAAAGCACTTTATGATAAAGCATTGTCTTTTGATGATGTTATAGGTTTAAGTATTGGTACACGAACAGATTCTATTACTATTGAAACTTTAGATTATTTAAAAGAGTTAAATAAAGATAAAGAGATATGGGTAGAGTATGGTATTCAAACAGTATATGATGAAACGCTTGATAAGATAAATCGTGGACACGATTTTCAAAATATAAAAGAGTGGATTAAAAAAACAAAAGATAGGGATTTGTTAGTTTGTGGTCATATGATATTTGGTCTACCAGATGAAACTCAAGATATGATGATAAATAGTGTTATAGAATCACTTAAGTTAGATCTAGATTCTATTAAATTTCATCCGTTATATGTAGTAGAAAATACTATGTTAACTGTAGATTTTAAAAATGGTGATTTTACTCCTATATCAGAAGAACTTTATATCGATACATTGATTAAGTCAATTAAATTATTACCTGATAATGTATCTATTTCAAGAGTGACTGCTGGTATTAGTGATGATACACTTCTTTCACCATCATGGTGTAATAATAAGCATAGGCAGATGTATAATATAAAGCAAGCTTTACTAAAAGTTAATCTTATCTATTAAGATGATAAATAAGTTAAATACTAATAGTCTTAAATTAAATATTTTAAAGTCATTAGGTTTAATTTTTATAATCTTTTTCTTTCTTATAATCTCAGTTGTGATCTCATCACAAAATATAACTTACGAAAAAGCGAATGAAAAGTTTCACATAATTCTTCATAAATCTATAAATCACATTATGAATCATAATAAATATAGTTATGTATTTTTATTAGAGAGAGCAATAAGTTCTAACAGAGTAAAAGAATTAATCATAAAAAATGATAGAGAAAATTTATATAAAATCTTTAAACCAAAGTTTGATATGCTTCAAAAAGAAAATAAATACTTAGAAATTTGGCATTTTATTAAACCTGATGGTAGATCATTATTAAGAGTTCATAAAAAAGACAAGTATGGTGATAGATTAGATTTAGTTAGACCTACAATCAGTAATATAATTAAAAATCATAAAACAATTATAGGATATGAAACTGGAAAGTACTCAACATCATATAGAATAATAATACCAATATTTAAAGATAAGATTTATATAGGATCTTTAGGTATAGGTATAAATCCAAACTATTTTATAAATGAAGTTAAAAAAGAGATTGATCAAAAAGGTGTATTATTTATTAAAAATGAAAATTTGAAATTATTTTCTAAATCTAGTGAATTTAAAATTCAAAATTATATATTACAAAGTGATATAGATAAAAGTAGTTTAAAAATATTAAAGTTGTTACCAAAAGATTATAATTTTGAAGATAATTTTCAACTAATACACAATAGTAGGGATTATAAAATTCATACATTAAATATCTTAGGATATAGTGGAAAAACTTATGGAAAGTATCTTTTTATTTCTGATTTTTCTAAAATAAAAAGAGATAGAGAAAACTCTTTATTTTATTTGATAATTGTTTTGATGATATTTATTATCATTATTTTTATAGTTGTAAGATTTTATATTGATAAATTTAATATTAAGATTGATAAGTTTTATAAACAAATTTTAACTAAACAGCAAGATCATGAAGATAAAATAAAAGAGTTAAAAGATAGGTATGAGATAGCTATAACTGGAACAAATGATGGTCTATGGGATTGGAATTTAATAACAAATGATATATATTTTTCACCTCGTTGGAAACATCAGTTAGGTTATGAAGATGATGAACTTGAAAACTCTTTAGAAACATGGCTACAGCATATACATCCAGATGATAAAAATAATGTTATAAATAAATATACTCAAAAGATTGATAATAAAACTGATAATTATGAAAATAAACATAGATTAAAGCATAAAGATGGTTCGTGGGTATGGATACAAAATAGAGGGAAAATTATTTTTAATAAGAGTGGCCAAGCTATAAGGATGGTTGGATTTCATACTGATATAACAAAAGAATATAAAGTAAAAGAAAAACTTCGTGAGCAAGAAGAGATGATTATTGCACAATCAAGACATGCAGCAATGGGTGAGATGATAAGTATGATTGCACATCAATGGCGACAGCCATTGAGTGTAATATCAATGGGTGCAAATAATGTTATAGCAGATATAGAATTAGATATTTTAGATAATGATACATTAAAAAATAATGCTATGGAGATATTAGAGCAAACGCAAGAATTATCACATACTATAGATGATTTTAAAAACTTTTTTGAACCTAATAGACCAAAAGATAAATTGTTAGTTTCTGATATTGTTAAAGATACAATGAATATTATTGGAAAATCACTTACAAATAATGATATAGTAGTGATAAATGAGTTTAAAACTACCAAAATTATACAAACATATTCACGGGAGTTGATGCAAGTATTTATAAATATAATTAATAATGCAAAAGATGTTTTAAAAGAGAGAAAGATAAAAGATAAGAAAATAAAAATATCTATAGAAGATAAGAAAACTATTGTATCTATAAAAATATCAGATAATGCAAATGGTATCTCAAATGATATTATTAAAAAGGTCTTTGATCCATATTTTACTACCAAAGAGGAACAAAATGGAACAGGATTAGGACTATATATGTCAAAAACAATAATAGAAAAGCATTTAAATGGTACAATAAATGTATATAATGATGCAAACGGTGCAGTTTTTGAGATAGATTTACCTATTGAAAATAAGGATGATTGAATATGAATACATTACAAGAGTTAAAAGAATATACAAAAGACCTAACAGTATTATATGTTGAAGATAGTGCCCCTTTATTAAAACAATTAGGTAGTTTTTTAGAAAAGATTTTTAAAAAAGTATATTTGGCATCAGATGGATTGGAGGGCTTGGATAGTTATAAATTACATCTTCCAAATATAGTTATAACAGATTTAACAATGCCAAAATTAACTGGTCATGAGTTGATATCAAATTTAAAAAAGATTGATCCAAATATTAAAATTATAATTATCTCTGCACATAGTGATGCTCAAAATTTATTAGAATCTATACATATAGGTGTATCTGATTTTATACCAAAACCTATAGATAATAAACTATTGCAAAATGCTTTACTTAAAGTTTCAAATGAGATAAAAGGTATAAGTCAAATTGATATTGATAAGTTAAATAATGAAAAAGATATATTTAAAAAACTAAATATAATCTCAAAGAGTAAAGTTGCAATAGAGTTTGTAAATCAATATAGAGGAGTACCTATTGTTCATAATGGATATATAATAGATGCCAAAAATGGTAAAATAACGGTGCATGTTCCTTATATTCAAACTTTAGCTATAAAGTATCAAAAACAAACAGTTATAGAATCAGATCTACTAGATACACCAATAGAAACAACTTTATCAAATATTGATAAAAATACGAGAGAGATAGAGTTGTCAAATTTTACAGAATTAAAATATTCATCAAAAAAGAGAAAACTTTTAAGAGTTGAAATAGATGAAAATTTTGTATTAGTAGTCCATCTAAAAGATAAAAAAATTGATGCTGTTGTACATGACGTTTCTTTAAATTCTATCTCTATAACTATTAATACAAAAGAGTTGATGATAAAAGAGATGGATGAATTAGATTTAGCATTTGGTATCACATTGTTTAATGATAAAAATATTGGTAAAATTGAGATCAATGAGAGAATATATACAAAAGGGAAAGTATTTAAAGTTGAAAAGAATAATGATGGTTCTTTAAATATTGTACTTTTATTTGAGTTAAATAAAGTAAATTCAACATTATTAGAACGATATATTCATAGAAGAGAGATTATAATAATCAATGAATTTAAAGATCTAAGAAAGAGATATATAATATAAAATGGAAAATTCAGGAGTTTTAAAAAAGATTGCTAAAAATTTTACAGTTTTATATGTAGAAGATGATGATACTTTAAGAGATATTGTTTCAAAATATTTATCTAGATTCTTTAAAAATGTCACTACTGCAAAAAATGGTGAAGAGGGATTATCTTTATATAAAGATAATAGATATGATTTAGTTCTTACAGATATAAGAATGCCAAAGTTAAATGGTCTGGATATGTCTGTACAAATAAAAGAGCTAAATGAAAATCAAAATATATTAATAATATCAGCTTATTCAGATATAGAAAATTTTATAACTTCAATTAAAATTGGTATAGATGGATATATATTAAAGCCAATAGAATATAATCAATTAAACTCTACACTTTATAAAATAGTTGATAAGATTAAAAAGTTTAAGGACAATGAAGAGTATAAAGAGAAACTAGAAAAACAAGTTTATGAAAAAATTCAAGAGGCAAAAAAACTCCAAGAGGAAAAAATAAAAAACTATCAAGATACTTTATACGCACTTGTTAAGATGGTAGAAGATAGAGATACCTATACTGGAGGACATTCACAAAGAGTAGCTAACTATTCTAAAATGATAGCAGAGGCTTATGGTTTTGATGAAAAAACTTGTGAAAATATATATCAAGCTGGAATATTACATGATATAGGAAAAATTGCTATACCAGATAGTGTACTTTTAAAACCAAATAGTTTAGATGATGTAGAGTATGAATTGATACAAAAACATGTAAAAATTGGTGTTGAGATGTTAAATAAAGTTCCAATGTTTAAAGATCTTGTATCATATATAGAAGCGCATCATGAGAGAATAGATGGTAGTGGTTACCCAAATGGACTAAAAGGTGATCAGATACCAATAGAATCCCAAATACTAGCAATAAGTGATACATTTGATGCTATGACTACAAATAGAATATATAAAAGGAAAATGGGTCCAAAAGAAGCACTAATTGAGATTGAGATGCTAAAAGGTAAATTTTTTAGAGAAGATATTGTACCTTTTGCATTAAAAGTATTATCAAAAGTAGAGATAAATGATAATATAAATCAACTACCAATTACAAAATTAGAAGAGGAGCGCTTCTCTTACTTTTATAAAGATCAAATTACACAAAGTTATAATGCAAATTATTTAGAACTTGTATTAAATCAAAATAAAGATCATAATAAATATAAAAATATAGTTTTATTAACAATACATAATTTAAAAAATATAAATCATAAATATAGTTGGGAAGAGGGTAGTTCTTATTTGAAAAATATCTCACTGCATCTTCACAAGATATATAATGATAGTTTAATATTTAGGATTTATGATGATGATTTTTTAATTATTTCATCTAGAAAAATAGATATAAAAAGAGATATCTTAGATAAATTTATATTAAGGGATGATCTCTTTTATACACTAAAAGAGTTTGATATAGATAATGACAATATATTTTCTCTTCATGATTTTGAATTAAAAAGATTTGGTGTTAAGGAGAAAAAAGTTGAAGCATAATCGATGTAAGTTATTGTTTGGCGATCAATATGAAAAATTAAAAGATTCAAAAGTTATTATACTTGGTGTAGGTGGTGTAGGTGGTCATGCTTTAGATTGTCTTTATAGAAGTGGAATTGAAAATATAACAATTGTAGATTATGATTGTTATGAAGAATCAAATCAAAATAGACAAATTGGAAGTGATGCAATAGGAAAAATAAAAGTTGAACATTTAAAAACAATTTATCCAAATATTGTACCAATAAATAAAAAAATTGATTTAGAATGGGTGGAGAACTTTGATCTGAGTTCATACGATTTGATACTTGATGCTATTGATGATATAAAGCCGAAAATAAAATTAATAACTAAATATTATAAAAAATTAATCTCTACAACTGGAAGTGCAAAACGATTTGATCCTACCAAAATTGAGTATATAAATATATTTAAAACTTATAATGACCCTTTTGCTAAAAAGATAAGAGAATTATTAAAAAAAGAGAGATTTACTAAAAGCTTTAAAGTTATATTTAGTAGTGAATTAGCCAACTGTAAAGAGATGGGAAGTTTTGTGGGAGTGACAGGTTCTTTTGGATTAACAATGTGTAGTATAACAATTAAAAAACTATTAAGTGAAAAATAGATAAAATGTAATAAATAGATAAATTTAGATTATAAAAGGACTTTATATGAGTGAAATTAGTGATAGTGTTGAACAATTAACCCAAGCTCACCTTAGAAATGTACAGCAATTAGCGGTATTTTATACTGGACATGGTGATGTATATGCAATCAATATTGCAAAAATAAAAGCTTTTATAATAACAGAAGAGATAGCAATAACTGATACACCAACAGATACAGATGTTGTTGAAGGTATTGGTACTATTAGAGGTGAACCAATCACTCTTATTAATCTTGATAGATGGTTAGGTTATGAATCTTTACCAGTAAATGAATATAAATTGATAATTTTTTGTGAATTTAATCACAAGCAAGTTGGTTTTTTAGTAAAAGATATGGTTAATATTGTTGAAAAAACAACTGCAGAGCTTATCAACTCAGAAAATCAAAATTCTAAAGTAACATATACAACTTACGTTGAGATAAATAAGAAAGATCATCTTTGTACAGTTTTTAATGCAGAGCAATTATTGTCTGATATAGGATGGACTGATATAAAAGCTAGTGATTTAGATAGATATGTTACTAAACCTCTAAAAAATGACAAAGTTATTTTGATTGCAGAAGATAGTGCAGTAGCAAGAGAAGTTATGAATCAATTTATGAGAAAAGCTAAAGCAAACTTTATTATATCTCCTGATGGTGGTGACCTTATCAATAGACTTGATGAGTTTAAACCTGAAGAGATTGCATTGGTTATTACTGATATTGAGATGCCTGGAACAGATGGTTATCAAGTAGCAAAATATATTAAAGAAACACCACAGTTCAGTCATATTCCAGTAGTTATAAACTCTAGTATGACAACAGATGCTGTAAAAGATAAGATGAATAGAATTGGTATTGAAGGTTTTGTTGGTAAAACAGATGTTCCTGCTCTATATGCACTAGTATCTAACCTTGTAGGTACAAGAGACTAATAATATAAAGATAATTTAGAATTTAATTCTAGATTATCTTTTTCTCATAGAAATTAATATTATAACAATATATTAAATACAGCTCCATTTTTATCATTTCTAACTTCTATTTTTCCTTTAAAATGTTCTTGAATAATAATCTTAGACATATATAGTCCCAGGCCTGTTCCATTTTTATTATGTTTTGTAGAAAAATAGGGATCAAATACCTTATCAATAATATCTTTTGGAATACCACCAGCGTTGTCAGTTATGGTTAATATTACTTTATTCTCTTTATTTTCTAAATAAATATTAATAGTACCTCGTTTAATATCATTTTCTACAATAGCATCTTTTGAATTATTTAATATATTTAATAATACTTGACCTAGTTCATTACCATATCCAAGCATAGTTATATCTTCTTTGTATTTAAAGTTTATAACAATACCAACTTTAGTAAATATTGGATCTAGCATATTAATAACATTAATAATATTTTTATTTATAGAAAATTCTAGTTTATCTTTTCTTGGTTTAAAAAAGTTTCTAAAATCATCAATTGTATCAGACATATTTTTAATTTGTTTTTTAGAATTTTGTTTAAAATATTCAATAACTTTATCATCTAATTTTTTTCTATTGTACTTTAAAATTATGGTTTGATTTAATATAGCTAATGTATTTAAAGGTTGTCTCCATTGATGTGCAATCATACTTATCATCTCACCCATTTGTGCTAAACGACTCTGTTGTAACATCATTAGTTGTTGCTCTTCATTCTTTTTAACTTCATATTTAACTTTATCTTTTAAAGAGTTATTTAACTTTAATATCTCTTTTTTTAATAATTTTTGTTTTCTATATGCCACTAATACTATTAAAATAATAACACTAGATATAAATAATATTAACCATACCCAAAAATAATCAGTCTTTTTAATGATCTCTTGTGTTGTCCATTTATTATTGATAACTTTTATAACATCTTTTGAAACTAAATTTATTGACTTATTCATAATAGATAATAATATTTTATCATCATTTCTTATAGCGAATCTAAGTCTTAATTTTATATCACTATATCCTGATACATATAAATTGTTTAGATCATATCTTTTTTGATTATAGCTAAGAACTGGAAAAGTTGTGAGTGTAAAATAACTTTTATCATTTTGTATATCTCTAAAAGTGTCAAGATTACTTGTAGTTTCATTTATTTTTATATTTGGATATTTTTGCTTTAGAATCATTGATAATCCAGATCCAACTTTTCTAGACATAGGTTTATCGATAATATTTGATAGTTTATCAACTACAGGTTTGTCATTTTTTGTAACAATTGCTAAATCATAACTTAGATATGGTTTTGTAAAGTTGGCATATTGTTCTCTTTTCTTTGTTTTACTAGCAGATGATAATATATCACATTTTTTTTCTTTTAAGAATATTTGAGATTGACTCCATGAATTAGTTTTGATAAACTTTAATTTAAAACCAACTTGTTTAGATATTTTTGTTAAAATATCTATTGTTATACCTTTTGGCTTTCCATTTTTTGTAAATTCTATCGGGTACCAATTTGGATTTGTACATACCTTTAAAACTTTTTTATTTTTTATATATGTTTTCTCTTTTTTATTAAATGGCTCTATACGATTATTACTAAGACCAAACCATCTACTTTCTATCTTCTCAAACTCTTTCTTTGTTATACTATTTTGGGCTTTAATTAATATATCTCTTAGTATAGATTGTGATTTTCTTACCCCTATAGAAAGATGAGTAGTTAGCTCTTTATCATTTTTTATATTTATATATTTTATACTTAGTCCATTTTTTTTAATAAGATAGTTTACGACAGCATAATTTTCTATTAATGCATCAGCTTCTTTATTGATAACTGCAAATAAACATTCTTGTACATCTTTATATTTTTTTAATTTTATGTTTGGATAATTTTTATGAAGATAATAATCAATATAAAATTGTTCAGGAACAGCAACAGTTTTTCCATTTAAGTCTGATATATTACTAACATCTAATGTATCTGAAAAAATTGCTTTTTTTGATACTATAAAAGATTTTGTAAAATTGATATATTTTTCTCTCTCTTTAGTTTTTGCAATATTAGAGATAATATCAATTTGTTCAGTTTTAATCAAACCTAAATATTCACTCCATGTATGATCTTTAATATATTTTATATTTATGTTTAGTTTTTTTGCAATTAGATCTATGTAATCAATAACAAAACCCTTTGGTATGCCATTTTCATTAAAGTTATATGGTGCCCAATTTTGTTCATTGTGTACTGTTATAGTCTTATGTTTTTTTAAATATTTTTTCTCTTTAGGAGATAAAATAATTTTATTATTATTTAATAATTTCAATTTCTCATAGTTTTCTTTTATATAATTAAATTCATTAAAAGTTTTATAATATTTTAATGGCTGTATTAAAGTTCCATTTGAACTTTTGTAGCTCTTTTTATAAAATAATTGAAGATCACCTAATAGTAATATTTCACTATCTTTATTTGTATAATATATTTTTTTAGAGATAGTAGAGAAGTTTTTT
>Ga0256826_1002240_pt1 | contig 11837 bp, 11 predicted proteins | sample CV79metaG_FD_185975 | JGI IMG/M metagenome (GOLD analysis project Ga0256826, IMG submission 185975) | Hydrothermal vent microbial communities from East Pacific Rise, Pacific Ocean - CV79 | ecosystem: Environmental > Aquatic > Marine > Hydrothermal vents | place: Pacific Ocean: East Pacific Rise... | reverse complement strand
CTATCATTCGCAAAATTACTTACTGCTATTTTCTTTACGGTAGCCATTCTATCTATTTGAGCAGGTTCAAGTACTTTAAAGCCAACTTTTTGGGCACAAGAAGTATATAGAAGAGCCATAAACGCAGCGAGTACAAAAATTAATATTTTATTCATTTGTCCTCCTAATTTATTGTAATCATTGTAGTTAAAAAAGTTTTAATCAGATATTAACTGGGCACAATACTGCAAATTTGTAAATTTCTTAGTAAAGAGCTTGACTTATAAATATATTTTGCCTATAATTTCGACCTCTTAACAATAAGAGGCAAACGTCTTGTTAGCTCAGCTGGTAGAGCACGTCACTTTTAATGATGTGGCCGATGGTTCGAATCCATCACAGGACACCATTTTTTATTATATTTGTGGCCCCATCGTCTAGCGGTTAGGATCCATGGTTTTCATCCATGTTACAGGAGTTCAATTCTCCTTGGGGTCACCACTTATATTTTATCTTCTTTAACCAAAATAACTTTCAATTACTTTATATCACTAAAATGTAAATTATAATAATACCTATGTTATACTTTGATGAATTTTTTCAAAGGATTTATATGAACAAAAAGATTGTTTTACTTCATGACAATAAAAATGATTTAAGTAAGTTAATCACTTTTTTTAACTCAATTCAAAATATTCAACTCACACTAATAAATTCCTTAGAAGATTTTAAGCTCTATCTTAAAAATAATAGTGTTGAACTTATACTTGCGAGTGAAATGAAAGATTCTCTTAGTGTATGCAAGTATATTCGCTTAAATAAAGAGATAAGTTTTTTACCTTTTCTCTATATAATACAAAATGATAATTTTGAAAATATAAAAAATGCTTATGACATTGGTGTGAATGAATGTATAAGAACACCTATAAATCTTGATGAAACTCTTCTTCGCATTAGAAAATATATTGAAAATTACTCTGCGCTCAAAAAATGTTTAATGCAAAGTGAAAAATTAGCCCTTTATGTATCAACAGACAAGTTAACAAAAATTTCTAACAATATGCATATGCAAACACTACTTTTACAATCATTAAAAGAGTATGAACGATACAATAAAGTCTTTTCAATTATCTATTTTCGAGTTGATGATATGCAACAAATCAACTCATTATTTGGTTTTAATACTGGAGATAAGCTCTTAAAAGAAGTAGCACAATACGTCTCAAAATCGATAAGAACCAGCGATGTAATTGCTAGATGGGGAGGAGGAGATTTTATCATTTTAACACCACATACCAGTTTTGAATTTGCTAAACATTTAACAACAAAACTTCATCTTCAGCTTATAAAAGAAACATTTATCTCAGGATTACAAATTAAAGTCAACTTTGGAATAACACAAGTACTCAAAGAAGATAATATCCACATAATTATAGAACGTGCAAAAAAATCTCTCAAAAGAAGTATAAATGAGCGTGCTGCAACCACTCATACAAATTAATTTCACTAACAATATTTCAAAGGATATCTCATGAAAAAGTATAAATGTGTTTTTTGTGGTCATATATATGACCCTGCTATTGGTGATGAAAAAAGTGGTATTCCTGCTGGAACTGCGTTTGAAGATTTACCAGATGATTGGAAATGTCCAGGCTGTGGTGCCCAAAAAGAGTACTTTAATCCTGTAGAGTAGTTTAATGTAACGCGTAGTTTATCGGAACTTTCAAAGTGAGTTCTTCTTCTGGTTTAGGAAACTTTCCTGAGAGCTCTGTTATGGTTTTAATAGCTGCACGACTTAGTATCTCACTCTGGGAGGAGAGAATCTTTACATTTGAAACAGTAGCATCTTTATGTAAAAAAAACTTTACAACAATGGTACCTTCGACTCCTCTTTTTCTAGCTCTTCGAGGATAATATAAATTTTCTTTTATCAAAGATGAAATTTTATTAAGATTATTATTTATATAAGTTTTTTCTTTACTGATTGTTTTACATTTTTTAGTTGGAACTGCTTTTTTCTCTTGCTTTATATTTTCATTTGGAACTTCTACAACTTCTTTTTTTACTTCCTCTTGTTTTTGAACAATAGGCTTATTTTGTACTTTTGGTTTTATCTTTTTAACTTCCACTACTTTTTTAATCTTTTTTTTCACTATTGCATGTTTTTTATGTTTTTTTGGTTTTATTAACTTTTTAGGAACTTTTTTTTCTGGGACTGGAGTAAGAAGTGGTGGTGTTTTTCTAGCAATTATTTTTTCATTTGTAGTAGGACACTCTTTTTTTATTGTCTGTAAATTGACACAAATTCTCTTCTCTTGTATCTGTTGTGATTTTGGTAGTACAGTACTATACAAAAATAAAATCGCGATAAAAATCGAAAGATGAATGAACAGTGACAAGAAGAGAGATTTTGAGTGGTTTATCATGAAAATGATAGTATCAAAATCTCTGTTACATTTATGTTAAATAGCACGCTTAAATTCAGGATATGCTTCAACTCCAACTTCATTAATATCAAGCCCTTCAACTTGGATATCATCTTCTGCTCTAAATTTAATAAAAATATTTATAATATAAATAGTAATATAAGAACTTACAAAAGCAAATATCCCAATTACTACTATTCCTTTTAATTGCGCCATAATTGATACATTATCAACAAATATTCCAACAGCTAAAGTTCCCCAGATACCATTAACAAGATGAACAGACAAGGCTCCAACAGGGTCATCTAACTTAAATTTATCAAAAACTGGGATAGCAAATATTACTAAAGCACCACCTATTGCACCAATTAATATAGGCGTATACACATCATATAAATCAGGACCAGCAGTAATTGCTACTAACCCACCTAATGCACCATTGAGAATCATTGTAATATCAAGGAGTTTGTATCTTACATACATAATAATTGCAGCAATAATTGCACCTGCTAAACCTGCAGTATTGGTATTCATTATAGTCTTTGCAACACTATTTGCATTTTCTATACTAGAGATTGAACCAACACTCCCACCATTAAAACCAAACCAACCAATCCATAAAAGTAATGCACCTAAGGTAACTAATGGTATGTTTGAAGCAGGTATTACACGTATCTGCCCATTTTTATATCTATCCTTACGAGGTCCAACAACTAAAATTGCAGCTAAAAGCGCCCAACCACCAGTAGAATGTATAACAGTAGAACCAGCTAAATCATACATGTCAATATCTAGCATTGTTCCACTGAGCATATCAGCTCCCCAACTGACATTTACAATTAAAGGGTAAATTACCCCACCCATAATGACTGTAAAAATCATAAGAGGGATAATCTTCACTCTTTCACTCACCCCTCCACTCATGATATTTACGGTTTTACCAACAAAGGCCATTTGAAATAAAAATGCAGCCCAAATACTCATAGAAGTATTTTCCCACGAGCCAAATGCAACTGTATAACCTACAAGCAAAAATGTTAATGATGCAACTGCATATATCATAGTATTTACGGTTAAGACAGCCGAAACATTTTTTGTTCTCACTAAACCAGCTTCAAGCATCGCAAAACCAGGTACCATAAAGATAATAAGTACCATAGAAAATAGAGTAAAAAATGTATCTATTATGTATTTAAAATCAGCTTCTGACATAATAATTCCTTTTTAGAATGAAATATTTCGGATATACTAGCAAAAAAAAATGATTTATAAAAGAAAAAATGATTATATTTTAATTAATGTGAGGTTTTACATAGCAAAATGCTATGTAAAATGAAGATTTGAAACTAGATAGCTTCTTCGTTAGTTTCACCTGTACGAATTCTAATGATTTGTTCGATTTCACTAACAAAAATTTTACCATCACCTATTTTACCAGTTCTTGCAGCTTCAACAATAACAGAAGTAACTTTTTCAACCATATCAGCTGCAACTATCATTTCCATTTTTATTTTTGGTAAAAAATCCACTACATATTCTGCTCCACGATAAAGTTCACTATGTCCTTTTTGACGACCATATCCCTTTACTTCACTTACTGTCATACCATCGATTCCGATTTCTGCAAGTGCATCTTTTACATCTTCTAATTTAAATGGTTTGATAACCGCTTCTATTCTTTTCATTATAATTACTCCAAAAATTTTATTATATATCTAAATTGTAACCATATTTAATTACAAAATCAAGGTTTCAGGGAGATTTATATCCCTGTCCTATGCTAATTATTTATATATTTTTCACTATGAACTGATTCATCAAGACCCATAGCTTCGCTCTCTTCATCAACACGGCTTCCACCTGTAAGTGCCATTGCGATGTAATAAACCACAACTGTACCGATTAATGTGAAAAGACCAATAACAACTACTGATTCAACTTGAACCAAGAACTGTCCTATTCTATCACCAGACTCTTTAAGTGGACCATCCCAAAGTAAGTCGTTATCTTTTACAGCTAAAAGACCAGTCGCAAGTGCACCAAAAAGTCCTGCTAAGAAGTGAACACCAAATGCATCCAAAGAGTCATCATAACCAAGTTTCTTTTTAAGTACTGTAACACCCCAGAACGCGAAAAGTGTACCAACGATACCAATAACAAATGCACCACCTACACTTACAAAACCAGCAGCAGGAGTAATAGCAACAAGACCTGCTACAGCACCAGTCGCGATTCCAAGTAATGTTGGTTTTTTATAAACAACCCACTCAGCAAGCATCCATGTAATAGCAGCGATTGCAGTAGCAATAGTTGTAGTTAAGAGTGCTACACCAGCGATTGCATTTGCTCCAAATGCAGAACCTGCATTGAATCCATACCAACCAAACCATAAAAGAGCTGCACCAAGTGCAGTTAAAAGTACAGTAGCAGGTTTCATAGCAGATTTAGGATATCCTGCACGTTTACCAACAAGGATTGCAAGTACAAGACCAGCAAGACCACCATTCATATGTACAACAGTACCACCAGCAAAATCTAATGCACCAGCATCAAAAAGGAATGCACCATCACCACCCCATACCATATGCGCAACAGGAGCATATACTACAAGTCCCCAGATAGCTACAAAAACTAACCAAGTAGAAAACTTGATACGTTCAATAACAGATCCCGCAGCAATAGCAACAGTAATAGCAGCGAATGTACCTTGAAATGCAACAAATACATAAGTAGGATATGTTCCACTTAAGTCTGTCCATTTAATACCATTTAAGAACAGATGACCAAATCCACCCATAATATTTTGAACAGCAGCAGAGTCAGCCGTACCAAACGCAATAGAGTAACCAGCAGCAATCCAAACAACAAATGCAACAACAAATGCTCCAAAAACCATTGCATATGTATTTAATACATTTTTACTTCTTGTCATACCTGCATAAAACAGTGCAAGACCAGCAGGTGTCATAAGTAAGACTAAAGCAGTGGACATCATCATCCACGCAGTATCCCCTGTATCTAAAGTAGGCGCATCGTCAGCCAAAACAAGTGTAGGTAAAGCAAATACTAATGCTAATAACCATTTCTTCATGTGAACTCCTAAATTCAATTTATATACAAAAGTATAGGATAAGTTTTACATTTAATTATCAATCAATTGCCTAATTTTTAATCAGTGCTATATTTTTGAAAGGTTAAACATATTATTAAGGGATAATTAGCTAGAATATATAAATTTAATTTTTAGGTGTTTCAATGGGCAACTTGTTAAACAATGGTGAAGTACAAAATATAAATATAGAAGAAACTCTTCAAAACAGCTATCTTGATTATTCTATGAGCGTAATCGTTGGACGGGCATTGCCTGATGTTAGAGATGGTTTAAAACCAGTTCACAGAAGAATACTCTATGCTATGGATAAACTAAATCTTTCCTTTGGAGCAAAATATAAAAAATCTGCTCGTATCGTTGGTGATGTAATTGGGCAGTATCATCCTCACGGTGATACTGCGGTTTATGATGCACTAGTACGTATGGCACAAGATTTTTCTATGCGTATGCAACTTATTGATGGACAAGGAAACTTCGGTTCAGTCGATGGAGATTCTGCAGCAGCTATGCGTTATACTGAAGCAAGAATGACAAAATATGCGGGTGAACTTCTCAAAGATTTAGAAAAAAACACAGTAAATATGATAGACAACTATGATGCTACAACAAAAGAACCTGATGTTATGCCTACTCGAGTTCCTAACTTACTTATAAATGGTTCATCAGGTATTGCTGTTGGTATGGCGACAAATATTCCTCCACATAACCCAACTGAAATTATGAATGGGCTCAAAGCTCTTTTAGCAAACCCAAATATCACTTTACCAGAGATAATGGAACATATCAAAGCCCCTGATTTTCCAACTGGTGGTATTATATTTGGTAAGAAAGGCATTATGGATGCGTATGAAACAGGACGTGGTCGTATTAAGGTTCGTGCTAAAACACATATAGAACAGACAGCTAAAAAAGAGATTATCGTTATTGATGAACTTCCTTATCAAGTAAACAAAGCTCGCCTAATCGAAAATATCGCAAACCTCGTTAAAGACAAAATGATAGATGGCGTTTCTCTCATTCGCGATGAGTCTGACCGTGATGGTATGCGTGTTGTAATCGAACTTAAACGCGATGCAATGAGTGAAATCGTTTTAAATAACTTATATAAACAGACAAGTATGCAAACTACTTTTGGTATTATCATGCTATCTATATTAAATCAAGAACCTAGAATTTTTGGAATTATCGATATACTCAAACACTTTATAAATCATCGTAAAACTATTATCATTCGTCGTACAATTTTTGACCTTGAAAAAGCCAAAGCACGTGCACATATTTTAGAAGGTTTGAAAAAAGCCATTGATATTATTGACGAGGTTATCCGCGTAATTAGAGCATCTGACAACGAAGAAGCAGCTCGTGATAATCTTGTATCAGAATTTGACTTTAGTGAAATTCAAGCACAAAGTATCGTCGCAATGAGATTAGGTCGATTAACTGGTCTTGAGATAGAAAAAATAGAAAATGAGCTTGGCGAACTTATGAAACTCATTGAGTACCTCGAATCTATCCTCAAAAGTGAAGCTGTCTTACATGGTATCATCTCTGAAGAGTTTGATGATGTTTTAGATACTTATACTACTAAAAGAAAAACTGAAATAGAAGATGACTATGATGACATCGATATTGAAGATTTAATCCCTAATGAGCCAATGGTTGTTACTATTACTCATAGAGGATACATTAAACGTGTTCCTTTAGTAAATTATGAAAAACAAAAACGTGGTGGAAAAGGTAAAACTGCTGTTACAACTTATGAAGACGATTTTATAGAAAATTTCTTCACATGTAACACTCACGACACTTTACTCTTTGTAACAGACCGTGGTCAATTACACTGGCTCAAAGTTTATAAAATCCCAGAAGGAAGTAGAACTGCAAAAGGAAAAGCTGTTGTAAATCTTGTAAATTTAATGGCTAATGAACAAATTCAGTCTATCATTCCTACTACTGACTTTAGTGATGAAAAAGGTTTAGTGTTTTTCACTAAAAATGGTGTTGTAAAACGTACAAACCTCAGTGAATTCAGTAATATTAGAAGTAACGGCGTAAAAGCAATTGTACTAGATGAAGATGATGCACTTATCACAGCCAAAATTGCAGACCAAGAGGTTAGATATCTATTTATTGTTACAAAATTCGCTCAATGTATTAAATTTGAGATTGAAAAAACTCGTGAACAGGGTAGAAGCACACGTGGTGTTCGAGGTATTAAATTCAAACATGAGGGTGATGAAGTTGTTGATGCAAATATCATTGCTAATGATGAACAAGAAATTTTAGTAGTTGCTGAAAAAGGTATAGGTAAACGTACTGATGCTGGCGAGTATAGACTTACCAACCGTGGTGGTTCTGGTGTAATTGCTATGAAAATGACTGCTAAAACTGGTAAAAATATCGTTGGTGTACTTATGGTAGATGAAACTATGGATATGATGGCTCTTACAAAAGCTGGTAAAATGATACGTGTAGATATGCAAACTATTTCAAAATCAAGTAGAAATACTTCTGGTGTATATATAGTAAAAGGCGATGAAGTTTCTAGTATCTCGCGTTGTCCAAAGAAAGAAGAGGATGAAGAAGATGAAAATAATGAAACTCCATCTTTAGGATTGGAATAGTAATTGCTATAACTTTAAAATATAAAACATTGGAGTTAAAACAACTCCATTAAGGATAAAAAATGAAATATTCTTTGGTATTGTTATCATTATTGTGTGTAGCTTCTTTTGGCGCAGATAAAAATGTTGCGAATGAAATCACACATATACCAGCAAAAGTTGAAACTGTTGCAACTCCGAGTGAAACTACTGTAAATGTAATGTGTCAAGATTTACAAAAAGAGTTTAAGCCAGAAAAAGAGAAAGTAGTTAAAAAAGAAAAAACTGCTAAAATGCAAACTAGTGATGTACTTACAGCAGATAAACCTCTTTTAATTAGTGTAGTAGGTCAAGGTGTTGCTCCTGTAAATACTACTTCACCAGCACAAGCTTATGCTTTAGCTAAACGTGCAGCAACTGCTGATGCATACAGACTTATTGCTGAAAAAGTAAAAGGTGTAAATATTGACGGTCAAGATTTAATCAAAAATATGATGGTTAAACGCTCTACAATTAGAACATCAGTTCAAGCAATGGTTAGAAATGCTAACATTGTAGAAACAACATTTAAAGATGGTTTATGCGAAGTAGAGATGGAAATCACTCTTTCACACTCAGAATTTGCTCAATAATTTTACTCTCTTCACTTGCTTTAAATGCAAGTGAATATCTTATTTCATACAAATATATAGTAAAAAATGCTATTCTCTATAATGAGTATTTAGACATTTCTAAAAGTATGCAAAAATGCAATGGCACTCCTTCTCAATCCCTTATACTAACATCTAATGGCACAAAAAATTTAAAAAATATTATTTCTAAAAACAATGAAGAATTCATAGACTTTATACACAAACTAGGACTATCTATACGAAATAATCAAATAAGTGTCAACAACCAATTAAAATCTACAACAATTATGACACTAAGAACAACATGCTTCAAAGTCGATTTTAATGATAATTTTGCTAGAATCACGCATTTAGAATAGCCATTTAATTAGGAAAACAATTGAAAATTGCAATAGTAGAAGATGATATCAATATGCGTAAATCTCTTGAAATTGCAATGAGTGATTATAAAGAGTTTGAAATAGTCACATTTAAAAATGCTGTTGATGCCTTAAAAAAATTAGATGAGAGTTATAATTTAGTGATTACAGATATCAATATGCCTAAAATGGATGGTATTGAATTTGTTAAAAAACTTAATGGTCGTTATGAAGTAATCATTATGACTGGGAATGCAACGCTTAGCCGTGCTATTGACTCAATACATCTAGGTGTAAAAGATTTTTTATTAAAACCTTTTGATATTGACACACTTATTGAAGCCATAAAACGTGAAGAGACAATTCAAAAAGTACAAAAAAATGCACCCAAAACTAAGAAAAAAACAGATGATTTTTTAGGTTCTTCGAAATCCTTAGACAAAGTGATATCTATAGCAAATAAAGCAGCAAGGACGGATGCAAGTGTATTACTTCTTGGTGAGAGTGGTGTTGGTAAAGAAGTTTTTGCCTCTTTTATACATAAAAACTCACCTCGTGCAAAAAAGCCTTTTATCGCGATAAATATGGCTGCCATTCCTGAAAATTTGATAGAAAGTGAACTTTTTGGATTTGAAAAAGGTGCCTTTACAGATGCTCATGAAGCAAAAGCAGGACAATTTGAATTAGCAAACGGTGGAACTCTTTTTTTAGATGAAATCGGAGAAATGCCTTACTCTGTTCAAGCAAAACTTCTTCGAGCTTTACAAGAGAAAGAGGTAAGACGTTTAGGCTCTTCAAAAGCAACTAAAATAGATATCAGGGTAGTTTCTGCAACAAATGCGAACTTAGATACAAAAATAAAAGAAGGCGAGTTTAGGGAGGATTTGTATTATAGATTAAATACAATTCCATTAAACATTCCACCTCTTCGTGAGAGAAAAGATGAAATTTTAGATATTGCAAACGCAATGGTTGAACAAAACTGTATAAAATATGGTTTTGATATTAAAACATTTTCTAATGAAGCTAAAAATGAACTGCTTAATTATAACTGGCCTGGAAATATAAGAGAACTACTCTCAGTTGTTGAGCGTTCTATAATCCTTAGTGAAAAGCAAGAAATACAAAAAGATGAACTTTTTTTAGAAACACGAAAATAAAAATTAGAAAATAGGAGAAAAAAATATGAAAAAATATAATGTTGCAGTTGTAGGTGCAAATGGTGCAGTTGGGGAAGAGATACTAAGAGTTTTAGAAGAGATTGACTTTCCATTAAATAAATTAATTCCTCTTGCGAGTGCAAGAAGTATAGGTAAACAAGTCACTTTTAATGGTAAGCAACTTGATATAATTGAACTCACACAAGATGTCTTTGAAAAAGAAGAAGTGGAGATTGCTTTATTTTCAGCGGGAGGGAGTGTTAGTGCAGAATTTGCTCCTTATGCTGTAAAAGCTGGTGCTGTTGTGATAGATAATACATCTCATTTTAGGATGGATGAAAATGTACCATTAGTTGTGCCGGAGGTTAACCCTCAAGATATAAGTAAATACAAAAAAACAGGTATCATTGCAAATCCGAATTGTTCAACTATACAAATGGTTCAAGCACTTAAACCACTCGATGATGCTTATGATTTAGTACGTGTAGATGTTGCTACCTATCAAGCAACAAGTGGAGCTGGTAAATCAGCTATGGAAGAACTCGTAAACCAAATGCAATCATTTTTTGCATTTACACTTGACGAAGCTGAGCATAAAGCTTTTAACCAACAAATAGCTTTAAATGTTATTCCTCAAATTGATGTTTTTACAGATAATGGATACACAAAAGAAGAGATGAAAATGGTAAATGAAACTACCAAAATCTTACATAAAGATATAGCATTAAGTGCAACTTGTGTACGAGTTCCAACCCTTCGTGGACATGCAGAATCAATCACTATGACTTTTGATTCACAAGTCGAGGCAAATGAAGCAAGAGAAATTTTAAGAAATGCCCCAAATATTGTTATTCTTGATGAACCTAATGAAGCACTTTATCCTATGCCTGCAACTTGTCTTGATAAAAATGAAACTTTTGTTGGTCGTATTAGAAATGATTTATATTCTAACAATATGATACATATGTTTGTAGTTGCTGACAACCTAAGAGTAGGAGCAGCAACAAACGCTGTAAGAATTGCTCAAAAATGGGTTGAAATGGAAGGTGAAAATTAATGATAGAAAGAATCTTTGAGCATGGACTTTGGAGTTCACGATTCATTGTCATTATGGCTGTATTTTTTGGTCTGATTGGTGCTATCGCACTTTTTGTAGTAGCATCTTTTGATGTTTATGATACTGCAAAAATGGTTATAACTACATACCTCTCTCATGCTCATGTAGAACATTTTCATGAAGAGGTTGTTGGTGGGATTATAGGTGCCGTTGATTTATATCTTATCGGTGTTGTTATGCTTCTCTTCTCATTTGGCTTATATGAGTTATTTATCTCCGATATTGACCCAGCAAAGGGAAGTGAAAAAGAAAATACAATTTTGGCTATTCATTCTCTTGATCAACTAAAAGATAAAATTTCTAAAGTTATCGTGATGGTTTTAGTAGTAGGCTTCTTTCAAAAAGTTGGACATACTCAATATCATGGTGCATTAGAGCTACTTTATTTGGCACTTTCAATTACAGCAGTATCTGTTGGTTTATACTTTTTAAGTAAAGTCGGACATCAT
>Ga0256826_1002239_pt1 | contig 11840 bp, 10 predicted proteins | sample CV79metaG_FD_185975 | JGI IMG/M metagenome (GOLD analysis project Ga0256826, IMG submission 185975) | Hydrothermal vent microbial communities from East Pacific Rise, Pacific Ocean - CV79 | ecosystem: Environmental > Aquatic > Marine > Hydrothermal vents | place: Pacific Ocean: East Pacific Rise... | reverse complement strand
TAAAGTAAAAATTGAATATCCAATTATTGTCGATGAGGCTCTCAAAGTCGCTCCAATCGGATTAGTCCAAAGAGTCCTCCGAGCTTTACTTCACGAAAAAGTGCCTTTAACTGATATGCTTACAATTCTTGAAGCAATTACAGATGTTGCTGAAGTTACAAAAAGTGTTGATGTTTTAGTTGAACAAGTTCGAGCTAGGCTTTCGCGAACTATCTCAAATCTATATAAAGATGATAAAGGTAAAATTAAATTAGTCACTTTTGAAGCTTCCGTTGAACAAAAACTTTTAAATAAAGTTGTTGAAAACGATGGTTATCGTCAATTAAATTTAAATGTCAAGGAAATTAATCAAGTGGTTCAAACTGTTTCTGAAGAAAGTGCAAATCTAATTCAAATGGGAATTATTCCTGTTGTTTTAATCGTCGATCCTATGATTCGTCGTCCGCTTTCCGAAATTTTTGAGCGATTTAATTTAGATATTATTGTTCTTTCTCACGCTGAAATTGATACAACATCAAAATTTGAAGTACTTGGTAATATTACCATTGCTGATTTTTAAAAAGTAGAAAATAAAGTAGATATCCGTGTCAAGCACGAAGATAACGGACTATTATCATTATCAACCTTGAGCAATAATCTACATTTAATCAGTCAAAGTTTTTATACATTATTTTGTACTGGTTATTTAAAAAGTCTATTTTTCAAAATTTCAATAAGTATATCGCTATAATTTCAAACTTAAAAATATGAAAGGTTATATATGGAAAACGAACTTTTAACAACTCAAGGTTATGATAGATTATCTGCGGAAATTCGAAATCTAACTCTTGTAGAAAGACCAAAAATTATTGAAGAAGTTCAAATTGCTCGAGACCACGGAGATTTAAAAGAGAATGCGGAATATCATTCAGCACGAGAAAAGCAGAGGTTAATTGATAAAAAAATTGGTGACTTACAAAAGCTTTTAACACATTCTCAAATTTGGAATTCTTCTGAATCTAACAATTATAAAGTTGGATTTGGAAGCACAGTAACAATTTTAGATTTAAATACAGATGAAGAAGAAACTTATACAATTGTTGGAACTTACGAAGCTGATTCAACAAATAATATTATTTCTTATCATTCTCCACTTGCAAAAAGTATGCTTGAAAAAGAGGTTGAAGATGAAATTGAATTGCAACTTCCGAGTAGAATCAAAGAGTTTGAAATCATAAAAATTGAATATAAAGGCTTAGATTTTGCAAATAAAAGTTAAAAGACTATCCGAAAAAGTTAAGTTACCAAAATATCAAACTGCGGGTTCAGTTGGTTTTGATTTAGAAGCACAATCAAATATAGAAATTGAAGTTGGAAAAACTGCTTTAATTCCTACGGGTTTATCTTTTGAGCTTCAAGATAATTATGAAATTCAGGTTCGTCCAAGAAGTGGTTTAGCTTTAAAACATTCTATTACGGTTTTAAATTCTCCCGGAACTATTGACAGCGATTATCGAGGTGAATTAAAAGTAATTCTTATAAATCACGGAGTAGAACCTTTTAAAATTTCTATTGGAGATAGAATTGCTCAAGCAGTTATTAATAAAGTGGAAATAGCGATATTTCAAGATGTTAAAACAATTTCAGATACAAATAGAGATTCTAAAGGTTTTGGAAGTACTGGTAAATAATAGTATAATTTGCCAACTTTAAAAGGATAACAATTGAGTCTAAATTTTAATATTCCAGAACCTCCGAAAGAGAAGAAAAAAATAGGTCGAAAGATTTTAGTAGGTGCTTTGCTATTTTGGGGCATCTATCATTTATTTAATTCCAATATGTTTGAAACAGAACCGCCACAAATTGTAATAGATAAATTTAAATATTGGAATTTTAAAAAACCTATTAATTTAGTTATTTCAGATAATAATGCAATTAAATCTTATAGAATTGTAATGGATAACGGTGATGGAGAACTTTTCGAGTATGCAAATGTAACATTTGATAAAGCGGACACAACTTTAATTGATTTAAATATTACGATGCCAAAAGATAAAAGATTAAAAGCAAGTTATACCACGATTTTTGTTGAGACGACTGATTATTCGGATTGGAATTTCTTTAATGGAAATAGTGTTAAAATGAAAGAATCTTTTACAGTTGATAAACTTCGCCCAACTATTTCTATTATCGCATCATCTTACGGAATCCGACGAGGTGGCTCTGCAATTATTGTTTTTAAAGTTGATGATAAGCAATTTGACAGCATCGAAGATATTCATATTGAAACTTCAACAGGTCGAAAATTTATCCCTCAACCATTTTATAATGATAATCAAAAATATTTTATTTCTCTTGTAGCTTGGCCTATTACAGATATTAGTTTTCGTGGAATGGTTATAGCAAAAGATAAAGCAGGAAATGTTTCTCAAAGTGTAATCAATTTATACCTAAAAGAGAAAAGATATAAAGTCTCAAATATTGTTTTAAAGAAAAATTTCTTAACTGGAAAAATTTCATCTCTTGCTTCTGAACACGAAAAAGCAGCTTATACAGATTCTTTAAGCGATTATTTTAAAATTGTAAATGAAGATATTCGTTCAGCTAATGAAAAACTACTTTTTAATTTAACTAATAAAATTGACAATACAAGAATTATTACAGATTTTAGAATGATTCCTTTTGTTCCTTTAAAAGGTGCAACTTCTGTGGCAAGTTTTGGCGACCATCGAAAATATTATTATGAAGATGAATTTGTGAGTGAAGCATATCATATGGGTTTAGATATGGCAAGTGTGAAAATGGCTCCTATTATTTCAAGTAATAAAGGTGAAATCGTTTATAACAGTGATAATGGAGTTTATGGCACAATGCCAGTTGTTTCTCACGGTTTAGGTTTATACACAATTTATGGACATTGCTCTGCAACTAGAATTCAGAAAGGTGATATTATTGATAAAGGTCACATTCTTGGAAACACAGGAAAAACAGGTTTAGCTTTAGGCGACCACGTTCATTTTGGTGTTTATGTTCAAGGTATTCCAGTTCGTCCTGAAGAATGGATGGATAGAAAATGGATAAAAACTAATATTACCGATATTATTGCTAGTGCGAAAAAGCTAATAGAAAGACAGTAAATTGAAAGTAAAACAGAAAACTTTACAAAGTTTTGAATTTATACTCTTAAATGAAGATGAAGAAAAATTTTTTTCATATATAAATTTAAATGAGCCGTTATTAAAAGGTAATTTATTAATTTTAAGTGGAGATAATATCTCTGATAATATTCAAACTTTTTTAAAAGATAAGAATATCTGCTATATTAAAAAAGGGTGCGAATTACAAACTAAAACTAAAGTTGTTAAGCAATTACCTAATATTTCACTCCAAGAAGCTATGGAATCTTTACAAAGAAGTGAAGAGCTTGAAAAAGTAAAAAATAGTAAAGATGAAAATATTCGAGAAGTTATAAAAAAACCTATTCGTTCTGGAACTTTTATTAAAACTTCAAATGACCTCATCATACTTTCTCAAATAAATAGTGGTTCAGAAATTGAAGTTTCTGGAAATATTGAGATTTTTGGAAGTATAAATGGACGAATCATTTGTAATGGCTCATATATGTTAGTTAGGGATATTGGTGAAAATGGCAATATAATTTTTAATGGTATTATTTTAGAGAAAGATAAATTTAAAGATAAGAAAGCCAAGTTTATTAAACTGAATGAAAACAGTAGATTAATAGTTGAAGAGTTGTAATATAAATATATGAATGAAAAAACAATAAAAAATACTGTTTCCATATCTGGTAAAACTCTTCATAAAGGTTCAAACTCCACTATTTTATTGAAACCTGCCCCTGAAAATAGTGGAATCTGTTTTATTAAAAATGGAATTCACATACCGCTTTTGCCTGATTTTGTTATAGATACTCAAATGGCAACTACAATTGGAAAAGATGGAGTCAAAATTCATACAGTTGAACATTTGATGTCAGCTGTTATATCTTTAGGAATTACAAACCTTATTATTGAAATAGATTCAAACGAACCTCCAATTTTAGATGGGAGTTCAATTAAATTTTTAGAGGCAATTGAAAAAGTTGGCATTTTAGAACAAAAACTTTTACAGAAAAAATTTATAATTCAAAAAGAAATTTCAGTTTCTGATGGAAATAAATTTGTCTCAATTTCTCCAAATAAAAATGGCTTTTTTATAGATTCTAAAATAGACTTTTCTCATAAAGTTATAGGAATTCAAGAGTTTAAATTAGAGGTTACTTTAGAAAACTACAAAAAAGAGATTGCTCCTGCTAGAACTTTTGGATTTATGAAAGATTTTGAATATCTTAAATCTCAACAATTAGCTCTCGGTGCTGATTTCTCTAATGTAATAGTTATTGGCGACGACAAAGTTTTAAATGAAAATGGTTTAAGATTTGAAAATGAGTTTGTTCGACATAAAATCTTAGATGTTATTGGAGATTTTTCAGTTTTAGGAATGCCTATTTTTGGAAATTACAAATCATTTGCAAGTAGCCATACTCTTAATTACAAACTTATCCAAAAAATACTTTCAGATAAAGAGAATTACAGTGTTAAAAGTTAATTTAGTAATTATTGCAATTGAGTCTCCTTTACTTATAGGAATCTATGAAAATAATGTTTTAATAGAAACTATTGAATCCACAGGACAAACAAGCGATATTTTGCCAACTGAATTTCAGAGTATTCTAAATAAATTTGAAATTGAAAATATTTTATTTGCAAATGGTCCGGGAAGTTTTATGGCAATTAAAATTAATTATGTATTTCTAAAAACCATTTCAATAGTTTTAGGTATTAAACTTTTGAGTCAAGATGGTTTTTTCTTTAATTCTAATACTCCAATCCGAGCTTTAAATAAAATGTATTTTGTAAAAAGTGGTGAAAATATTGATATACAAAAAGTAGAAAACTTTCAAAAAGTTGAATATCGTTTGCCAAATAAATTTGAAATTGAAAAATATTCTGAAATAATTGAACCAAATTATATATTGCCTTTTTTATAAAGTTGTGAAAAAAACCCTTTTACACTATAATTTTTTTTAAAAAAGGTTATGTATTTCTATGAAAAATATTTCAATTATATTTTCTCTATTAATTGCAGTAATTATTGCAATTTTTGTTTTTCCATTCTATAATCCTAACGGTCAAATAACAGATAATAGACTTTCTGTTGCCGTCACAATTTATCCTACTTATGATATTGTAAAAAATATTGGAGGAGATAAAATTAATCTTAACCAAATTATTCCATTTGGGCAAGAACCTCACTCTTTTGAACCAACTCCAAGAGATATTATTAATATTTCTAATTCTAAACTTTTTATTTATACAGGTTTAGCTGTTGATTCTTGGGCAATAGATTTAGGTGATATTGCAAAAAAACGGAAAAAATTTATCAAACTTTCTGAAGTATCTGAAATTGTAAAAAATGACCCTCATTTTTGGTTAGATATTGATAATTTCAAAAAAATGGCAAACCTCATCGCAAATCGTCTAATCAAGTTAGATTCTAATAATGAAATTTCTTATCAGGAAAATCTATCTATTTATTTAGCAAAACTTGAAAAACTTGATTCCGCATATAAAGAACAATTAGGAAATTGTGAAATTCATTCAGTTATTGTAAATCATAATGCTTTTCAATATTTAGCTCGAAGATACGATTTTAAAACTTTTCCAATTATGGGAATTTCTCCAGACGATAAACCGAGTGCAAAAGTTTTGGCTGAAATTGTAGATTTAGTAAAAGAGAGAAATATTTCAACTCTATTTTTCGAGGAATTAGCTTCAAGTCGAGTTATAGAAACAGTTGCAAAAGAAACTGGAATTCAAATTGATTCGCTTTCTCCTTTTGGGAATATTCCTCAAAATGAAATTCAAACAGGTTATATTAATTTAATGTACCAAAATCTTGAAAAACTGAAAAAAGCGATGAGTTGCCAATAGTTCAAGTTGAAAATTTAAATTATACAGTTGATAAAATTGAAATTTTAAAAAACATCTCATTTTCCATAAACCGTGGTGATTATTTAGCAATTGTCGGTCCAAACGGCGGAGGAAAATCAACTTTGGTAAATACAATTTTAGGAATTAATAAAACTTTTAGAGGTAAAATATCTCTTTTTAATAAAGAAATTAGTTCATTTAAAGATTGGAAAAAAATCGGTTTTGTTCCGCAAAGAGTTATAGAAGTAGATTCTAAATTTCCAATAACTGTTTTGGAAACTATTAAATTAGGAAGAATGCAACATTTTAAAAAGTTTTGGAAAAATCATACTCGCGATTATGAAATAATCGATGAGGTTATGAAAAGTCTCTCAATTTTAGACTTAAAAAATAGATTAATTGGAGAACTTTCTGGAGGACAAAAGCAGAGAGTTATGATTGCTCGAGCTTTAGTTTCTGAACCTGAACTTCTTTTCTTAGATGAACCAAATACTGGAGTTGATATGGAAACTCAAAGAGAATTCTACTCTATTTTAAAAAAACTCAATAAAGAAAATGGTTTGACAATTATTTTTATAACTCACGATATTGGAGTTATTGAAGATAGTATAAATTCTTTGATGTCTATAAATAGAGAAATTCTCAAAAGTGATAAGCCTCGAACAATTTTCAACTGTCAAGTTATGCGAGAAGTTTATGGAATAAATTCACATTTACATAACCATAATTAAACAACAATAATTTTATATTACTAAGAAGTAGATCTCCGTGTCAAGCACGAAGATGAAAGGTTATCTCTATTAATTGAAAATATAATCCGTATGTAAAGAAAATAAAGATGACAGATAATTGTAATTATCGTACTTGAAACGATAATCTCTTAATCTCTATTTAGTCAGTTCTAAATTTTTAGCTAAAAAGATGCAACTATCAATATTTCGATATTTAGATATATATTTTAGATATTTTTTAGGAATCTCTTGAAAAGTAGTTTTTCCAATGGCTATAAAAATAGAACTTTTTGGAATTTCTATATTTAATAAACATTTCACGGTCGATGGAGAAGTTACAATAAAAATTGGATTTTCAAAATTATAAGACAATTCTCTACATTCAGTTTTGTATAAAATCTTTTCTTGAATATTAATATTATTTTCTAGTAACATTTGAGTTAAATTTGAAGCAACAATTTCAGGACGAATATATAAAATAGCTTTATCTGAAAAATTTGTTAAAATATCATTAACTAAATGATTTCCATAACCCTTTTTAGAGGTAAAAATATTGAATCCTCCAATTTTGCAAACTTCATCAGCAGTTTTTTTTCCAATAGAAATAGCAGGAATATCTTTCCAATTTTTACAAACTTTATCTAAAGCTCGAACTCCATTTTTTGAAGTGAAAATTAGATTATCAAAATTTTTTATATCTATATATTTATCAAAAAATTTAATTTGAATAGTTGGAACATTAGTTACACCTAATTTTTTTGTATCTGAAAGTAAATAGATATTTTTCAAAATATACATTTTCCTTTTAACTCTGATTTTTAATATTAGTTATACTTTAATAAAATTTTCGCCGATTATATTATAAATAGGAGTGTTTATGAAAAAGTATTTGTAACAAATGGAGGATTTGGTTTTCAAGTTTTATAGATTATCAGATAAATTTATATGGAGATTATGAAGCACCTCCAACTTACCAAAATATAGTAAATTTAGATTTAGGATTTTAAAAAATGAAGAATATAATTATAATTACTCTACTTTCATTAGTTTTGTATGGACAAGATATTGAGTTAAATAAGCGGGATATAAAATCTGTAATTTCTCAAACCACAAAAAATATTACGGCTGAATTAATAGATAATGATTCACTTTCATATTTTGAGGCAAAAAAGATTTTTGACGATATTAATCTTAAATTTAACGAAAAAAAGTCAGTATTTAAAAATAAGGTATTAAAATTATCTATCGATACATCTTTTCTAAACCGTGAAATTAAAGAGAAAAAGAATGAAATAGTTTCGATTAAATCTATTTTAAAAAGAAAAGATGCAAAGTTAATTCAGTTGGAAACTGATATTCAAAGTGAAAAGCAATATATTAAAGATTTGCAAAATTTAGCTCATAAAAAAATTGAGTTTAACTCGAATATTTCAACTCAAGGCTATTTTATTACTTTTGTAGAAAACCGTCGTTCTGTAAGTCGAGATAAATTTATTGAAATAGCAACGAAAGAAATAAATAATGAGTCGATTCAACAACTGAATGGGGTTTTAGTTAAATCAATTGCAAAAATTGATAAGGAGCTTTCTATGGAGATTCGCGAAACCTCATCGGGAACTGCTATAACAGATAGTTCGGATACCACCATCAAAATATTTTTTGCAAATGGTCGAAGAAATTCAACTCTAATTTATGGCACGAAAGTTGATGTTTATCCATTTGAAAGTGGTGAAATAATTATCAGAAAACAGAGACAAGAAAGCAAAGTAAAATTTATATTATTAATTCAAAATCAATATGATATAAAAGATGCAATTTCTACAATTCAGGCTGAATATCCAAAAGTTGTAATTCCAACAGATTTAAAATCAAAAATGATAAAAGCTTTAGATTCTTTGAATTCTCATAATATTAAAAGTGAAAATGCAATCTTAGAAATTGATAAAAATCATCAAAGATTTGTAAAGAAAATGAGAAAAAGAGTTCAGGCTCGTTCTAAAGTTGTGAAACTTTTAGATAGGCATAAAATTATGTTGCTTGAAGATATTTCTGAATTAAATTTTGATATTGCAGTTCTGAAAAAAGAGACAGAAATTTTAGAAGATAAATTTACACTGGTTCAAAATGAGATAATTGAAGTAAAAAGAGCAATCACTTTTACTCGAGCTGAAATGTACGACCGAAAACATTCAAATGCAGTTTTAGAAACTAAAAATATTGTCAAAGAGCTTTTAAAAGATATTGATAAATCAATTTTGAAAACTTCAAAAAAGATGGAAACTATTTTTAATGGGTCGCAAATTATTAAAGATATTGTCGATGAGGTTGAATACGAAAAAATTTACTTAAAATCGAAAATCATTCCATATTTTGTGGATAATACAAATCGCACAGGAGCTTTAGTAACTCTTGAGATTCAATTCAAAGATAAGAAATTAGCAAAAGTCAAAAATATCCGAAGAATTGAACTTGTTCTTATTTCAAAAGGTGATTTTAAATTTGGCTCAAATTTTGGAGATTCTGATGAAAAACCAGTAAGATATCTTAAAATTAAAAAAGATTTCTTAATTGGAAAATATGAAATAACTGTTGGTGAATATATGGAATTTGCAAAAGCTACAAAATCGCATTTTCCAGAATGGTATCAAAATAATAATCGTAAATACCAAAATAAATGTTTAAAAAATAATTGTCCAATTATTGGAGTGTCTTGGCTCGATGCTCAAGCATATACAAAATGGCTTTCAAAAAGAGATAATAAAGTTTATCGACTTCCAACTGAAATGGAGTGGGAATATGTTGCAAAAACTGATTTAAATTTAGATTTCGGTTATCTTTATGGAAAACTTCAAAGTTATTCTTGGTTTGCTGAAAATAGTAATTGGAAAACTCATCGAGTTGGTTTAAAAAAGCCAAATCTATTTGGGGTCTATGATATGCACGGAAATGTTTGGGAACTTTGCCAAAATAGTTATCATAAAAATTATTTAAATAAGAGAGAAGATTTGTATAAAGTTATGAGAGGTGGAGATTGGCGAACAAAAAAATATTATCTCCGTTCTTCAAATCGTGCTAAATATCGTAATAATAATCGCGGAAATAGTGTTGGTTTCAGAATTATTCAAGAAATTGAGAATTACTAATTTCTATAAAAACATTAAAGTGAATCAATGTAGATTATCGGGTCAAGCCCGATAATGACAATAGCCCGTGTCTTCATACGATAAATTTATGGAACTGACTAGCCCGTCATCTTCGTGCTTGACACGGAGATCTACTTTAAATTTTATACTTACTAATTTTCTATTTAGAGAGTCCCAAATTTTCTTAATTAGACCAAATCTCTTTTAATTTAATAGTTATTAAACTTGAATTATCAATATGTTCTATATTAATTTTTGATAATAGTAAAGATTCTCGAATATCTTCTAAAGGTGTTTTAGATGCCTCCAAAACTGACTTAATATTTTGTTGAGAATTCTCTGTAAAATTTACAATTACCTCAATTTGAGTTCCTATAATTCGTAAATATCTATTTAATTTTTGAGAACTTAATTTCATATCTGAAATTGGAATTGAATGTTCATTGAGAGTTTTTTGCAAACTACCTAGAGATTTAATTATTTCTGAACTGGTAGTTTTCAATCTAGTAATTTCAATAAAAATTTGTTGTTCAACTTGTCGGATTTCATCAGCAATTATTGAAATATTTTCACCATCTTTTCCAACTTTTGAAGATTCGATTGCAGAATTAACAGATAAAAGTTTTAAAGCATCTAAAATTTTGACTAAAAAGGTGATATTTTTAATACTATTATTTTGGAAATTTGAGTTAAATTCTTTAAACTCAATATTAAGTATTTTTACTTTTTCTTCATATAAAGCAATATTATATTCAAGATGAGAAATATTTTTAATTTCCTGATTTATTGAATAATTCATATCTGACATTTTAGAATTTTGCTCTGCAATATTACTCTGAATTTGAGGAAGTTTATTTTCTAAACTTTTTAAATAAAGATTTCCATTTGATAAATAATTGTAGATTTTTTTAATATTTTGTTTATTATTACTAATACTTTCGTATATATTATCTGTTAATTTAATAGTTTCAGAATGTTGGAATTCATATTTATTTAAGATAATTATCTGTTTATTTACAAACTGATTAAAATTTTTAATAATATTATTAAAGATAAATATATTTTTCATTGTAATAATATTTTCTTTATGAGGATTTTCTATCAGTTTTTGAGTTGCGATATTTAAATATCTTTCAGATTTTATAAGTTTTCTAAATATCAGAAAGATAATCAGTAGAATTAATAAAGACCAAATAGAATTTAATAATAATATAATTAACTCACTTTTATGAATTCTTTTCACTCGCAATTTTTCAGAATTTTTAATTAACATATCAATATAACCTTGAGACTCTTTTATTTCAACCTGCATATCCCCAATTATTCCGATATTTAAAGAAGTTCCTGTTGTGGTAAATATAACTATCATTTTAGAAAAATATTTATAATATTTATTTAACTCTAAAATTAGTGTATCTCTCTGTTCTTGACTTATGTCTTTTTCATATAGAATATTACGTTTTAAATTATTGTATTTAAATGTAAATATTTTACTATATTTTAAATCATAAGATAATAAAAAATCTTTTACAACTAACTCTAAAGATAAAAACATTGAGTCTAAATAAAATTTTTTATTAATTTTAGTTATTTGTAGAAAAGATTGTTTTGCTAATTCTAGATTATCTTGAATTCCATTATTTGCTTCAATTCTATTTTTCCAATTAATGAAATCTCTAAATCCTCTGCGATATTCTAAAAGGTGTTTTTTCAATATATTTATATTTTTCTCTTGACTGTCAAATTTTTTAAATTTTTTATTCAGTTTATCAAGGTTTATAATTATTTTATGAAAATGGTTTTTAAAATTGTCTATATGTTTATTTTGATTATATTTACTAAAATGATATTGGTCTCGTTCAAGTTTATAAATATAGCTCTTAATTTTAATAGTTTCTGTAAAAATTGCATTTGCATCTTTGACAATAATTAATCTATATTGAAATGTTATTAAAATAGTTGCTAATAAAATCACAATTATGAAAAATATAATA
>Ga0256826_1002238_pt1 | contig 11841 bp, 6 predicted proteins | sample CV79metaG_FD_185975 | JGI IMG/M metagenome (GOLD analysis project Ga0256826, IMG submission 185975) | Hydrothermal vent microbial communities from East Pacific Rise, Pacific Ocean - CV79 | ecosystem: Environmental > Aquatic > Marine > Hydrothermal vents | place: Pacific Ocean: East Pacific Rise... | reverse complement strand
CTGTTGCTGCTGAGCATAGGCCCCACCATATTCAATGGAATAGCTGGAAGGTAAACTAATTTCCTTGGCAAACTCTGTTTTCAAATTATCTATGGCACTACCTAAATCTCTGTTTTCCAAGCGAGCAGTAAGAATAATAACAGGTTTTAAATCTTCACGACTTTCAATAACCTCTCCCATTTGCGGTTTAACATTGCAAAAGAAGGAAAAGGGACGGGTAGTCCCATCTGGTAAGAAAATGGAACTTTTATTCAACACATCCAAATTATTATCAGCAAAGTCAACAAAACGCATTCTTACTCGTCGCATTTGCTGACCTTCTTGTATATCTCCAATTTGCAAACCAGAGGTCATGGCAGCCTGATCGGGATTTGGATTTGGAATTGCAGCAGATTTGCCCAAAGGTATTCCTTCTATAATAGCATTCAATTGTCTATTGAAATTACTCAAGGTAATATGATATAAAGCCAATTTTTCAAGCTTAGGTTTAAATATTAGCAATGGGCCTTCAGGAACCAGTCCGTCATCAATATCAACAATACCATCTACTTTTTCCATTACTGTATGGCACTCCTCAGCAATTTGTTGGAGTTTATCATAATTATCGCCAAATATTTTCACTTCTATTGGTTGAGGTGTATTAATTAAATCACCAAGCAAATCGGCAATTCTTTGTCCAAATTCTATATTTAATACGGGAACCTTTGCCGAGATATCATGACGAAGTTCAGCTATTACTTCCTCAGTAGATTTTGTTCTGTCTTCCTTTAACTGAATAGAATAATCGCCTTCATTTGCCGGATGAGCTCTAAATGACATACGTATACCCGTTCTACGCGAATAGCTTTTCACATTTGGATTCTCTAGAATTACTTTTTCCATCTGTTGGCACAAGCGATCTGTTTCGTTGATATTTGTACCCGGAGGAGAGTAATAATCTAAAACAATGGAACCTTCGTCGAGCTCAGGTAAAAAGCCCGTTTCAAGCTTAGATGCTGTAAAATAGGAAGCCCAGCCCAAAAACAATAGGAACACTATTGATATAGCAGGTTTATGATAAAACCAAGACAAGAAAGAAATTTTACGATGCTGATGCTGCTCCTGCTTGGGTTTAAGCTTATTTTTATACCCAATAAGAATATGAAAAACAGGTAGTAATAACCACGTAACCAAAAAAGAAACAATCATTGTAAGCTGCATAGTATCGGATAAAATACGGAAAAAGCTCCCTGCTAATCCACTCATTAACCTAAAAGGGAAATGGATAACAATAGTTGTAAGTGAGGAGGCCACCATAGCAGGAAATAAGAATTTGATAGACATTTGTACAATCTCAAAACGACTTCTCTTAGGGTGGGTTTCATGGTTTTTATAAATCTGTTCAATAATTACAATGGCATCGTCAATAATTAATCCTACTGAGGCAGCAATAGCTCCCAATGACATAATATTAATGGTGATACCCACTAAATACAACACCAAAAAGGAGAATGCCACAGTAACTGGAATAGTAAGTAAAACGACCAAACTTGAACGCCAAGAACGAAGGAACAATACAATTATGATAAAAGCCAGTAATAATCCTTCATAAATAGTTTTCATAGCACTATCCACGCTATTGCTTACAAATGCACTTTGATTATAATAAGGTTTTAATTGATATCCTGGTGGCAATAGCTTTTTTATATCACCGGCTTTATTCTCAACATCCTTAGCAAAATCTACTAAATTAACGCCGGGTTGTTTCACCAAATCTACAATTACTGCATTATTGCCGTTTGCGTTTATTTTTACAAATTCCTGTTGCTCTTCTAGTTTAATATTGGCAATATCGCGTAATTTAATAATTCGGCCGTCCAAATTGGCAATTATTGTTTGTTCCAGTTCTTTCAAATGGCTAACACGAGTATCTATTAAGGTTAAGTACATACGGAAATGATCCGGTAACATACCTGCTGATTCCACAAAATTATTGTTGTCAAATGCGGTAATGATATCATCGGGAACCAAACCCAAGGCAGTCATTTTATTTACATTGGGTACTATAATAAATTCTTTGCTTCTACCTCCTCTAATAATTACATTGGAAATGCCATTCACTTGCGAGAACGTTGGCCTTACTATTATATTTGCAATATCTTTAAGGTCTACATCAGTTTTTTCAGGATTCTCCAGTGTATATCCATAAACAGGAAATAAAGATTGGTTCATCACTTCGGCGGAGATAGTAACTCCCTGCGGCAAGAAATTTTTTATCTCATTAATTCTACTTTCTAATTGTGGTTTTAAAGCGTAAATATCCAAACCCCAATCGAAATATACTTCCACAGTAGCACTTCCCCTACTCGTATTGCTCTTAACTATTTTTACGCCATTTACTTTTTTTACAGCACTTTCAATAGGCTGTGTTACAGTAATCATTGTTCTGTCAATAGGTAACTGCCCGGCATCTATTATAATGGAAATACGTGGGAACTGAACTTCGGGAAAAAGGTTGGTTTGCATTTTTACAAAAGAGAAAATACCTGCAGCTAATAAGAGCATTCCAACAAACAAAATTGGTTTGCTGAGAATTTGATAATAGTTTTTTATTTTTGAATTCATTTTCTTCTTTTTTGTTGCCAATTAGGGCTATTATTCTACTCTTTCTTCTTATACCACAAAGGCTTTATGCTATTTTTTTGCATTATAAATTTTATATTTTCTTTTCTTTACAAGTCCTTTCTTTATTAAAAAACAAAGCGATAGACCAATTTTATGGCAGCATCGGTAGTTTGTGGCTTCAAATAATCTATTTGTTTGAACTGTTCCTCGTAACCAATATTATAAACAAAATAAAAATCGGAGCCTACTTTTGGTATCCAATGCAGGCGGATATTATAAATCATTACTTCATCTAGGTCGTTATATTGAGTAAAAAGAGAGAAATTTAATTTTGTAGTAAAGGCATAATTTAAGTATAATGCCAATTCATTTGTTATAATATCTTCCTCCGGAAATTCCACAAAATTAAGTGTATAGCTGGCATTAAAATTTAAGTGCATGTTTACATTTACTCCTAAATCACTTTCAAAAGTTTTAATTTTTCCTGTATAAAAATCACCCCAATTATAAAGCAGTTCAACCCATACTCTTCGAGCTTGATAAGTTTCAAATTGCAGTTCATATTTATACATCCAATACTTTCCTTTTGGTATGCTTACTTGGTCGGTTAGTTCAAATGGAGTATCAATTCTATCGAATGCCTGAATAAGATTTACTTCAAATCGCTCTCCAGATTTAAAGACAGCGCCCAGGGGCCGTGTTTCGTTATAAAAGCTTTCCATTTGCCCAGAAGAATGCGTATTATAGAGCACAAAACCCCAAGGTTTCAATAATAATCTTTTCACCCCATATTTGCTCAATATACGTGGAGAAATTCTCATATGCCAAGTATATGAATCGTAATCAGTTCTACGAATATAGCCCAATTCAGGATTGAAGTCTTTTTGCATGCTTCCTACTGCCATAAAATTATCTATTAAATCGTTGGGATAGTCCATAGAAAGCCTGTAGGTAAGTGCATTTTTTTTTGTTTTAAAGTTCTCCATACTAGTAGTAACTTTTGCTTCTACAACCAGGTTTTTATTCTTTAAAAACTCAGAAGTTTGATAAACTGCATCAATGCCTACCACTTGATTACTAGTGTAATTATTGTATTTATTAGTAAATATTCCACCGATATAGGATTGCTTACCAATATCGCGTTTATAACGCAAAACTGTATTATTGGTTGAGGATATACTGTCCACTGAGCCTTCTTGAATATTCAGAAATCCTATATTGTTTCTTCCTACTTTACCAAATAATCTGGCTCCAGCTATTATAGGTACTTGCTTTCCATTCTCAGAACCAATTTCTCTGGTATAAAAAGCATTATTTCTATCCCCTAAATAAAAGCTATACAAATCGTAACCTTCGAGAAAAAATTGTCGTTTCTCGGGATAATAAACGCTAAAACGAGAAAGATTTACAGGTATTCTATCAGTTTCAACTTGAGCAAAATCTGTATAAGAAGTTAAATTTAGTTTTAATGTTGGGGAGATACTAACATTTAAATCGGCACCCAATTTAAGGGGAGTTGCTGTGCTCACATCTCCTTCGTCATTTTTATAAGTCCAAGCAGCCAAACCGTAGGGTTTTAACTCAAATTTTTTAGCGTAGGCAATATTTGTTATTCCAACTAATGTTCCGGCTTTATTAACCGAATAAATAGAATTATCGCGGGACCAACCTTGCCAAAGAGCTTGTTCATTTTTAGAAACTATATCTCGCTCAAAGTTCATAGCCCAATTAAGAATACTGTCTTTTTTAAACTGTAAAGTACTAAAGGGAATATATATTTCGGCAAACCAACCCTCGGTATTGCGAGTGGTTTTAGCATCCCAAACACCATTCCAATCTTCATTGCCATCTTCGCCACCATAGACTTGTATATCGGCTCGGGCACCATTGGGATTAATTACAAAAAGATATCCATTTCTATTGTCATTAAAAGGGCTTAACATGATTTGAAAGTTATCATCTGCTTCGTAATTAAAATCACGATTCATATTTTTAGCAACAATTTTAGATGTTTCTTTTTGGTAACACCAAATTCCAAAATATATCGTATTATCATCGTAGATAATGGCTACTTCGGTGCGTTCTGTAATAGGTTCACCGTAGTTCAAATCACGCTGTGTAAAATTGCTAATATGTGGAGCATCTTTCCAGGCTTTTTCCGATAGGATACCATCAAATTTTATATCCTCATTTATTTTATAAGCTTCCACATCTTTAGGCTCGGAGTATTGAGCCTGTGCTAATTGTATTCCTATTAGAAGAATGATTAAAATAATCTGTTTTCTTTTCATTATTTGGTTTTTGTGTTTTGTTTTATTTGATGCCCTCTACGCTTTAAGAAGCTAAATCTTTCTTTTTCTACACTTTATAACCAGTCAGTTCTACCGGTTTTACTATCTGCTTATCAATCTACTTATTTTTTTAGTTTACACTTTGGTAATTTGCGGAGCATATGTATATAATCTCTTAGCATTTAATTCTTATTTCACCACAACTACAATCGCCTTAACTCCCAAACCATAAGCCCCTTGATAAATTATTCTGTCATTTTTATTGAATACCGGCGAAAGAATTTCTACTAAGCTTTGGTTTTGATTTCCCGGAGTAACTAGAACTTGTACAGCTGTAGTATCATTTTTTAGTTTCATTACCCAAAACTGCGACATTAAAGCATCAGTTAGTAAGCACTCTTTTGGTAGGAGCTGTGCTTGGTGTTTCTCTCCCTTTTCTACCAATACTTTCAATAGCATATTTTCCGGTAAAAAAGGAGTTTTATTTATGTTAACCAAAACTTTCATTGTTTGTGACTGTTCATTAATTTCAGGTAATGTCTTGGTAAATACCCCTTTTAAAACATGATCATCCGGCAATATAACTTGACAATTAGTTCCTGTTTTTACAAATTCACTGTACTCGTATGGTAAATCAGCCTGTATATTCAAATCTTTGGAATCGATTATGATACACATTTCTGCTCCTTTATCAATAAACACTTCTTGATGCACTACATGTAAAGAAGTAATAATTCCGGCTGTTGGTGCAACTACCTTTCTATAGCCATATGTTTTAGAGTTGTTGTTTTTCTGTTGTATTAAGTAGGCCTCGGGGGCTTGCATTTCAAATAGTAAATCTCCTTTTTTTACTCTATCTCCGGCTTGAACATTCCCGGTAGTAAGATAGCCGCTAATAGGAGCAACTATTCTGCTTTTATTCAAGTAGATAGTCTTTCCTGTAAGTTCTAGATATTCCGGAATACTACCTTCAACCACCTGTGTTACTTTCACTTGCACCTTAGGTTCTACATCTTTCCTTTCGGTAGTTTGTTCTTTGCAAGAAATGGTAGCAAAGGTTAAAAAAACTATTAATACTAAGCTTATTATTTTATTCATCAATTATTTTTTATGCTTAATAATTCCAATAATTAAAGGAGTTAATTAAAGCTTGTTTTTCCATTTGTAATAATATTTTCTCCTGTTTTTTAGCCGCTATATCTTTGTATAGATTTTTATAATCCATGATGGATATTTGAGCTTGCGTCATTTCATCCATATACATTTTTAAGAGGGTTTTATAATCTTCTAATTGTTTATTAACTAGAGATAATTTGCTTTCAACCGATTGTATTTGAGTTAAATATTTTCTTTTATTCAAATCGTGACGAGTGATAAAGCTTTGCTTTTCAAACTCCAAAGATTCCAGTTTGATTTCTGATTTTTGCTGTTGGAGTTTCTTTTGGTTTCCATCGAAAATATTCCAAGCAAAGCTAATACCGGTACTAAAGCCAAACCTATTAAAGCTAGGAGCATATATAGCATGTATTCCAACATCGGCAAAAATATTCACCTGAGGCTGATACTTTAAATTGTAAATACTTTGCTGCGAGATTGTTTTAAGGCTATCGAAAGCAAAAGACTTTAAAAACTGAGAATGCACAATTGTATCGGGTTTCATTTGAAAATCAACATCCTGAATATGAACTATCCTATCGTTGTTTATTCCACATAGTAAATTAAGATCGTATAGTGAATTGATATATTCTACCGAGAAATTGGTAAATTGAAGCTGATAGTTTTTCTTCTCAATCTGTAAGAGCATTAAATCTGTTTGGCGATAGATAGCATTACGTACCAATTCCTCCATCATATCAGTTTGTTTGCTCAACTCGTCTAATAATTTCTTACTAATTTCGGCTTGTTTTTCGGCTTTTAAACAACGAATATATTGATAGCTCACTAATTGCTCCAATTCATGGATGCTTAAGTTTATCTGATTCTCATTTATGTCATCTGTAATTTTAGCCGCATTGGAAAATACTTGCCTTTGTCCTCCCCTAAACAATGGCTGATTGATGGCGACAAATGCTTGATATTGTCCACCATCGGAGTAGGATAAATCATATCCGGTATATTCTGCTGCTCCATTGCTAATCCATTGAAAACTGTCCTTATTATTATCATGAGAAATGATTGGAGCAAATAGCAAGTTGGCTTTAAGGTTTACCACAGGTTTAGTAAGAATACTTTCAATTTGCTGCATATCTAATTGAATGATTTTATGATCATTCATTTTAGAATTTATTAAAGGACTATTGACCTTTGACTGCTCAATATAATAGTCTAAATCAACACTTTGCGAGTATGTAATATGCAAGCTGAAAAATAAAGCAAATAAGATAGTGAGTACTTTCATAAAATTCTATTTTTCTCTATCGCTAAATTAATAAATTATACAATCCTAGGACATAATTATAAATCAAATTTCAAAACCATATTGGCCACAAAACCATCCAAAGGGGCGTAAATCTCTTTAAAAACGGGATTATTAAGATTTCCTGTGATAATATTTTCAAATCTGGTTTGACGAATATCTAATATGTTTTCTGAATTCAATGCAATTGTTAAATGTCCGAAGGTTTTTTGTACCGAAGCTCCCAATAACCAATAATCCGGTGTCCTATTTCCATCTTCTTTATACTGATGACCAAAATAAAATGCTTCCAAACCTATTTTCCAGCCATCCTCTTCATCTTCATAGGCTAAAGTAGTGGTCAATCGATTTTTAGGTGTTAGTTCTAAAGGCTTATTTTCGTCGTATTTCTTTCGGGCATCCAAATATGTATAATCGATATAGAGGATTAACTCATCCAACGAAAGACGAATATTGGTATTGAGACCTTTGCTTAAAATATTACCCACAGCATTTTCATAGGATACCGTTTGCTCGGAAAGCAAATCCTGATTCACAATAATAGGGTTTTGTATTTCTGTATAAAAGAATGCCTGGTTAAATGAGAGGAAAAGCTCATCAAAAACAAGTGTTTTATAGTTAAAATCCAGATTTACGCCAACAGATTTTTCCGGATTGATATTTTGCATGGGTTTAACGTCCTGAAATCGGATTCTATCTGCTTCTTCGGTAAAAGGAGTTGGGAGTTTATACGCCATTCCGGCACTTAGTCGGGTAAAAAATTGTTCTGACAAATGAAACATAAGCGCCAAACGTGGAAGGAAAAAACTTCCAAAATTGAAACTATAATCATAACGTAAACCCGGCTCCAAGTTTAAAGTACTGTTTAACTTCCAATTGTCCTGAACAAAAAGACCAATAGTTTGATAATGATAACTTAATAAGTTGGTATCTTTTTGACTAAAGTTATCGCTATAATAGTTTAAGCCGGTAATAAGTTGATGTTTTTTGGCATTGAGGTAATATGACAACTCACCAAAAATATGATTCTGCACACCCCTAAAATAATTGGTATTGGTTGTTAATGCCCTATCGAAGCTCCCAAAACTCGTTTTAAAACTCAATACATTCCCTTGATTATTTTTATGCTCATATTTTAACCTAGCCGTATTTCTTTTGGTTTTATTCTCCTCAAAAAACGAATGCAAGTCATCCGATTTATGGTCAATAGCTTTCATATCCCCACCTATCCTATCTTCAAAAGTGGAATATATACCCAATATGACTTGATTGTGCTGATTAATAGAATAATATATATTGGGATTAATAACAGCACGATGATATTCGGGCATATCTGAAAAACCATTTGCAGAAACATCTTTAGCATTTTGAGTATTGACACCCGCCAACAGGCTAAGCCCAAACTTTCCTTTGCGAGCAGAGTAATAAGAGCTAATATCTCGTCCACCTTTATGTGTTTGATTAATCAAAACGGAAAACTCATCTTTTTGGGAAGGCTTTTTACTGATCAAGTTTACTATTCCTGCCACAGCATCGCCACCATAAAGGGTAGAAGCTGAACCTTTAATCACTTCTACTTGCAGTAGATTTAAAGGAGGAATCTGCAATAAGCTTAAGCCAGAAGAAAAACCACTATACATTGGAAATCCATCTTGAATCAGTTGGGTGTATTTTCCCGGAAGGCCTTGAATACGAAAACTCACATTACCCGAAACAGCCGATGTATTTTGCACCTGAATACCCGAAGTTTCACCCAAAAGCTTGGAGATATTCCCCGGACTTATGGCTGTTTCTTCAATTACCTCCTCATTCCCCAGTACTTCAATACGTGTAGGTATTTCTTTTATTCTATTATTTGTACGAGTAGAATATACACAAACTTCATTTAAATCTATTTCCGTCTCCATGTATACAATCCTTTCATTTGGGCTCTTAAGCGGAAAAACAATTGACTTCTCAAGACTTCGATAACCAACATAAGAAAACTCAATAATTTGCTTTCCATTGGGTATGTTTTGCAGTATTATAAGCCCATTGCTATCAGTAATCCCCCCTATATTACTATCTTCCAACTTAACACTTACAAACAAGAGTGCATCTTTTGTTTTCTCATCTTTAACAATAGCTGTAAAGGTGTTTTGCCCAATGCTCAAAGTTATTTGAACTAAAAATAACAAGAGGAAAAGAATATTTTTTTGTCGCATTTTAATAATAAATAGTTCAAGTTATAAATAAATGTAGTCCATTAAACTCAAATTTACCTACTTTTTTGTTTTTTAATTTTAAAACAATGGATATCTGTTTGCCTATACTCAATTTCTAAATGATTAAGACCGCAAATTTGCCGTACTATAGATAAACCCAGGCCATAAGACTGTGAATTTTCTTTAGTAAATCTATGAAATATTGTTTCCTTATCTAAAGCATGCTTTGCTCCGGAATTACAAATATCTATTGTATTTTTATTCACTTTAATTGCAATAGTGCCTCCATTATAATTATGTTTTATAGCATTGGATAACAAGTTATTAATCAACATTTCGGCAAGTTCTTCATGGATATCAATTGTCATAATATCTTTGTTAATAACCAAAGAAAGCTGTATGTTTTTTTGCACCAATAAAGGTTGGAATTCTTTCACTTTCCTCTCTATCAGCTCGTCAACTATTATCCTTTGTGTGTTTGAGAATTGACTATTCTCAATTTTTAATAATAGAATTAAACTTTTATTTAATGCTGACAAACGCTTCACCCCATTTATGGCGGCATGTAATTGTTTAAAATCTTGTTCTGACAAATCAGCCTGTAATAATTCTTCTAAATTTAAAAGTATAATGGCCAAAGGTGTTTGTATCTCGTGTGAAGCATCCTGAGTAAACTGTTTCAATATCTCATAATCGCTTTGCAATTTCTCTGATAAAGTTAGCAACACTCTATTCAGATTATCAAACTCTTCAATTTGTGTATCCTTTAAATATAATTTTCCCTTATTGGTTAAAGAGAAATCATTCAATTTGCGCAAATTACTATCAAAGTCTTTCCATAAAGTTTTGTTGAGTTTTTTTGTAACCAAGAAAGATGCAATTAAAGCCAAAAATATCAAGAGTAACAAAGGCAGTGCAATAGCCATAATTAAAGCATCATTCTCTAGCAATGAATGACGGATTTTTATAACATAATACCTACCCTTAACTCTCACCGTATTAGTATATTCAACATAAGGCTCCAGTTCATTCTCAGCTTCATCTTTTAAATAAATAAACCGATAGGATTTTTGAACTATCTCACTTTCTTTTACCTTTTTGGTTTCTATAATGGGGTAAATATTTACGTTTTTATTATTTCTTTTTAACTCCTGAATAATTGCATATTCTTTTTCATAAATATCCTCCTCCATTTCTGACCTAAGAATAAGTTTCAGGGTGAAATAGCCAACTATACTTACAAAAAGGAGTAACAAGCTAATAACTATAAAATACTGCCGGTTTATTTTAAAAAGAAACTTCATTCCTCAGTAAATTTATAACCCATCCCATAAATGGTCTTTATATAATCTACGCCTCCGGCAACTTTAATCTTACGGCGGATATTATTCAAATGTGTATAAATAAAATCAAAATTATCAGCCAAATCAATATTATCGTCCCATAGATGTTCAGCAATGGCTTCTTTGGTAAGCACTCTGTTTTTATTAACAATAAAATACATCAACATATCGTATTCTTTGAGAGTAAGTTTTACTTTTTCATTAAAAATGGAGAGTTCTTTCCCTTCCGTATCAATACTTATTTCATTAAAAGTAACTACGTTGCTACCTTCGTACTGTCTGCGGCGTAAAACAGCCTTAATGCGAGAGTTAAGTTCCGATAGCTGAAAAGGCTTGGTCATGTAATCGTCGGCACCCAAATCAAGACCATTAATTTTATCATCTAGTGAATTTTTAGCAGAAATAATGATCACACCGGCTTGAAGATTATACTTTTTAATAACTTTGAGTAAATCGAGTCCATTTCCATCAGGCAGAGTGATATCGAGAAGAATGATGTCGTATTGATAAACAGCAATTTTTTCGCTTGCTGTCTCAAAACTATCAGCCAACTCACAGATATAATGTTCTTTTGTAAGAAAATTACTTAAGACAATCAACAGGTCTTTTTCGTCCTCAACAATTAAAATCTTCATAGCCCCAAATTACGAAATAAAATCTAAAGGAATTCTAAAGTTTTTCTGTTTAGTACTATTACCAATATTAAATTAAATTAGTATCCAAACACTACATCAATCATTTGGCTAACTTTAAATTTTCTTTAGATTCCCATAGTATCATTGCTTCATCGTTCACTAAAATATTAAACAAATGAAAAATATATTTCTTTTTGCAATGATTGCAATATTTAGTTTAAGTGCCTATGCACAAACAAAAAATGATGTACCTGCAAAAGTTCAAAGCTCATTTAATGAAAAATTTCCTGATGCTCAGAAAGTACATTGGGATAAAGAAAACACTTATGAATGGGAAGTCGAATTCAA
>Ga0256826_1002237_pt1 | contig 11841 bp, 7 predicted proteins | sample CV79metaG_FD_185975 | JGI IMG/M metagenome (GOLD analysis project Ga0256826, IMG submission 185975) | Hydrothermal vent microbial communities from East Pacific Rise, Pacific Ocean - CV79 | ecosystem: Environmental > Aquatic > Marine > Hydrothermal vents | place: Pacific Ocean: East Pacific Rise... | reverse complement strand
CTTTTTCCATCAGCTTTTCCTGCTAACTCTTTGCTAGCCATTCCCATAACTTTGCCCATATCTTTCATAGTTGTAGCACCAACTTTAGAGATGATATCTTTAACTGTTAAAGTTAGTTCTTCATCGCTTAATTGTGCTGGTAAATATGGTTCATATATAGCTATTTCATCTAATTCTATTTGCATTAAATCTTCACGAGAAGCATCTTTGTATTGAGTAGCTGCATCATTTCTTTTTTTAACTTCTTTTTGAATTATTTTAATAACATCATCATCATTAAGATCTTTGCGCTCATCAACTTCTATTTGCTTAAAAGCACTAGTTAGTAGTCTCAGTGCATCTCTTTTTTTAGTTTCTTTTGCTTTCATAGCATTTTTAACATCTTGATTTATTGTTTCTCTTAAATTCATTACTTTTTTGCCTTTTTATGGAACTATTGTTGCTAGAATTATAACTAAATAATACCTACTTTAAAGAGATAATAATGATAAAACAAATTTTAATATTTTTCCTGCCTTTTTATGCTATACTATTTTTTTCAGGATGTACAGCTAATTTAACTGATCCAGAAATTGATTTTGAACCACCTGTTTATGTTGAACAGATGCCAGCTCGTGAAGATAGAAATGATTTCGTTTCAACAGGTAGTATATTTGGTCAAGGTGAAAATCCTTTATTTTCTGATCATAAAGCTATGAATGTTTATGACATAGTTACGGTAGTAATATCTGAAAGTGCAAAAAGTAGTAATACTGGAGCGAGAACTCTTAGTGAATCAGATAGTATGAGCTCATCAGCACCTCAGTTCACTTATGGTGGATCTACAGATAATTTGTCATCGGCAGTTAAAAATTTAACTAATGTAACTAATTTTTCAGCTACATTCCCTGATAGTAAAAGTTCTTATAAGGGTTCTGGTAGTAGTACTAAAGATGCGTCTTTTACAACTACAATATCTGCTAGAATTGTTAAAGTACTTAAAAATGGTAATTATTTTATTTCAGGAAAACGAGAGATTTTAGTAGATGATCAAAAACAAGTAATACAAATAAGTGGAGTTATCCGTCCATATGATATAGATCAAAATAATAGAATTAGTTCTTCTCAAATGAGTGATGCTAAGATTCTTTATAAGAGTGAAGGAGATGTAGATCGTGCAACAGAACAAGCATGGGGTAGTAAAATTATTCAGTCAGTTTGGCCATTTTAGTTTAGTACTAATTATAGGGTTTAGCACCCTTAACGCTAATGATACTAAAAGTTTTGCTAATTTTAAAAGAGCACAGCAAAAATCTTTTCAAAATTATCAAGATAAAAGAGATAATGACTTTAACTCTTATTTAAAACAACAGTTTAAAGCTTATAAAGTTTATGTTAGCAAACCTCTTTATGAACAGCCAAAGCCTTCAAAAATAGAACCAACAAAAGAACTACATGTAGAGCCTGTTGGTCCTAGGATTAGTATTAAAATAAAAGAAGATACTAAAAAAGCCAAGTTAGTAGAAAAAAAGAAAATAAAAAAAGAAATAATTTCTATAGTTAAAGAAGAAAAAAAGCTTATAGCAATTGTAACTCCAATACAATCTATCCCAAAAGATATTAACTTTGAATTTTATGGGAGTAATTTAGGTTTTGATATGCCAGAGGGTATAAAAAAAGCTAATTTTTATCCTCAAAATCAAAAAGGTATCTCTACCTTTTTTGATAGTGCAGCTTCAAGTGACTATGAAAACCTAATAACTGATATTAAAAAAATATCAAAAGATATGAATCTAAATGACTGGGGTGTTTATCTTCTTGTTTTAAAAATTTCTAATAAAATATTTTCTGAAGAAGATGATTCTAAACTTATGTCATGGTTTATTTTTAATAAACTTGGATATGCGGTTAAAGTAGGTTTAGCAAATAAACATATTGTACTTATGCATTATTCTAAAAAAACTATATATTCAACACCAAATTATAGTTTTGATACAAAAAAATACTATGTAATAGCTAATTATTCTAAAGGTAGGGTAGGAAGATTATTCTCTTATGAACAAGATTATCCAGGTGCTATTAAAGATATGGATTTATCTTTAAAAACACTTCCAAATTTTGTTTCAAATATGAAAAAAAAGAGTTTAGAATTTAAACAGTTTGGTCATACATATACTGTTCCATTTACATATAATAAAAATTTAATAGATTTCATGTCAACATATCCCCAAGCAGATTATGATGTATTTTTTAATGCACCTTTAGCAGATAAAACTTACAAAGATATAGCATCTGGACTTAAAAAATATTTAGATGGAAAAAAAGCAAGTGATGCCATGAATTTTGTTCTAAACTTTGTACAAAAATCTTTCAAATATGAGCGAGATAATCAACAATTCGGTCGTGAAAAAGTTATGTTTGCTGAGGAGACTCTTTATTTTGATAAATCAGATTGTGAAGATAGAGCAATACTCTTTTCATATTTAATTAAAGAGTTATTTCACGTGCCAGTTATTGGTGTAAAATACTCAGATCATATGGCTACAGCTTTATATATTCCTATAAAAGGAGATAAGGTTATTGTAAATAATAGAAAATTTGTTATAGCTGATCCAACATTTATAAATGCTAATATAGGAATGAGTATGCCAAAATATCGTTCAAAAAAACCACAGAGTTATATAGTGGTAAAAAGAGATTAAAATGCATACTGAAAATTGTATTGAGGTTGATCATTTAACAAATGTATTAAATAGATTTGCACTAATGAAATATCTTAAAGATATTAAAACTGGGAATGTTTTTTTATTAAATATTGATAATTTTAATAATATAAATAATGCTTATGGTTTTGATATAGCAGATGAAGTTTTAGTTGAAGTGGCTAGGCTTATTGAGATAGCTAAACCAGTATCTTCAAAATTATTTAGATTGAATTCTGATGAATTTATTTTAGTTAGTACTGAAATAATGAGTTCAAATAATCTTGGTTTTATTGCTACTTCTATCATATCTTTTTTTGATCAAATAGATATTTGTGTTGGTGATAATATAGACTTAAAAATATCTCTAAGTATTGGTATCGCAATTGGTTCTAGTAAAACTTTACTAAACCATGCTCGAGTAGCTATAAAAGAGTTACGAAAGCATAGACGCGCTGATTATAAAATATATAATTCTAAATCAACTTATATAGAAAAACAAAAAGAAAATATTTACTGGGTTCATAAAATTAAAGATGCATTTTCTGAAGAAAAAATAATGGCATACTATCAACCAATAATGAACAATAAAACTAAAAAAATAGAAAAGTATGAATGTCTTGTTCGTATAGATGATGATGGAATAATTATACCACCTATCAGATTTTTAGAAGCATCAAAATTAACTGGTACTTTAACTCTTGTTACAAAGACTATAATTGATCAAGCTTTTAAGAAATTTACAAATACAGATTATGAATTTTCTATAAATATTACAAATACAGATTTACATTTAGAGTACTTAGAAGATTATTTAATGAAGTATGTTAAAAAATACAATATTAACCCATCAAGAGTAATATTAGAGATATTAGAAGATGTTGAGACTTTAAATGAAGATGATATTTTAAATCAACTTAATTCGCTTAGATATAATGGTTTTAAAATTGCTATTGATGATTTTGGATCACAAAGCTCTAACTATTCTAGACTTTTAGAATTTTCACCAGATTATTTAAAAATAGATGGTAGTTTTATTAAAAATATACTTACTGATAAAAAAAGTTTAATTATTGTTGAATCAATTGTACTATTATGTCATAAAAGTGATATAAAGGTTATAGCTGAGTATGTTCACTCTAGTGATGTTCAGGCTAAAGTGGAAGAGTTAGGCATAGATTATTCACAGGGCTATTATCTTTCTGAACCGAAGTTTGATATATTTTAATGTTTATATAATACATATTTATTTTTACCATCATGTTTAGCTAGATACATAGCTGTATCTGCATGTGTAATAATATCTTGTATATTTTTCTCATTATTTGGAAAAATTTTAACTCCTATACTAGAACTAATATTGATTTTATGTCCATCAAGTATAAACTCTGTAGAGATAAGTTCTAAAATTTTATTACAGATAGTTTCAACAGCTTGAAGTTCTGAATTTTTTTCAAGATTAAGTGCCATTATTCCAAACTCATCACCACTAATTCTAGCTAGTACATCACCCTCTCTTAAAACTTTTTTTAGTCTACTAGTAACTTCAATAAGTAGCAAATCACCAATATTATGACCATGTTTATCGTTAACAGCTTTAAAGTGGTCTAAATCTATAAAAAGAAAAGCATGTACAAAATTATGTCTAACTGCTTTATGAAACTCTTCTTGTAATCTTTTTAGTAAGTATCTTCTATTTAAAAGACCAGTTAAAAAATCATGGCTAGCTTGAAATTCTGCTTCCTCTTGGGCTTGTTTAATATCACTAATATCTAAAAATTGGGCGATATAATTTACTATATTATTGTTTTCATCTTTAATAGCTGTTATTGAGAGTCTCTCTGCGTAAATTTCTCCATTTTTTCTTTTATTAAATATCTCCCCATGCCATCTTCCTTGATTTATAATAGCACTCCACAATTTTTCAAAAAATATTTTATCATGTTGCCCAGATTTTAAAATACTAGTTTTTTGTCCAATAGCTTCTTGTTGTGTATAACCAGTTATCTCAGTAAATGCATTGTTGACTTCTATAATAATAGAATTGGCATCAGTAATAATCATAGCTTCTTGAGAATCAAATGTATAAGATAGAATTCTGAGTTTATATATATTTTCTTCCTCTTTTATAAGTGTCTTTCGCAGGGTATATATCAATATAAATAATGCAATAAGTGAACTAATCCATAAGATTACAATAAAATATAAATTTTCTTGAGCACTTGTCTCTATTGCCTTCGTATCATCTAAATATTTAGTAAATATTACTTTATATGTTTTATCTAAGGTAGCAATATACTTTGTACTTATATCAAAACATCTTGAAGCATCTTTTTCATTAAAGCTAGCATCTGTTAAGCTATCTTTACATATTTTAATATTTTTTGATAGTTTATTGGAAAAATAATTTTTATATATCTTTATTGATTCTTTAGATGAATTACTTAAAAGTTGATGAATAGTATTTTCTTTCTTAATCCCTAGCACAGTAAGATAGTACTGTAAGTCTTCTTTTATTCCACCTATTAGTTGATGATAAATATAAGCTCTCTCTAGCCCAGATAATTCTTTTATATATTGTATTTTTAATATGGCAATATTGTCAATATTATAATCATTATTTATAGTATTAAATATTTTAATAGCTAATAGAATTTTTTTATTTATTTGAGAATAATATTTTATTTCATCTTTAAAGCTAATAGTTGAATTTAAAACATTTTTTCTAATCTTATCTATACTATTCAAATCACTAATAATATTTTGTATTATCGGTTTAGCTTTCTTACCAATAATTTTATGTAAATCTTTTTTTGTATTTTTACAATGTAATATAATGTCTTGTAATTTTTTTCTTTCTATATCAGTTTTTTTAAATTGCTTTAATAAAATAGTTTTATAGGATATTTTATCTTTAGCAATTATATATCCAGAACCTAATCCACGTTCTAGTTGAATATTAGTCATTAACTTGCTTAAAAGTTTAGTGATATTTGAAGATTCTTTAATGATATGAGCTTTTTGAAGTTTAGTGTATTCTGAATTTATAGATAAATAAGAAAAGTATAATATGGCAATAACTGGTATGGAGAAGATGAAAAAAATTTTAGACTTAAAAGAATATTTACTCATATAATATTTTAGTAAGTTATTATTAATAACTTACTTAAAATAATAATAAATCATATAATTTTGTATTAATAATTATAAGCTACCTTATAAGTTGGGTCATCTTCTTCATAAGAACAATGGTGTTCTGCTTTTTTAAGTATTGCTTTACAATCAGCACTTAGATGACGAAGAAGTAAATTCTTACCAGCCTCTTCATATTTTTTAGTAATAGCATCAATTGCCTCAACACCAGAACTGTCCATAACTCTAGCATCTTTAAAATCTATAACTACTTTTGGAGGGTCTTTAGGGATATCAAAATTATCTGCAAATGTTGTAGCTGAACCAAAGAATAGTGGACCATCAAGAGTGTAAACTCTAGTACCATCCTCTTCTGTACTAACTCGAGAAAAAATTCTAGCATGTTTCCAAGCAAAAGCTAAAGCTGAGATGATAACACCAGCTATAACTGCTACTGCTAAGTCTTCTACAACCGTAATAATAGTTACAGTAACCATAACAAAAGCATCAGTACGAGGCATACGGCTAAGACGAGAAAAACTTGACCACTCAAATGTACCAATACTCACCATAAACATAATTCCAACAAGAACTGCAACAGGAATTATATTGAGGACATCACTTGTAAATACAACAAGGATTAAAAGACCAACCGCTGCTACAAATGATGAAAGTCTACCAATACCACCAGAAGTATAATTAATGATAGATTGACCAATCATAGCACAACCAGCCATACCACCAAAGAAACCACAAGTAATGTTCCCTGTACCTTGAGCAATACACTCTTTGTTAGCACTTCCACGAGTGTTAGAAAGTTCATCTAATACAGAAAGAGTAAGAAGAGATTCAATAATACCAACAAGTGCTACAATTACAGCATAAGGAAGAACAAGCATAATTGCGTCAAGTGAAAATAAGTACTTAGGTATTCCAAAGCTTGGAAGTTGACCAGCATACTTACTCATATCATCTAAACCACTTAGTAAAAGAGTGTCTACATGTAGAGCATAAACACCAATAGTTATAACTATGATTGCTACAAGTCCAGCAGGTATAGCCTTGGTGAATTTTGGCAGTATATACATGATAGCCATAGTTACAGCGACTAAAATGTACATTATATAGCCTTGACCCTCAAAAAACTTAAATTGAGCAGTACCTATAACAATTGCTAGACCATTTACAAAACCATGAATGGCAGGTGTTGGAACTAGACGTATAAACTTACCAAGTTTTAAAGTCCCTATACTTATCTGAATTAAACCAGCAATAACAGTTGCTAAAAGTATGTAATGAAGCACACCCATTGCGATAGCTTCTCTAGCTAGTCCTTGAGCAGATAGAAGTGAAGTGGCTTCAACTCCAAGGCCAACTAAAACAATTGCCACAGCACCAGTAGCACCAGATATCATACCTGGTTTACCACCAATTAGTGAAGTAATTAGACCAAGTATAAAGGCAGTGTAAAGTCCTACAATTGGACTAACACCAGCTATAAAAGAGAAAGCAATAGCTTCAGGGACTAGGGCAACCGCTACTACTAAACCAGACAAAATATCATTTTTGATATTTGAGCCTGTATATTTTTTTAAATCAAACAAAAAACTAATCCTTTAGTGAGCTTAACTGCTCTAATACTTTAGTTTGTTTAGTTTTGGCATCTGCTAAAAGTGTACGATTTTTTTCTAGTACATCTTCAGGTGCATTAGCTACAAATCTTTCGTTGTTTAGCATATTGTTTAACTTATCTATCTCTTTTTGTAGTTTTTCATCTTGCTTAGTTAGCTTTGCGATGATTGAACTTAAATCAATAGAATCAGTAGGAATAAAACTCTCAGATAAATCAGAGATATCACTTACAGAATTTTCTATTTTTGTATCTGTAAATTCAACAACTTCAACTTTAGCAAGTTTAGTGATAAATGGAAGCATCATCTCTTTATCTTTTTCACTTATTCCATCTATTTTTACAAAGGCTTTCTCGATTTTTTGATTAGCCAAATCCACAAGTACTTTAGCACGTCTGATAGATACAATAGCATCCATAATTATCTCAAATTTAGCCTCTTCTTTACGTTGTTTAACTTTAAAAGGATACTTTTTAATCATGATAGACTCTGAATCTTCTAGTGAAGTTCCTGAAAGCTCATGGTAAAGGTATTCTGTAATAAATGGCATAAAAGGGTGAAGAAGTTTCATAGCCTCTTTAAAGATTGCTCCAAGCTCAACAATAGAAGCTTTATCAGCTTTAGAAAGTTCAATTCCCCAACCACAAAACTCATTCCATAAGAAACGGTACATTACTAAAGCTGCATCATTAAACTTATACTCATCTAAGTAAGTACGAACCTCTTTAGTAGCAAGGTTTAAACGACTCATCATATAACGACCTAAGTCAGTTTCAACGCAAAAACCAGACATATCAGGAAAAGTATCTACATTCATTTGTAAGTATTTACTTGCATTATAAAGCTTGTTTGTGAAGTTACGATTTTGCTCTAGTTTTTCATCACTCATTCTTATGTCACGACCTTGAGCCGCAGATATAGCAAGAGTAAAACGTAAAATATCAGCTGAGTATTTATTTACCATATCAAGAGGGTCAATAACATTACCCTTAGACTTACTCATCTTATCGCCTTTTTCATCACGAACAAGAGCGTGAAGGTAGATATGATTAAATGGAAGTTGACCATTAAAATGTTCACCCATCATCATCATTCTAGCTACCCAAAAGAAAAGGATATCAAAACCAGTAATAAGAAGAGTATTTGGATAAAAATCTTTCATATCATCTGATTGAAATAGTTTATCCTTCTCAATATCACCATTTCCCCAACCTAAAGTTGAGAATGGCCATAATGCAGAAGAGAACCAAGTGTCTAGTACATCTGGGTCTTGAGTTACATTTTTAGATGCACATTTTGGACAAGCTTCTGGATTTTCACTTTCTGAAGCAAATTCATGTTCACAATCATCACAGTAAAAGATTGGGATTTGATGACCCCACCATAATTGACGAGATATACACCAATCACGAAGTTCACCCATCCAAGAGTTATAAGAGTTTATCCAATGTGGAGGAAAAAATGTAGCCTCTCCAGCATTTGTTTTTTCAATAGACTTAGCAGCTACTTCTTTTTTCAAAAACCATTGTTTAGAGATATATGGTTCAACAACACTTTTACATCTGTAACAGTGTCCAACTTGGTGTTTATGGTCTTCTATCTTAACCATAAATCCCTCTTCATCAAGACGATTAACGATAGTCTCACGAGCAGCAAGTCTATCAAGACCTTTAAACTCTTCAGCATAGTCGTTAAGTATCCCTTTTTCATCAAAAACAGTGATGAACTCTAGATTATGACGCTTTCCAACTTCATAATCGTTTTGATCATGTGCTGGAGTTACTTTAACTACGCCAGTTCCAAAGTCCATATCAACATGAGTATCGGCGATAATTGCAACTTCACGAGAAAGTAGAGGAAGCTTTATTTTTTTACCTATTAAATCTTTATAACGCTCATCATCAGGATGAACCATAACTGCAGTATCACCAAAATATGTCTCAGGTCTTGTAGTTGCTACTTCAACAAATCCACTTCCATCAGCAAATGGATATTTGATATGATAAAATTTACCATTAGTATCTTCATGTTCAACTTCTATATCTGATAACGCACCATCATGTGTACACCAGTTGACCATATAATTTCCACGAACTATAAGACCCTCATCATAAAGTTTTACAAAAGCTTCTTTAACACCTTTTTGAAGTCCAGCATCCATTGTAAAACGCTCACGCTCCCATGCTGGACTTACTCCCATCTTACGAAGTTGCTGAGTCATAATTCCAGCTGATTCTTCTTTCCAAGCCCAAACTCGTTCTAAGAATTTTTCACGACCTAACTCTTCTTTAGTAGTACCCTCAGCTAGAAGTTGTTTCTCAACTACATTTTGAGTAGCTATCCCAGCGTGATCTGTCCCTGGTTGCCAAAGAGTTTTAAACCCATCCATACGTTTGTAACGAGTAATGATATCTTGAAGTGTGAAAGTTAGTGCGTGACCAATGTGCAAGCGACCTGTAACATTTGGTGGAGGCATCATGATAGAGAAGTTTTTTCCCTCTTCTTGGATGGCTTTATTTCCATCTATCTCAAAGTACTTTCTATCTTCGTAAATTTTATAAAATTTATCTTCTATTTTTTGTGGTTCGTAGCCGTTTGCTGACATATATTTAGCCTTACATGTAGATATAATATTTTCGCGATTATATCTAAAAGTATGTGAGGGTTTACTTATATGCTAGTTATTTTTTCTTTAATTTTAATTTTATCAGCATACATATTTTTATCTGCTAGTTCTATAACATCTGAAAGAATGTCGCCTTTCATAAACTCATAAGCACCTAAAGAAAAACTTATTCTAAATGAATCTTTTCCTGTTTTTAATTTTTTACTTACAATTTTGTCACGAAGTTTATTTAGTTCTTTTGTTGCCATATCTAAATCTATACCATCTTCAAAAATAATAATAAATTCATCTCCACCATATCTAATTATACTTTGTTGAGTTTTTTGTAATTGATTTGAAATAAAAATCAGTACTTTATCTCCAATAATATGTCCATAAGTATCATTTATCTCTTTAAAATAATTTAAATCTATAATAGCTAAAGTACCATCTTGACTCAATCTATCACTTTGTTCATCAAGTAGATTGTCATGGAGCCATTTTCTGTTGTAAACATGTGTTAATTCATCTTTATAAACAGCTTCTTTTAATTTTAAAAATTCTTGACGAAGTTTATTAGTTTCTTCTAACACTTCCCTTAGCACAGATTCATCATTATTTTTTATTGCATCTATGGCTTTATCTGTATTATTGCTAAGTTTATTTACCCCTTTAGAGGTTTTATTTTGTAATTTTGTTAGGTTTGAACACTGCATAGCTATAATGTCTAATGATAACTCTTTTTCATTTTTTATATCTGTATCGTGACTAGAGGCAAATCCTGAAAACATAGAAGCATAGATGCTTGGAGTTACAACAGACATATTCATAATAGAGTCTTTTGTTTCATTTGAGATTATTTTAAGTATCTTATCATCACTGTTCATATCTTTTCCTAGCTAGTAAATATGTTTTATATGATTGTATTTTAACATAAAAGTGACAAAATAAGATACATTTTAGATACATTCAACAATTAAAGTTTAACCTAGTATAATTTCATCTTTAAAATTTTTGCAGGAGTTTGTATTTGCCATTATCTCGTTTAAATAAAGAACAATATGCTGCTGCAACTTCTGCAAATAATCAAAATCTAATTATTGCTTCTGCTGGGACTGGAAAAACTTCTACTATTGTTGGGCGTATAGGTTATTTGATAAACTCTGGTGTAAAACCTCAAGAGATACTTCTTCTTACTTTTACCAATAAAGCTGCAGCTGAGATGGTAGCTAGAGTAGCTGAATACTTTGGAAAAGATGTAGCAAGTAACATTGATGCTGGAACTTTTCACGCTGTATCTTACAGATGGTTAAAAAAGCAAGATAAAAAAGTAGTACTCAAGCAACAAAGAGAGTTAAAAACTCTTTTTCGTTCAGTATTTGAGAAACGTTCCTTTGATCATATTGGAGCAGATATTACACCATATGGTGGAAATTATTTGTATGATTTATACTCTTTTTATCAAAACACAGAATTAATAAATAGCTTTTATATTTGGGTTTGTAATACTTACCCTGAACATGAACAATTTGCTATGATTTATGCTGATATTGTTGATGAGTTTGAGAAGTTAAAAAAAGAGTATGGCTTTGTAAATTTTAATGACTTACTTCTAGATTTTCGTGATATTTGTAAAACAAAAAATTTAGGCTACAAAGAAGTTTTGGTAGATGAGTACCAAGATACAAATGCTCTTCAAGGTACACTTATAGAGGCGATGAAGCCACCATCACTTTTTTGTGTTGGGGATTATGACCAAAGTATTTATGCTTTTAATGGTGCCGATATTAGT
>Ga0256826_1002236_pt1 | contig 11841 bp, 12 predicted proteins | sample CV79metaG_FD_185975 | JGI IMG/M metagenome (GOLD analysis project Ga0256826, IMG submission 185975) | Hydrothermal vent microbial communities from East Pacific Rise, Pacific Ocean - CV79 | ecosystem: Environmental > Aquatic > Marine > Hydrothermal vents | place: Pacific Ocean: East Pacific Rise... | reverse complement strand
AAAAAGCAAGTAACAGCTTTGTAACCTAGATGTAACCAAACTGTTTTACAATTCGCCCAACAAAATTTGGGTAGGAGTACCCAACAGGAGAATGAAAATGAAAAAAGTTATTGCAAGTACATTGGCAGCACTTAGCCTTACAACAACAGCAGCACTAGCAGGTGAGCCAGTTGAGTGGTATTCACACGCAGACAAACTAAAGTTTAGTGGTTTAACTTACCTAGGTTTTACAAACTATAACTACAGTGATACTCAGGGTACAGACAATGCAGGTCTTGCAGGTCAAAGCCTTAACAAGTTTGAGATGCGTCGTGCTTATGTGCAGATCAAAGCATACCTTCTTGAAGATCCTAAGTCTTACTTCCGTGTTACACTAGACATGGAGCATGTTGAAAAAGCTGGTTCAGTTCAGGGAGATTACAACGTACGTTTTAAGTATGCTTACCTTTACCTCAATGAGATCCTTCCATATACAGGTGTAGAACTTGGTATTGCACACCGTCCATGGATCGACTACGAAGAGCACAACTCATGGTTCTACCGTGATACGCACTGGGTATTTACTGAAGCATCAAACTCTGCAAAGCTTTCAAACTCTGCCGATCTTGGTTTCAACCTAAAGACAAAGCTTGACTACTTCTCAAGTGAGATCGGACTCTTTACAGGTGAGGGTTACCACAATGTTGAAGATGGTCAAGGTCTTTCACTAGAGTGGAGAGCAACAGCGCACCTTCTTGGTAAGCATAAGAAAGATGCACAGACGACTGAGACTTACTGGGATGCATCATTTTATGGTCAGTATAACAAACTAAACAACAAGTACACAGAAGTTGATCCACTTGACCCTGCTAATGTAAATGGCAATCAAGATCTTGTATGGGGTGGTCTGCACACTGTCTTTAACATGCCGGCATTTATGCTTGGTGCACAGTATATTAAGTCACAAGATACTATTGATACTGCGACAGTTTATAACAAAGCAGGTCAAGGTTTCAACGTACACGCTGTTGGACGTTTTGGTGCTGAGAAGCAGTTTCGTATTGTAGGCCGTTATGATACATGGACACCAGAAGAGAAGTATGGTACTTTAAACGATGAGTCTTTAGCAAAGAACACTTACTATGGTGGTTTTGTTTGGGAGCAGAGCAGAAATGTTGAGTGGGTAGCTAACGTACTTGTTTACGATGATGAGATCGCTGATAATGGTGAACTAGCAAGTGGTGCAAAAGCAAACTCAACACAGTACATGCTAACAGCACAGGTACAGTTCTAAACCTTAGGCGCTTCGCCTAAAAAGCAAATGACTTTTTAAAACGGGCCTCTTCTAAAGAGGCCTTCTCCTCTTTTTCATCCAAAACATCACTAAGATCCTTGACCATTTTAAACGAGATCGATCCTGCTATATTGGTCGCTTCACTTTCAGGTACTTTTTCAAAACCAAAACGCTCATAAAGCCCGATGGCAGGGTTGTTTTCACGAACGGCTAGAGAAACTTTGGGGTAGAGTTTGGCCACCTCTTTAAGGAGTTGGGTGAGGATCTCACTGCCAAGACCTTGGTTGCGAAACTCAGGCAACACAGCAAAGACAAGTTCGGGTGTCTCATGATCAACAAAGCCAAAACCGTTGATGAGCTTACGCACCCATGCGCCACCTGCAACGCGGTTATTTACAATGATGTAGACCCCAATATCACCATTAAAGTTACCGTAGTTTTTATGATACTGCTCCAAGTAGGGGTGCGCCTCTAAGGACTCACCACTCTCGTCAAGACGCGCAGCATAAAGCAGAAGATCTTTGACTATAAACTGCTCACTCGAGCGTAAAAAGTAGAGTGCTTTGTTCACAGTGTCACCTCTTTGGCATCACTTCGCGTCCCTTTGATGGCAGGGTTAGAAGCCCCTTTAACACTGTAGACAAAAGAGATCTTTGGGGCATCACTCTCATTTTTATCCGCATAGTGCAACACTTTAGCGTGAAACAAGACCACATCGCCCTTTTGAAGTTCAAAGTGTTGACGCGCTTGGATAATCTCTTGGTTTTGAGGCAGGTCATCTCTAAAGGTGATGCGCGCATCAAACTGATCGCTACTAAACGCCATCTTATGAGAGCCAGGGATGAACTCTAAAAGACCATTTTCAAGATACTCATCACCAAGTGCCAACCAGACACTGACCAAGTTATCATCTTCATAGTTCCAGTAACGGATATCTTGGTGCCATGAGGTGACAGTACTTTTGTGTGGTAGTTTGGTCATGATGGAGTTGTGGTGTGCTAGAAGAAGTACAGGCTCCTCTTCTAAGAGTTGCGCCAAGATCGGACGCATCTTCTCTTGGGTCATCCACTCCCTAAAGAGCGGCGCTCTATCATAAACTTGACGAAGACGTCGGGTAGTACGGTCATGGCTCTCTTTTTGAAGGTACTCCTCTTCACTCTCTATGGGTTCGATCTTCTCATAAAGATGTTTGCTTGCCAGTTCTCGGATCTCATCACACATCTGAGGTGTTGCAAAGTGTCGTAAAAGTAAAAAGCCATTGCGCTTAAAGTCAGCGATCTGCTCAGGTGTTAAAGTCATCATTACCCTTTATAGTTGTCATTTTAGCGAAATACTCCAAGGCACTTCTGAAAAGATAGCGCGGTACACTTTATCCTAAGCTTTAATTGACATAGCGTTATATACTTAGTTATACTACGCTCATGAACCCAAGCCACAACTATCAACTCCACAGCCGACTCTACTTAAGTCATGATGATGAGAGCTTTATTACACCAGAGCGTATGGCACTGCTTAAGAGCATCGCTACGGTAGGATCGATCAGTGGCGGGGCTAAGGCGATTGCTAAGAGCTATAAGTGGGCTTGGGACAGTATTGCACAGATGAACGCCCATGCTCAAACCCCTTTGGTCCATAAGTCGAGTGGCGGCAAAGGGGGTGGTGGCGCGACTATTACCCCTTTTGCTGAAGATCTGTTGCGTTATTATGAGGATCTAGAGAAGGTTCATCAAGGCAAGATCGAGAGTTATCAAGAGCGTTTCAACCGTGGGCTTTTACGTCAGAGCTTTAGCAGTGATATCGCTTCAACGTTGCATGGTCATGTTGAGAGTATTAGCTGTGAGGGTGAACATTGTGAACTCTACCTCTCTTATGCATCACACCGCCTCAAGGCAAAGTGCCACCATGCGCTTGATCTTAAAGCAGGTGACAGCGTCGCTTTTATGGTGGAGTCCAACCAGATCATCATCGCCACCGAAGAGGTCAACATCAGTGCACAAAACCTCTTAAGTGGTGAGATCGTTGCCATCGATCAAGAAGAGGAAGATATCTACTTGAGCCTGCGTCTAGAGAGTGATGAGATCTTAAAGGTCTTGATCACCATAGACTCACTCAAACATTTTAATCTTAAGGTGGGTCTGCACTGTTTTGCCTACTTTAAGACCTATACCATCACAATTTTGGGAGAGCGTAGTGCGTAAACATAGCGTAGTTACTAAAGGTATTTTGACATCAGCATTGGGGTTGATGACACTGTTTTCAAGTCAGCTTTTGGCCAAAGAGGATCTGCCAAAGGCATCGATGAAGAGCAATTCGCAGATCTCTTACAACCAACTGCCTGGTGAGGCCAATGACATTGCGGGTATGTTTCAAGAGGGGCAGTTTTATGGTCGTCTACGCTCTAACAACTTTTACTTTTGGTGGGATGGACAAGATACGGTCAACAACGATATCCACTTCATCAGTGGTATGGGTGGCTCCATCGCCTATAAAAGTGCCACGCTTTCAGGTTTTGATTTTAGTGGGGCACTCTACTACTCGTACGCTTTTTTAAGAGAGAAAGAAGATTTTCTTTCAGGATGGAAAGCAGGTAAGGATGCGGTCAGTCGACTCGACTTGGTCAAGACGGGTGATAAGTCTATGTCTGTTTTAGGACAAGCCTACCTCCGTTACTCTTTTGCAGAGAGTGAGATCATTGCGGGGCGTCAACTCGTAGAGACCTTCTACACCAAGTCTAATGACACCAAGATGATCCCCAATACCTTTGATGGTCTGGTTTTTAAAAGCAGTGACATTCCAGAGACGGGCATCACGCTAGCCTACCTCACCAAACAGAAACTACGTGACCATACCCAAAACCACTCACTCTTGATGTATGGGGATTGTAACAGTACACACTGTTCAGATCCTAGTGATCTAACAGAACAAGCCACAGCGATCTGGACACAAAATGATGACTCTGCCATGCACAGAGGCTTAACGTATACCGCTTTAAAAGCAGCAGGTGTTGCCACTGACGCCCCTTTGATTACAGGAGACTTTCGTAACACAAGCATCGAAAATCTTCAAGTCGATGCCTCTTTTTATGTGGTGCCCGAACTCCTCTCTCAAGCCATGGGTGAGCTCAACTACACCTTTGATCTGGGAGCGTTGAGCATTACACCGGGTATTCGCTATATCAAGCAGTTTGACAATGGTGCAGGTGCTATTGGTGGCGCCTCATACAAAGGGGGTGTGAGTAGTACCAATCCCAATGGCTATAAAGATCCAGACTCTTTAGATGCACAGATGGTTGCAGCACGTCTGGTGGCGCGCTTTAGTGACTACAAGATCAACCTTGCCTACACCTACATCTTAGATGAGGCAGACTTGGTGACACCATGGCGTGGTTTTCCTACCGCAGGTTATACCCGCTCTATGGCCCGTTACAACTGGCGTGCCAACACCAAAAGCTACCGTTTAGAAGTGGTGCGTAGTACAAGTAGTATCGGTCTCTACAATGATCTCTTTGTACAAGCTTCCATCCTCTACCAAGATGAGGATGCCCAAAAACGTTCGGGTATTGACTTTGATTCCCTCTACTACTACCTAGGTCTGATGCAAAACATCTCGTTTTTAGACAATGCACAGTGGCGTTACCGTTTGGGGTATCAAGACTATCGTGATCCCGAGGCGAGTGGTATCAACAATATCGACACCCGTTTTGAGATCAACTACTTCTTTTAGGATGATGATGAAAAAGATAGTTTTTTTACTTCTTTATATGACGTTGACACTCTCTGCTTCTGAGATCAACATCGCAGTGGCAGCCAACGTTAGCTACGCCATCGAAGAGCTCAAAGCAGCCTTTGAGAAGCGCCATCCAGAGATCAAGGTAGGTGTGACCCTTGGCAGTAGTGGTAAACTCACCGCGCAGATCATGCATGGCGCCCCTTATGGGCTCTTTATGTCTGCCAACATGAGCTACCCTAAAGCACTAGAACAAAAGAAGATGACGTTAAGCAAACCGCAGGTCTATGCCAAGGGTACTTTAGCCTACTTTAGCCTCCAAGAACGAGATTTCAAAGACCCTTTAGCCCTCCTTCGTAGTGCGCAGATCACACGGATCGCCATAGCAAACCCTAAGACAGCACCTTATGGCAAAGCGGCTAAAGAGGCGTTACAAAATGCTAAGGTCTATACCCTCTTAAAGCCAAAGTTCATTTATGGTGAGTCTATTGCACAAACGGTCTCTTACGCTGTTACAGCGGCCGACATCGGGATCATTGCCAAGTCTGCGCTCTTTGGTCAGCAGATGCAGCACTTTAAAGAGGGCAGACACTGGAGTGCGGTTGATCCTACACTCTATAGTGCTATCGATCAAGGGGTTGTCTTGTTAAAGTATGGAGAAGATCAAGAGGCATATCGCGATTTTTACACCTTCATCTTTAGTAGAGAGGCAGAGGCGATCTTTCAAAAGTATGGGTATATCACACCATGAACCATCTTCACGCAACCATCACCAAGTTGGAGTCATCGCAGGGTGTGAGTCTGGTCCACTTTGACCTTGGTGGTCACGCTTTGAGTATGATCGCTTTGGAGTTGAGCCCCTCTCTTGAGGTTGGTACAGCAGTTATTTTAGGGATCAAAGCAACCAAGTTGGCCCTCTGCAAAGCCGTACCAACAGCCATGAGCATCACCAACCATCTGCCGCTTCAGGTAGAAAGTGTGACGATGGGCACACTGTTGTGTCGGGTGATGCTTCGCTTTGAAGGGACAGCGCTAGAGAGTGTCTTTACAAGAGCAGCAGCAGAGGCGATGGCGCTTGAAGTAGGTGAAGAAGTGATCGCCTTGATACAGCCGAGTGAACTCTCTATCGTGGAGCTATTATGATGGATCTTTCACACTTAGAACTCACCCCGTTTATCTTATCATTCAAGCTCGCAGCGATGACAACGCTCATCTTGTTCTTTGTCGCGATGCCACTGGCGTGGTGGCTCTCACAGACCCATTCACGTAGTAAACCCTTTATCGAAGCCGTTGTCTCTCTGCCTATTGTCTTGCCCCCTTCGGTCTTGGGCTTTTACATCCTCTTTGCCCTCTCTGTCAACTCACCCTTTGGGGCTTTTATACAGGAGTACTTTGGGATCACCTTAGTCTTTAACTTTACAGGTCTGGTCATTGCGAGTGTTTTCTACTCTTTTCCTTTTATGGTCCAACCCCTGCAAGGAGGCTTTGAGTCACTCAACAAGAGTATGTTAGAGGCCTCATACATCGCAGGTAAGTCGCGACTACAGACTTTGTGGTATGTTGCCCTTCCCAACATCAAGCCAGCACTTCTAACGGCGCTTATTGTCACTTTTGCGCATACGGTCGGAGAGTTTGGGGTGGTCTTGATGGTAGGTGGCTCCATCCCTGGAGAGACGAAGGTGGCTTCTGTTGCCATCTATGAGTTTGTAGAGGTGATGGACTATAGCCAAGCCCATCTCTACAGTGCCATTATGTTAGTGATGAGTTTTAGTGTGTTACTTGGAGTCTACCTCTTCAACCAGCGTCACAACAGACGCATAGGAGTACAGTAATGATCAAGATTGCTATAGAGAAAAAACTCCAAGGAAGCCTAGGCCCGATGCAGATGCAGCTCGACCTTGAGATCCAAGAGGAGAGCTTTGTTGTTTTGAGTGGTGAGAGTGGGAGTGGAAAGACCTCGCTGCTTCGTATCTTAGCAGGGCTTGAAAGTGCTACAGGTGTTATTGATGTTAGTGATGTTGTTTTTCAAGATAACAAGAGCGTTTTAGCCCCACAAAAGCGCGAGATCGGTTTTGTATTTCAAGACTACGCCCTCTTTGCCAACATGAGTGTAGAGGCCAACTTACTCTTTGTCAACAAGGACCAAACACTCTGTGATGAACTCTTAGCCATGACCCATCTTAGCGCCCTTAAAACGCGTCTACCAGCCACCTTGAGCGGAGGACAAAAACAGCGTGTCGCCCTCTGTAGAGCGATGATGAAACGGCCGAAACTGCTGCTGCTCGATGAGCCCCTCTCTGCGCTCGATCCACAGATGCGCCACCAACTCCAAGATGATATCTTAGCCCTACACAAACGCTTTAAGACCACAACCCTCATGGTCTCTCATGATCCAAGCGAGATCTACCGTCTGGCCGATCGTGTTTTAGTGCTCTCACAAGGTAAGGTAGTTGAAGATGGCAGTGCTAAAGCAGTCTTACTCCATGCACAAGGGAGTCAAAAGTTCTCTTTTGAGGGTGAGCTTCTAGAGATCATCGAAGCCGACATGATCTTTGTAGGGGTCGTGGCTATTGGACAGCAGATCGTAGAAGTGGTGATGGATGCCCATGAGGCAGACACTTTTAGTGTAGGTGATCGGGTTCAGATCAGCACCAAAGCCTTCTCTCCAAGTTTGAGTAAGCTCTAATCTTCTGGCATACGGGCTACAAACTTAGAGAGCGTGCTCTTTTTGTAGATCAAGAAGAACCCTTTCTTTCGAGCATCTTTGATCCCCTTTATGAAAGAGCGCTCATCATACTCTATGATATAGACAGGCTTTTTCTGAGCAACAAAGGCTTCAAAAGGGCGACACTCATCATAAGTGTAACAAGACTCACTGATCACAAAGTCATAATACTCTAGCAGTTCAGAGGCGAGTTCAGGACAGTTCTTGAGTCCGATGAGCAGCCCTTTTTCATGGGCAAGTGTTGCTAACATCTTGTTATAACGCAGCTGATCATCGCGACTCAGTTCAAAGCCACTCTCATTTTCATAAGCGTTGATGTTATCAGGATGGATTCCGTCACACCCTTTGGCTTTGGCCTTGTCAAACCAAGTCGAGATGAGGGGTTTGAGGGTGTCAAGTTGGCGGATATCAAACCACTTCTCTCCTTCCCAACCCTCCATCTTTTTGCCTAAAAGCTTTGCGTCAAAACGGTCAGCATCTTCACGCCAATCTTCAGAAGCACCAACATTGAGGTAGCAGATGACCCTCTGGCCTGCTTTATGAAAGTTCTCGATCTCAAAACGGGGGCTATCATCAAGATCGATATCCACTACGTCAAACCCCTCAAAACCATAATCATCACTCTCGCTATATTGGAGGTTATAACTACTGTTAAGAGGTAGGGGTTTTTGCGCCAACAAAAGAAGTGGCATAAGTAAGAAAAAAAGTCTCATAGATGCTCCCTATGTGAGTATCTTAGAGTAAAAAGTCTAAAGATTACGTTAGTTGTTTGCTTTGATGCTCTCATTGAGATCTTGGGTGTACTGCATCACTTTGACCCGTCTAATGGTGCTAAGTAGTCTGATGATAGGGCTACTCATCAACAAAAAGAAGATCAACACAGACTCCACACCAAAGCCGATGATATAGGTGATGATATAAGTGATCAAGGTAGTGACCATAAGTTCTAAAGAGAAGAAAAGCCAAACCTTATAGGGGTTGTTGCTACGGCGGTCCCTGTTTTTACGATTCAAAATAACCCCTTATGTTAAATAATATTTTTTATAGTATACAATTTTCTCTTTCTTTTGACTTAATTTTTGTCTAAAAAATCACTTTATCATGCGAAGCGTGTTAAGATGTCGCCCATATACCCTCATACACCATGATGTAAGAGGAGTCCCATAAAGATAGGTAAGATGCAAGCACAAAGCTATGAAGAGGCAAAGTACAAGGTACTACAAGCACAGTTTGGACATAAGGCCTTTCGTCCGCTGCAAGAGGAGGCTGTTGATGCCATTGTAGGCAAGCAAGATCTTCTGATGATCTTACCTACAGGCGGCGGAAAGTCCCTCTCATATCAGCTACCTACACTCCTTATGGAGGGGACAACGGTTGTCATCTCTCCGCTTCTTGCGCTCATGCATGACCAAGTCCAGTCGTTGGTGACGCAGGGGATGCGTGCCGTTATGCTCTCTTCGATGCAGACCCAAGATGAGAGTAGTACGATCATCCAACAGCTTTTTAGAGGTGAGATCGACTTCTTATACCTCTCTCCTGAGCGTCTTAACACAGAGGGGATGCGCAACATCCTCACGCAGATCAAACTCAACTACTTTGTCATCGATGAGGCCCACTGTATCAGTGAGTGGGGTCATGAGTTTCGTTCAGACTACCGCGCTCTTTCACAGCTCAAAGCCAACTACCCAGGCGTCAAGGTGGCTGCCTTTACCGCAACAGCGACCTCTCATGTCAAAGAGGACATCATAAGAAACCTTCAGCTTGAAGAGGCCGTGGTACTTCAAGGAAAGATCTTCCGCAACAATCTACAGATCACGGTCAAACACCGCATCAAAGATGGGGTGGATCAGCTGGTGGACTTCTTGGGTGATCGTAAAGATGAGAGTGGGATCGTCTACGCTTTTTCACGTAAGAGTGTCGAGGCGATCGCCGCGCAACTTCAAAAACGGGGCTTTAAAGCAGCGCCATATCATGCAGGGATGCCGACACAACAGCGCAATGATACCTTTCATGACTTTGTCCATGATGAAGTACGCATCATCGTAGCGACCATCGCTTTTGGGATGGGGATCGACAAGTCCAACATCCGTTTTGTAGTGCACATGTCACTACCCAAGACCCTAGAGAACTACTACCAAGAGATCGGGCGTGCAGGGCGTGATGGCGATCATGCTGATGTGGTCTTGCTCTATGGTGCGTCCGATATCATCCAGCAAAAACGCTTTATAGAGATGAATGATGACAACGACTACAAAGCCCACCAACTCGAAAAGCTCTCTACCATCCACCGTTACGCTTCGAGTGAGCAGTGTCGCCACCAGATCATCGCACACTACTTTGCAGACACCCAAGAGCCATGTCAAACTACCTGCGACAACTGTCTAGAGCCAGAGCACCAGAAAAAAGAGATCACCACGGAGGCGCAGATGTTACTCTCTACCATCTACCGCACGGGTCAGCTCTTTGGTAAAAACTACCTCATTGATGTACTCAGAGGCTCTAAAGAGCAGAAGATCTTAGCCAATGGGCATGACGCTCTGAGTGTTTATGGTGTGGGTGAAAAGCACTCTAAAAAGCAGTGGTATGTCATCATCGACCGATTGATGGAGCTAGAGGCGGTAGATGTCAATGAACATCATGGACTACTCCTTAATGCCAAAGGCTTGGATGTGCTAAAAGGAAAGGCCTCTGTGTTCATCCGTGAAGAGCGTCTCAATGTCAAAGCCAAGACGGTGAAAAAAGCAGCACCAGAGGCCTTTGATTATGATGTGGATCTTTTTGAGCAGTTGCGAGAACTACGTCAGAGTATTGCCAAAAGTGAGGATGTTCCTGCGTATGTGGTCTTTGGAGATAAGACGCTTAAAGAGATGGCAGCCAAATCACCACAGACCAAAGCAGAGATGCTTGATGTCAGTGGGATCGGCGAGGTGAAGTTTGAGCGTTATGGTGCGCAGTTTTTAGAGCTGCTACAAAGCCTTTAGCTTAAAACCACCCTTTAGAGTCTTCAAGTAGTGCACGGTTGTTGGCATCATAAAGCTTGATCAGTAGGGTAATAAGATCCGTACCTTGGTCAAAGTACTCACTAGGATCAAGTGAACCAGGATCAGTCACCAGTGTTGTCTTAGTCAGATCAACATACTTTTTGGTGTCATCTGCGATGCTGTTAAGTGTGTAAGCCACATTCTTGTTATAAGACTTTGTATGCTTAGTAGTGATATCAACCATGCTCTTTTGAAGACGGCTCTCAAGTGTATCGATCTCAGTGATGATGGCAAAGACTTTCATCTTCTGATCTTCACTGATCTCGCCTTTAGCAGCAAGTCCAGAACCCATACCACGCATCTGACCAACATACTCTGTCATCGGCAAGATAGTCTCCATCATCAGCTTAGAAGCCTCTTGTCCTAGTGGGTTAAGGTCTTTAGAGCTGTGACGGCTAATAGTCTGTGCCAACATCAAGATCTGTTCGATCTGCTCTGTGTAGTTCTCAAAAGCTTTACGTGGTTCCATCTTAAAGGCTTTACGGTTAAGTTTGATCAGTGCTTGAGAGATGGCAGTTGCACGTGAGTTGATGACAGGGTCTGAAGAGAGTTCAGAAGCTTCCATATCACCAATAGCCTCTTTCATATCCTTCTTGTTTTCATAAACAAGAAGTAGGGCTGCAGTGTTACCATTAAGGTAGCTGTTGGTCAAACCACGGGTCTTTTGTGTGGCAATAACAAGGTCTTTAAGTGCGCCAATATACTTTGAGCTCTCTTGTTGAGAGCTGTTGCTAAAGAGGGACTTAGCGTAGACGTTAACGAGTAGTAATAAAAAAACGAGTAGTAATTTCATGAGGTATCCTTTAGTTCATATGTTCGAAACTTATCGAAGTTATATGAGAAGCTTATCTAATAATACTACAAAAAAATAGGATATATATCAAAAAAATAAACTAATTGCAGCATGTTACCAATAGTAAATGTAGCATAAAGCAAGCTTATAACAAGAAGAAACTATCTCCAACTATTATAAAAGCAGAAAGCCTATCCCCACGGATAAACAAGACGACCTGCCTCAAAACCAAACAATCAGACACTCCAAAAAATAATAAAAAATATTACTTTTTTCAAGAGCC
>Ga0256826_1002235_pt1 | contig 11854 bp, 11 predicted proteins | sample CV79metaG_FD_185975 | JGI IMG/M metagenome (GOLD analysis project Ga0256826, IMG submission 185975) | Hydrothermal vent microbial communities from East Pacific Rise, Pacific Ocean - CV79 | ecosystem: Environmental > Aquatic > Marine > Hydrothermal vents | place: Pacific Ocean: East Pacific Rise... | reverse complement strand
GGAGCAAAAACAGCTGTGGGATATGGATATTTTGAAGTTCAAAAACCTAAAAAGAGATGAATAGTAAGTTGATAGATTATTTAATCTATCAACTTTTTATCTAAGAGACTATATTCGTCCACCAGCTTGAACACCCCAAGTTGTTCTCCATCTAGTTTTAACCATTGAGATACCGATAATTGCTACTAAAACAACACCTGCAAATATCATAAATCCTGCCGAGTAACCATCGAATGCACCTTTACTCCAACCAAGAGTTTTAATAAGAGCAAATCCACCAATACCACCAGCAGCCCCAATAAGACCTGTCATAATTCCAATATCTTTACCAAATCGTTGTGGTACAAGTTGGAATACAGCACCATTTGCCATTCCAAGGTTTGCCATAATCAAGAATAAAACAGCTATTGCTATCCAGAATGGGAGGGTTACAAATGCGTTAATCAATGCCAATGCCATAACTGCACCAAAGAAGAAGTATAATGATTTAACACCACCATGCTTATCTGCCATTGCTCCACCAATTGGTCTTAGAATTGCTCCTGCAAAGATTGTTAATGCTCCAAAGTATCCTGCAATAACCTTTACGTTACCTTCATTAAACCACGCCTCTCCAATTGCTGACATATCAACTTGATAAGTGTTCATCAAATAAACTTTCATATATCCTGCAAATCCTACAAATCCACCAAAACTGATTGCATAGAATAGTGCAAACCACCATGTATCTTTGTCTTTCATTAGTTTACCGTAATCTTTTAATTTTTTAGGTCTTGCTGTATAGACACTTGATGGTGCATCTTTTGCCATAAACATATAGGTGATAAAAATACCAAGTGATAAGATAGCACCTACTAAAAATACAGCTTCCCAACCCCAAAGCTCTGCAATTTTTGGAGCAAAGATAAAGTCAAGAACAACACCAACATTTCCTGCACCTGCGATTCCAAGAACTATTCCTTGAAGCTTTGGTGGATACCATTGACCAGCTTGTGGAAGAGCCACAGCAAAAGAAGCTCCTGCAAAACCAAGACCAAGTGCTACCCATAAAAGTTCAGGATAGGTTATACTAGCTCCTCTAAAGAAAGCATAAAAGAGTACAGAGATAACTACAAATTGAGCCATAAGTGCTGTCTTTTTAGGTCCAAACTTATCAACCCCAAAACCAAGAAGAATCCTCAGTAATGCCCCTGATAAAACAGGAATAGCAAGAAGTGTTGCTTTGTCTCCTGCTGTCATTGTATATCCACCAATGGCTAAGGCTTCTCCTATTTCTGTTGAGATTGCCCCAAGCATTGTCCATACCATAAAGGAAAAGTCAAAGTACAAAAATGCTGCAAACAGTGTTCTTGCATCACCTTGTCCTTTTAGTGCCTTAAATCCTGCCATAATAACTCCTGTTTTTTTAGTTATGAGAATTATAATAGAATGTTTGGATTTATAATCTGATTCTTTGATTAAAATTTAATCATAAAATAATTATTTTTTATACACGAGGGTTTCTTAAGTAGGTATAGGTAGCTTTATATTTCGAGAAGGAGATGTGATTTCATGGAAAATAGGAAAGCTACCTTACAAACTTAGTTACTTGTAGGTTTTAAGTAACCTTATCATTATATCTTATAACTAATAGAGGTTTAGATTGGAAATGATTAAATTTTAATCATCTCTCCTATCTACATCCTCTTTATCCATAACAAAACCAACAACCAAAAGTGCCAAAACAAAAAGAGAAACAGCTCCTATGTAAAAGTAATCTATCATCTCAATCTCCCATACTTTTTAACCAATGATTTAAATCGGCTCTTCTCTTCAATAGACTCAAATCCATTGGATGGAATATAGTGAAAATGGGGATGTTTATAGAGCATAATATCATCTCCTAAAACAATAACCTCTTGCACCTCATCCCAAGACCAATGCTCATTAGTTTTGGAGTCGGAGGCTTCAGCCCCGAAAGATGCGAGGCTAAAGCCGTCATTTCCAATGCTCATCTTTATCTTTTTATCTTTAAACTCTGAATTTTCAAAAGATTTATAGGCTCGTCTTTTGGCTATCCATTTTTTACCATAGTACCAGTAGAAGAGCATAATGGTAGAGAAGAGCAAAATAGCATAAGCATCTTTTTTTAGTGCAACAACCACACCATATTGTAAAAGAGCAACAAAAAACCAACCAATAAAGCGTTTAGCAGAGTTATTAAATTGGTATTTATATGAGGCTTCAAAGAGTTTATCTATATTCTCTCTATTCCAAATATAGCTTATTTTAATAGGTTTAGACATGTTCATCACACGATGCAATAATCAAATCTGATTTTTTAATACATCCTTTATTTTCTAGTTTATCTATCATCTCCAGTGTCTTTTTGTATTTTTGATAGAATATTTCACTATTTACTTCATATTTTTTCTGCTCTCTTTTAGCATACCACCACGCAACAGCAATAGAAGTTGCAAAAAGAGAGTAGATAAGAATCTGCCACTCTTTAAGGTTGAGTAAAACGATGAAATATTGCACTGAAAATAGAACAAAAAACTCAATAGAGAAGATAATAACCAAAGTAGAACTTTGCTCAAAATCTAAAGTATATGGTTCTAGTTCCCGAAGAGTGGCAAGGTTACTGTTAATCTTCTCTGCTTCTAATTTAAATAGTCTGTTATCTATCTGATTTAAATCTATATCTTTTAGATGAATATTGCTTAGATTATACTCCACATTTATCTGTTTATAATCTTCTAAAATTTGAGGCTCTTTTTGCATGATTTCTAGGATTTCGTCTTCATTTACACGTGTTGTCCCTGCTATCTTTTGGACATCTTGTAAAACTAAATCATACAAACCAATGTTTTTTATCTCGTTGGCTACTCTTGGTAGATGTATCAAAATTTCCCCTTTTTCTATTATATCGACGGGCAGAGACACTGCTCTGCCCCTACAGGTTATATATCTGTAGGGGTCGAGCAATGTCTCGACCCATTTACCTTTGTTCTATTTAAACCTTATGGTTATCTGCCACTGTTTCAGGCTCTATTCCATACGATGCTGTTTTATCATGAGCAGGTAAGAAGATACCAATAAGACCTTTAATACCAACAGACATAACAACATTAATCAAGAAGAGCAACCATGCCACAAGAAGCATTGTTCCACAAATCGCGGCCAAAATCATCCAAGTATTGAACTCACCATTGACATAGAGGTGTCTTCTTAACATTCCATCAAGTCCTGCCATACCCATAAATGCACCCATACCGATACCACCAATCAGGTGAAGCCAGTAGTGAGCATTGGAGAGTTTGCTAGAGAACATCTTTGTATTATTGGTGACAATCGGCCAGAGTACATAGACTGCTGAGTAGAGCGTCATATAGAGACCAACAATTAGAGCAATATGCACGTGAGCCCCAATAATCCATTGAGTGTTATGAAGAACTCTGTTCATCCCCATATCGGCTTGGATAATCGCAGCAGGAACAGCAAGACCAAACCCAACCAAACCACCAAGCAAGTACTTAAGCTCCATGGTCATTTTAAGTGGACGTGCTTTCCAAAGAGTCACCAAGGTAATAAAGAGTGCAAGTCCTTGAGTTAGAAGCTCAAACGCTGTTACCATTTCACCTGAAATCAATTTCATCATCTCTGGTTGTCCTTGGTCAGCTAGAAGGTGATGAGACCAAACCATCCAAGATACCAAAAGCTCTAACATCAAAGCAGCCCGTGCCACATTCTCCATAAAGAGTTTTTGACCTGTAATCAGAGTAGCCAAAAGATACCATGAACCAGCCACATAGATAAGAACCAAACCATCAGCAACAAGGTCAAGACCCCACCAGAAGTAGTTTTTGTAGAGTAGTGCATCAATAGTAGCTACATTAAGTGGGCTACCACTTGCATCAAATATAAGATAGACAAGTACTAAAATACCTGCTGTTAAGATAACAATTGCATCTAAGAATGTATCAACTGTACCACGGAAAATAGCCACAACAGGAAGAGCCAAGGCAGGTTCTTTAGAGTATGGTGGTTTTCCTGTTAGCTTGTGCCAAAGGTTTAACATACCATCAATACCAAATCCTGAAATTAGAAGCTCTTTGGTTGTTTTGTTTGCATGAACTCCAACTCTCTGAAAGATAGTTGCATAGATATTATAGATAAACCCAAATGTTCCCAACATAATAAGAGCCACACCAATAATAAATACTATTCCACCAATTGCAGAGAATTGAGTTGTATCAGCAGGAAGAGGCCAATAGAGTGTGTAGAGTGGTGCATACTGCCAAGCAAAAGCAGCTATCCAAGCTAACGCTGTACCACCTGTGATGAGTCCCCAAGTCCAGTTTGCTAGTTTAATACTATAGAGAGGCTTTTTGGTTAAAAATGGAACTAAGAAACTAAAAGCAGCAAAAACGAGCTGATAGGTTGACCCAAAGATACCCACAATTGGGTGAACGGTCATAATAGAGAAGTAGTGGTCAGGATGGAAGAACATCTCAGGAATAGGAGCAGTTGGTCCTACTTGAACCATACGCATAATCATACCCTCAATTGCTACTAAACCATAAAAGAGAAAACTTACAATAACTGCTCTAAGTGTCACTTTTTGAAGAGCATTTAGGCTTGTGTGGTCAAAGTTTGTACCACTTATTAGATTTTTCATTAAACTCATTATTTTTTACCTCCCTCTTCTTTACATCCAACAACTTCAAGCCATTTTTTAACTTTCATAAGGTCTTTTCCTGTATGCTCATCATAGGCATCAGGTCCTGAATACTCTGTTGACATCACATCAAAAAGACCATTATGGTTAAATGTCCAAAGAATATCATTTGAATCCAAGATTCCATTGACATCTGTTCCTGGGTTGACCTGCATCTGCATCGCCATTGTTCCATCTTGTCTAAAGAGACCAAAACCATAGACTAAATCACGACTTCGTACATCAAATTCAATGGTCTGTTCACACTGAACAGTCACTCTTTTAGGTATATTTACCCACTTATGGTTCTCTATCTCAAATTTATAGGTTGCGTCAGGTGTAATTTCATGCCTAGTAATATCTTGTGATACCCAAGGGATTGTGTTATAGGTAAAAATATGGTGTCCCACACCCATTGCTACCAAAAACCCAATATAGGTATAGAACGGTATACGAACTACCGATTTAGCTTTCTCTTCTCGTGTTAGGTTGTACCCAAACCATGCAATTACCGAAATGATTAACAGTGAATAGATGGAATAAGCAAACCAGTGAAAAGATAACAATTCAGCTGAATTTGAGAATGTCATTTTTTCTCCTTTTTTATGGATACAAACATTATTTAAACTAATAAATAACATAAGTAATTCAAGTATAGAAAGTTTTAAAATTGATTGTCTTGATTTGAATCAAGTTTTTAGTCAAATATGACTATTAATTATACAATAAACTTTAAAATAATATTTTTACTTGTATAATAAATATGCAATTGTTAAAATAAATTAAATATTGATTGACTAAATAATATACAGTTATTGTTAGGATAATAACAAATAGTTAACTATAATAATCTCAATATAACCCCAAGGAAAATCATGACAACATTAACAAAAGCTTTAGAAGCTAGAAGTAAAAAAGTTAATAAAGTAGAGACAGTTAAAGCAAGTAAAAATGTAATGGATGTTTATGGAGAACTTGAAGCAATTGCTACTGCTGGGTATGAGGGTTTAAGTAAAGAGGACAGTTCTTATTTTTTAAAATGTTTTGGACTTTTTGATAAAGGTGATTACTTTATGTTACGTGTTCGTATCCCTATTGGTCAGCTTAACAATGAACAGGCAATCCGTATAGGTGAAGTGGCTAAAAAATATGGTGATGACTATATTGACATTAGTACACGGATGCAGATTGTTTTACGTTTTATTGCCATAGAAAATATTGCCAAAGTACTTCAAGAGCTTAAAGAGGTGGGCTTATCTACTTTTCAAACAGGAGCAGATAACACACGTAACTTTGTGGCTGACCCCTTAGAGGGTTTAGCGTTTGACAATATTATAGATGTTAAACCTATTGTAGATAAGCTTCAAGCGTTGACCATTGAAAACCCTGAGTGGGTTTCGGTGTTGCCTCGTAAGTTTAATGCAGGGATTTTGGGTTCAATGTCAAACTCTTGTAATATTTTTGGGCATGATTGCTGTTTTGTACTTGCCAACAAAGAGGGTGAGTTTGGTTTTAATGTCTATTTGGGTGCAAGGGTAGGGGTTCAGTCTAAAGATGCCAATGTTTTTGTCTCTGTGGCAGAAGTACCAGTATTTTATATGGCACTGTTAGAAACTTTTAAAGAGTATGGCTATAGAGATAACCGTAATAAAAACCGTTTACATTTTTTACTACAAGATGTAGGGATTGAAACATTTATAAAAGGTGTGGAAGCGAAAGCAGGGAGAAGTTTTGATACAGCTGGTCAAACTTTGGTTCAGTCTCAAAATATCGCCATGGGTGCAAACAGGGTGTTACAGCGTAATGGTAAATATGCACATAAGCTGATTGTCCCTTCAGGTGTTTTCTCTGGAACAGACCTTATAGATGTAGCAGGGAGAGCCAAGAGTTTTGGTTCAGGTGATTTACGTTTGACTTATGACCAAAATGTTTATGTGGTTGATATAGACAAAGATATGTTGGATGCTTTTGAGTCTACCACTATTTTTGCTAAATATAACAAGTTTAACAATATCTACTTTAACGACATGATAGCCTGTGCAGGGACACATACTTGTAGTTTTGGGGTGATTCCAAATAAGCCAGATGCTGTGGAGATGGCAAACTTTCTAAACAATGAAGTGGCTATCGAGAGTGGAATGGTACGGATGAATTGGTCAGCTTGTCCTAAAGGTTGTGGGGTTCATGGTATAGCAGACATAGGTTTTGAGGGGTGTAAAGCGAAAGATTCTGAGGGGAAACGTGTTGATGGGGTGCATATCTTTTTAGGTGGAAAAATTACTCGTGAAGCACGTGAAGCAAGAATGCTACATAAAACCTTACCCATAACTGAAGCGAAGCATCATGTGAAGTATTTGTTAAAAACTTATGCCTCATTAAAGCAGAGGGGTGAGACTTTTGAGGCTTTTGAAGAGCGATACTTGGGGGCAAAATACTCTTACCAAGCATTGGGATTTTTTACAAAAATCAACTATGTACTAAATGAGAAGCTAAACTTAGACATTACGTTAGAGTTAGAGAAAGAGCCAAAGAGTCATAAAAAAGAGAACTTTGAAATTTTTGATTTTGGTTTAAAGCTTTTTAAACTTTTAACAGGGGAAAAGCGTTACGTGGCTGTAGAAGATTTTGAACCTGTTTTGGTACAAGCACGAAAAATTAAACGTGATGAGGTTTCAAAACTCAACCCAAATGTACCAAAGAAGTTAAGTGAAATTATCTATATGATGACAGATAACGATAAAAAAACAAGAACAGCTGTTTTCTCTGAACTTTTGGTTGCATTAAAAGAGATATAGTAGAGACTTATAATTACTATTGGTTACAATATTAATTTTCAACAAATAAAATTATGATATATAATTTTATTTTATTCAATTGTAGTGTATGCTAAAAACATAAATTTAAAAATGGAGAACACAATGATCAAACAAAGTTTAATCACAATCGCAACTTTAGGACTTATGACAATGGCTGTATCGGCAGAAGCTAACTTAGCCGCATGTGCAGGATGTCATGGTAAGGATTTTGAAAAGAAAGCGATGAATGTTTCTAAAATCGTAAAAGATATGAGTCATGCTGATATTGTTACTGCACTTAAAGGTTATAAAGAGGACAAGGGTGGAGCTATGAAAGCGATTATGAAAGGTCAAGTAGCTAAATTGTCTGATGCTGATATTGATGAGATTGCTACAGCTATTGCTGGTGGTGAGAAAAAAGAGGAAGCTAAGTCAGAAGACAATGCAACCAAAGCTGAAAATAATGCTACTAAAGCAGAGGCAAAACCAGCAGTTGCAGTAAATACTACAAAATGTGCAGCTTGTCATGGTGCTGATTTTGAAAAAGCTGCTCTTGGTAAATCTAAAATTGTAAAAGATTTGACAAAAGCTGAGATTGAAAAGGCTATCAAAGGTTATAAAGATGGTTCATATGGTGGAGCGATGAAGGCACTTATGAAAGGTCAAGTAGCTACACTTTCAGATGATGACATTAAAGCGATTGCTGAAAAATTTGGTAAATAAGTCTAAACCCTTTTTTACTTTGGAAATGGAAGTTTTTTACTTCTATTTCCCATTTTAAGTTCTAAATATTCCCCCTTTTTGCCTAAAAATCATACACAAAAAATCATTTTTTCTTTTAAAATTTAAGTAAAATAGTTCCAATTATTATGAGGAACATTCATGTCAACAGATTTAACCCCCTTAGATTCTTTTATTAACCATAAAGCCGAAACAGGAATGCAGTGTGGTAACTACAGCATAGAGATACCAGAACTAAAAGAGGGGGAGCAGTACCGTTTTCACTTTGATGCGACGCTTTGTGTTGGTTGTCATTGTTGTGAAGCTGCGTGTAATGAGTTGCAAAATAACCCACCTGAAGTTAAGTGGCGACGTGTTGGTGAGATGGAGGGGGGTGTTTTCCCTAATGTCTCACAACTTTTTAACTCGATGAGCTGTAACCACTGTATCGACCCTGAGTGTCTGCGTGGTTGTCCAACCAACTCTTATGTGAAGTTTGAGGACAACGGAATTGTATGGCATGATGATGACAGCTGTATTGGGTGTCAATACTGTACATGGAACTGCCCTTACGAAGTGCCTGTGATGAACTACGACCGAGGTATCGTCACCAAGTGTGATATGTGTCACGATAAACTGGCCGTAGGTGAGACCCCTGCTTGTGTTCAAGCGTGTCCTGCTGGGGCGATTGAGATAGAGGTGGTGCATAAAGAGGAGTGGATTAAGTACGGTATGGAAAAAGAGGGGGTTGCACCTCATCTTCCTGATGTATCTATTACCAAACCAACCACACGCTATACCTTGCCTGAGAATATGCCAGACTACAAACCTGCTGATGAGCGACTTTTAAAACCTGCTCATGCAGAGTTGCCGTTGGTCTTTATGACGGTGTTAACCCAAGTATCTTTGGGGGCATTTTTGGCACTATTTTTTGGTCAACTTTTATTTAGTTTTGGCTTTAATCTACCTGAACCAACTTTAGCGATGGCGATTATGGCATTTGTCCCCTCAGCAATTGGTTTGCCGTTGTCGGCTCTCCATCTAGGTCGTCCCATCTTAGCGATGACAGCGATGAAAAATTGGAGAACCTCATGGTTATCTCGTGAAGCGATAGCCCTTGGAGTGTATACAGGTTTGGCTTCTGTGGTGGCAGGGATGTACTTTTTAGAGATAAAAGGGTTTTTATTACTATTTATAATGGCAATTACTTTGGGGATGGGAGTTTTTGGAATCTATGCACAGTCGATGATCTACCGTGTACGAGCCAGACCAGCATGGAATAGGGTTTCAACCACCAAAAGGTTTTTTGGTTCAGGGTATGTAGGGTTTATTTTAATTGCTTTGCTTCTACTCTTAAGTGATGGTGTAAATGGGGTAACCGTTCTTTTAGCTGTGGCTCTTTTGGCAGGGATGGCACAAGTGCTGACCATTTATGAAGAGATGATGTTCTATAAACATTTAGATAAAGAGGGGTCATTGTATTATCAACTTGACCGAACACGAACTTTACTCAATGAAAATTTTGGAAAACTGAAAAAGATGCGATGGAATACTTTGGTCATTTTTGGTTTGGTTCTCCCTTTGGTAGCTATTTTATTTACAGCTAGTGGCTTAATGGCTTGGGCAGTTTCAACGCTTATTGTTTCACTGCTTGGTTCATTGGTTTCTGAATTGATTGGGCGTTATCTGTTTTATAGAACAGTTGTCCCTTTAGGCTTGGCAGGTAACTTTTTTGCTGGGAATCAAAGAGGATAGTGTTTAAAATTGGATTTTTCACCCATTTTAACTTTGGGTAGCGATAGATTAATAAGTATTTTATATAAATCTATTATAATTTAGGTTAACAATAAATATAAGGTAAAACATGACAGATAAACAAGAGAAATTGAATGAAGCTAAGAAAGAAAAGTTTTCAAAACGTGCTGATATGATTGAAGATATTCTTCTTTTATTGATTTTTATCATCCCTTTTGGATATTACTCTATTAAATTTGTACCAGAGCAACAAGAACAAGCTGTAGCAACTGAAAAACAGCATACTGAACAAGTAAAGAAACAATTGTTTATGGTTAATGAAAAACTTGCTTCAGAAAAAGTAATAGAGAAAGAACTTACTGAAAAGATGAATGTTTTAGAGAAGTCTAAAAAAGAGATAGAAGAGAAAATGGCAACATCTGCAAAAGAGATAGAAGAAAAATTAGCCATTGAGAAAAAATCAGCTGATGAAGCGTTAGCAAAATTAAAAGCTGAAGATGACGAGGCTAAAAAAGGTTTAGACGATAAACTTGAAGCAATGAAAAAGTCTGTGGAAGATGGAGAGGGTAAAATCTCTGAACTTACCAAAGAAAATGGTGAATTAAAAGCGAAGCTTGAAGCTCTTGAAAAAGCAAAAGAGGAAGCTGTTAAAAAAGCTTCAGTTGAAGTTAAAAAAGAAGAGCCAAAAGAGGTTTCTACAGAGAAAACAGAAACTCCAAAAGAAGAGCCTAAAGAAGAACCAAAAGAAAATAACAGTACTAAATAATTTTTAAAAAGAGGGAATCAACTTTGATTCTCTCAATCACGCTTCTTAAAGAGAATTATCCTATAATCTCTTATGCAAAATCTAAACTTAAAACTAAACAACATCTTTTACCCCTCAAATACTCCCTCTAAAAAATTAATGATTATTCTCCATGGAAGAGGCGACTCCTCAGCAGGTTTTACATGGTTACCACCATACTTAAGAATGGATGATATGAATTACTTATTACTTGATGCCCCTTACGACTACTATGGAGGTCGTTCATGGTATGACCTGCCACCTAAGCAGTTAGAGGGGATTGAGTATTCAAGTAAAATTTTAACAGAGATTCTGGATGAACTCTTTGAAGAGCAATTTGAAGCCTCGAAGAGTTTTCTTTTTGGTTTCTCTCAAGGCTCACTTTTAACCTTTGAGTTTGGAGCAAGATACCACAAAGTGTTAGCAGGGTATTTGGCAATTAGTGGATATATTTATGACCCTAAAAAACTGCTTGAAGAGATGAATCCAAAGGTTAAAGAAGCAAGATGGCTTTGTACCCATGGAACACAAGATGGAGTATTGCCTTTTTTGAAATCGGAAAAAGAGGTTAAAGTTTTACAAGAGGGTGGATTTGATATTGAGTTTAGAAGTTTTTTTAAAGAGCATACGATTGACAGGGATGAGTTGGATATGATAGGGGAGTGGTTGAAATCGTAGGGTGCTGTTTTCAACGCACCACGAAATAAAATACGCATAAAATGAATGTTTTTGCCGAAAGGCTTTATGTATTTCTCTGTCACTTTTTTTTCTTTGTTTCGCAACGAAAGAAAGAAAAGTAACCAAAAAAAAGAAAGTGCGAAGAGCTGTCGCACTCAAAAACTTCTTATATTAGTAAAATGTTTTATAAAATCTATTCTATTTGCCCAAAAATCATACAAAAACCTCAACCATATTGACTAAATATTTACTATAATAACCCAACAGAACTCACAAGAGGAAACTCCATGCTAAACAAAATAAAAAACTTCCTAGGTACAGATATCAAGACCGACAAATACAAAAAAGCAGACGATGCAAAATTTGGTAAAATCTCAAACTTTAAAACCCCCGATGAGTGGGTACGAAGTACTTGTGGTTATT
>Ga0256826_1002234_pt1 | contig 11855 bp, 10 predicted proteins | sample CV79metaG_FD_185975 | JGI IMG/M metagenome (GOLD analysis project Ga0256826, IMG submission 185975) | Hydrothermal vent microbial communities from East Pacific Rise, Pacific Ocean - CV79 | ecosystem: Environmental > Aquatic > Marine > Hydrothermal vents | place: Pacific Ocean: East Pacific Rise... | reverse complement strand
TGGCTACCAGTTCATAACGTCGGTAATCATTTTTAACCCATTTCCCTTCTTCCCAAACAACCATTGCACCAACTGTTGCAACTCCCATCATGTGTGAGTTGTCAAAACATTCTATTCTGTAAGGAATTTTTGAGAGTTCAAAAAGTTCAGCAATTTTTGGTTCTATCTCTTCTACTTTTTTATCACGTTTTAAATTTTCTTCTGCATTACTCATTGCAAGTTCTATGAGTCTCTTTTTTGAACCTTTTTGTGGCTGAAGTATTTCAATCTTTTTAGAGAAACGTTCTGAGAGTAGGGAGCTAATCTCCTCTTGGTCTTCAAAGGTATGTGCTACTAAAATTTGTTTAGAAATTTGAGGCATATCAACCGAGTAAAACTCTAAAAGAGCCTGTTTGTAAGCTTCATTTTCATCATAAATTTCTTTAGCCCTAAAGTTAGAGACAGCAGAAGAGATAACCTTTCCTCCACGCATAAAGAGTTTAACAATAACCCCTTTGGTCTCGCCATTGATAATGGCAAAAATATCTAACTCTTCATTGTTTGCCAAGTCAATGTTGGAACTAATGGTCAAAGCTTCAATAGTTTTAATGTTGTCACGCATGGTAGCAGCCTCTTCATAACGCTCATTCATGGCAAACTCCACCATTTTGTTGTTAAGTTGTTCTATGAGTATGCTACGTTTTGCAATGGCGTGTTTTACGTCGTCAATTATCTTTTTGTACTCTTGCGTTGTAATCTTCCCCTCACAAGGAGCCAAACACTTCTCTATTTGGTGAAAAAGACAAGCTTTACCTTCACGAAGACAAGATTTTTTTTGAACCAAAGGAAAGAGTTCATAAAGTGTGTCGAGCAAAACTTTCCCACCATTTGGAAAAGGACCATAGTAGGATATGTTTTTTCCTTTAACTACTTTACGAGTAATCTCAAAACGAGGAAAATCCTGTGACTCATCAATGTAAATGTAAGGGTAGGTCTTATCATCACGAAGTAAAATATTATATTTTGGATTTAACTGCTTAATGAGAGAGTTCTCCAATATCAACGCATCAGCCTCAGTAGCCACTACAATGTAGTCCAGTTTCACAGCCTGTTCCAACATTCGTAAAATTCGTAAACCTTGTTTTGGGTTAGGATGCAACTCAGGAGTAAAACGCCAATAGGACTTAACACGATTTTTCAGGTTCTTTGCTTTACCAACATAGAGCAGTTTATTATTCTCATCAAAATATTGGTAAACACCAGCTTGGCTTGGGAGGTTTTGGATAGTTGTTATCATTTAACTCTGTGCTTCTATAGATTTTCGAACAGCCTCAAAAGCTTTAATAAGCTCTTCATCTTCACTTTCAATGGTAAAATCACCCAGTGCCATCTCTTGGTAGTGGGGTTCTGTGTCTTCAATCTTTTTCTCTTTTATGATACTCATATGTTTGGAGTTAAACAAAACAACTTTTTTTGCTTTTAGTTGTTGGCACTTTTCATCTTGTTTGGCTAAAATACTTAGTAGATTTAGGAGTAAATCTTTGTTCATGTTAAGTTCCATCTTAAATCCAGGATGAGAGAGTGCTACGAAAAGAGTCTCCTCTCGAACGTAAATAAAAGCAACGGCTTTTTGAAAACGTGGGTTTAGTAATGAAATGAACTTTGCATAGCAGTAGTGACTCTTAAGTAATTTAAATTGAGGAAGAGATTGAATATGAGAAAGAATCGTATTGGCTTGTTTCATAAGATGATTATAGCATCTATTTGCTGTATACTATTGGTAGGTTGTGGGTATAAAGCTGACCCATATTGGGTTGAAGATGCACCTCGAGAGGTGCCAGAAAAAAAGTAGAGTAAAAGCTACTTTTATTTCTCTTCGATTGTTGCTTCAAGAACCTCAGGTTTTTTCTGAGCAATAGTATTAGTTGGTTCTGTGTACATTGCCATGCTTCCAATAACACGTCCACCTTCATCTGTTTTAATATTTTTAACAGATATTTCACCATTTACTAGACCATTTGAACCAACTTCAAGTAGTTCAGAAGCAGAAAGTTTACCTTCAATAGTTCCGTTTACTGTAACTCTTTTACTCATTAGTGAAGGAGTTTTTATTTTTCCTGTTGGAGTAACATTGATTGAACTCTCTGCTAAAATCTCTCCAGAAATTTCACCACTCACAATGACCATGTTTGCATGAATTTTATTTGAAACATATCCCGTTTGCATAATGTTTAGGTCATTACAAGTAATTTCACCTTCAACACGTCCTGAATTGGTTACTTTTTGTGCACGAATAATACCTTTAACTGAACCATTTTTTCCAATGGTTACATTGTTTACTTCAATATTACCAATAAGTGTTCCCTCAATTTTAATACTGTCTGTACCTGAAATATTACCTTCAATAGTAATGTTTTTAGATATCTCTGTAGAGTGTGAGCTTGTTGTTGTAGTATTTGTAGAGGCCTTGGATGTTGCTACCTCTGTGGTATCCTTTGTCTCTTTCCCTTTTGAAAAAAATGCCATTTCCATTCTCCATTTCATTTTGTTTATATTCATATTAACAAAATGATGCTTATATATTTAATGAATTTATGGATTAGACTAAGAGATTAATTAAATAATATGCATGTGTGACAATAAAATTTAGTATTAAGTTAAATAATGTTGTAAATATTAAATTTTTTAAGAAAATTCATTATTTTTCTTTTCTCTTCCTTTTTTAATAAAAACTAATTATAATTTACCTATGAAAAAATATGACGTACTAATAATAGGAGCAGGAATAGCAGGACTCTACGCTGCGATGAATATTCCTAAGGAAAAGAAAGTTTTAGTTGTTTGTAAAGATATTCCATGGGAGTGTAATACTTTTTATGCTCAAGGAGGAATGGTTACAGCTCTAGATGAAGCAGATATATCTCTCCATGTTGCAGATACAATGGCAGCTGGAGCTTATCATAATGATGAAGAGGCTGTTGAGATTATGTCTCGTACCTCTTTGAAAACAACTGCAGATATTTTAAAAAAAGGGATGGAGTTTGATGTAGATGAAAATGGGGAACTTCTCTACACAAAAGAAGCAGCACATTCTACTGAAAGAATTATTCATGCAGGAGGTGATGCAACGGGACGTTATATGCACTACTTTATGATGGTTCAAAACAAACATCAACTTCAACGAAATACTTTAGTTTACGATTTACTTATTCAAAATGGTCGTTGTTTTGGAGTAAATGCTTTGGTGAACTATGAACATAAAACCATTTTAGCAGATGATGTTATTGTTGCTTCTGGTGGAGTAGGTGCACTTTATGAGTACAATACCAACTCAAGAACAGTCTCAGCTGACATTCATGGAATTTGTGTGGAAAAAGGTATTGAACTGGCAGACATGGAGATGATGCAGTTTCACCCTACTGTTTTTGTTAAAACCCCTTTCGCTAGAAAACTACTCTTAACTGAAGCCTTAAGAGGTGAAGGTGCACATGTGGTTTCTGAAGATGGACGACGTTTTCTTTTTGACTATGATGAGCGAGGAGAACTGGCTAGCCGTGACATTGTAAGTCGTGCTATTTTTGACTATAAACGTAAAACAGGTGAAGAGGTCTATTTGGATTTCTCTATGTTTGAAGAAGAGTGGTTTCATAACCGTTTCCCTAATATTACCAGAACCTTTGAAGCCATTGGTTATTCTTTCCCTAAAGATAGAGTACCTATCTCACCAGCATTTCATTATGCAGTGGGAGGGATTAAGGCTGATACCTATGGTTGTGTTGAAGGTATTGAAGGATTCTATGTTATTGGTGAAGCAGCCAATACCGGTGTTCATGGAGCCAATCGTTTGGCATCAAATTCACTACTTGAAGGAGTAGTATTTGCAAAAAGAGCTGTAGATCATCTTTTGGCTAAAGAAAAAGTAGAAGTAGAAGTTCCTAGTTTTGATAAAGAGTACAGAAATATTGTTCACCATGAAAATGATAAAGTTTATAAAAGACGTTTGAGAAAAATTATGTGGGATGATATGGGTGTGATTCGTACGAAAAAAGGTTTATTAGAAGCGAAAAATGCTATTTTTGACATGAAAAACCGTGATATCGGTCGGCTTTTAGAACTGCGTCTAAATACAGCCTCAGCTATTGTTGAGGCAGCATTAAAACGTAAAGAGTCGCTTGGAACACATTATATTGAAAAATAATAGATAGCAATAAACTTTAAGTTTTTAGTGTTACTAAATTGCTCGGTTACACTCTTTTGAAAAGCTCCTTCTGCATAGTTGTTAAAATTATATTTTTTTAACTATAATTGGAACAAATAAAAACTATTAGACCTCTTTAGGTCTGTAACTATGGAGTTATAATGCACGAACAATTACATTTAACCACCACATGGGTGGGGATTCTATCACTTATTGTATTTGTGGTAGGATACTACTTTATTGCTACTGAAGATAAGTATCACGTTAACAAAGCCAAACCAGCACTCTTTGCTGGTACGGGTATCTTTATGCTTATTGGGCTCTATATTGCCATTACCGGTGACCATAAGATGGGTGAACACTTACATGGAGAGATTAATCATCTTATTGTAGAAATTGCAGGAATCTTCTTCTTCCTTTTTGTTGCTATGACTTATATTGAAGCAATGATTGATAGAGGGGTTTTTTCAGCACTTCGATTTAGCCTTGTTTCAAAGGGTTATGACTACAAAAAGCTCTTTTGGGTAACTGGTTTCTTAGCATTTTTTATCTCGCCAGTAGCAGATAACCTTACTACTGCACTTATTCTCTCGACCGTACTTATTACTATTGACAAAGATAACAAAGCATTTATTGTTCCTGCTGCCATTAACATTGTTGTTGCAGCAAATGCTGGTGGTGCTTGGTCTCCGTTTGGTGATATTACAACCCTTATGGTATGGGTAGATGGTAAAGGTGCTTTTGTTGATTTCTTATATCTTTTCCCAGCATCGTTTGTAGGGTGGGGTATAACAGCATTCCTTTTAAGTCGTTTTGTTCCAGAGGGAAATCCTCCATTTAATGCTGATGAAGAGAAAGTAGAAATCTTAGAAGGTGGAAAACAGATTATTGGACTTTTTGCTTTAACTATTGTTTTAGCTGTTCTTTCTCATCAACTTCTTCACCTTCCAGCTATGTGGGGTATGATGTTTGGTTTAGCGATTTTAAAACTTTATGTTTATATGCTTAATAGAAGAAATAGACATCACGATGATGATTTAGACGATCATAAAACAATCAATGCCTTTTCATGGATTGCCAAAATTGAAAATGATACATTACTTTTCTTCTTTGGTATTTTAGCAGCTGTTGGTGGTCTTCATTTCTTAGGTTTCTTAGAGTACTTTACAGCACTTTATTCTCAGTTTGGAGCAACAACTGTAAATATTGGAGTAGGTTTCCTCTCAGCAGTAGTAGATAACGTTCCTGTTATGTCAGCTGTACTTAAAGCAAGTCCAGACATGGGTGCAACAGCACATGCACAGTGGATGCTTGTAACACTTACAGCAGGTGTTGGTGGATCTCTTATCTCATTTGGTTCAGCAGCAGGTGTTGGTGTTATGGGTAAACTTCATGGTATCTATACCTTTGCATCTCATATGAAAATGGCTTGGACTGTACTTGTAGGTTATATTGTTTCTGTAGCCATTTGGTATGTTCAGTTTATTATTATGGGAATTGGGGCGTAACACAACTTATTTATCATGAGCATTTTTGCTCATGATTTTTCAAAAAGTATCTCTCTTACTTAGATACTTTTAATCTTATATCCTAATCCATTTACATTTTCTATCATATTACAATCCACAATATGACGCATTCTATAAATTAAAGAACGCAAGGTTCGGTCATTTTTAGGTTCTCCCCATATGTAAGTACATAACTGTTCATTCGAGACAGAGATGTTTTTATTTTCTATTAAAATCTCTACAAGCTTTAGAGCTTTTTTACCAAGATGTATCTCTTGTTTTTCTTTTAATAGACGATGTTTTTTAGTATTGAAAGTATATCCATTACATAACTTTATGTTTTCGTGATCTACAGGAGGTATGAGAGATTCATTATGTGAAAAGAGTAGTTTAATAGTAGCTAAAATTTCCTCTTCTATATAGGGCTTCATAAGATAAGCTAAGGCATCAGCTTCCATTGCATACTCAATCATTTCATCATCTGCAAAGGCTGTTAAAAAAATGGTTTGTATCTCTTTGTTTTTATGGTGAATTTGAACAGCTGCCTCACAACCACTTATGTTGTCTTTGAGTATGATATCCATCAGAATTAAATCAGGTTTCAGTCTTAATGCCCTCTCTATGGCATCTTCTCCTTTATCAACTATCCCAACAATAGTGTACCCCTCTTTTGTTAAAATATCTTGGAGGTACTCTGCGAATATAACTTCATCTTCAACGATTAGAATTTTTTTATTGGTATCTTGCATCTTGTCCCCTATGCTTCATTAAAAAAAATTTATTTAAATATAATAAAACATTAACACTCCTATCATTAACGCAATGTTAAAATTAATCTTTTTTGTAAATAGATAGGGAGTTTACTAGCGAAATTAGGTAATTTAGTAGATATTGAAGAATAGTTTAAAACGTATATTATGTAATAATATTATTATTTGTTAAGATTGGAAAAAGTTTTATCGGGCTCAATATAGTAGATATAGTCTAATTTATCAGCTTCAAGAGGATGGGTAGATTCTAATTGTAAAATATTTAGATGTTCAAAGTAGTTTACTATTTTGATATTCATCTTTTTAAAATAGGACTCTACTTCTTTGTTTAAAGTAAAATCCTTTTCTACTAGAGCTATATAATTTTTAGTCTTCATATGGCTTGTACCAAACCAGCACCCACATCTCTTCTGCGTTGTCGTTTAAGTTCTTGGCTATTTTTCTCTATTTTTAGCCATATCTCTGCTGCTGTTAGATTTGGAAATGCTTCAAAATAGAGGGCAAGTACTCCTGAGACATGAGGTGTTGCCATACTGGTTCCATTGAGTATTTTATAGAGTTTTGAACCTTTTGCATTTTTACTATAGCTACTTAATATATGAACCCCTGGAGCAGATATGTCAACTTTTCCTCCATCTCCTGCATTGAGTCCTGCATTTGAAAACTTAGCAACGGTTAGATTTTCATTCAGTGCAGCAATTGCCATGATAGATTCAACATTTGCAGGACTACTTACGGGTCGAGGTAGATGGTTAGGACGTTTACTATTGTTTCCTGATGCTGCTACAATGAGTGTTCCTTTTTCTAATGCTTTTCGTCCAACATGCTCAAAAATGGCTGATGGTTTCTCTCCAATTTTGACAGGAGAACCTAAAGATAAAGAGATAACTTGACATTTCTTTTCTAGAGCCCAATCTATTCCATCTAAAATGCTACTTGTAAGTCCTTTCCCTTTGTCTGAGAGTACTTTCCCTATAAATATATTGGCTTCATATGCCACACCATAACGTTTTTGGTCTTTGACAGAGAGATACCCCGTAGCTACTCCTGTACAGTGTGTCCCATGTCCAGAGCCATCAAAGTCCCATGCCTCTCCTTCAACAAAAGATTTTCCTTCTATTTTTCTATCAACAAAATCAGGATGTTTTGCATAAAAACCTGTATCGAGTATGGCAACATTAACATTTTTGCCAGAATATTTACTTTTTTCAAGTGCAAGTGCTTTCATATTGAAGTTATATGCTTGAAGAAGTTTTTCAGGAATTTTCTCTTTTTGTGTTTCTCTTTTTTTTAAACGTTGTTCCAGTTCATCAACTTGTTGATTTAGAATCTCTAGGGTATTTTTAATAACAGTTAACTCTTCAAACTCTTCTACGGGGTAGAATTCTCTCTCAGCTTCACTGTATAAAATGGTATTGTCTTTACTTAATATATCTATTAGCTTATCTTCTTCAATATCAACTACTGAGACTCCTAAGTTTTTAAAAAAGAGACCTCTGTCAGCGCTTAAAACATCTTTTGATCTTACTTTGGTGCTGAGCTCTGCAGAGGAGACAAGTTTTACCCCTAACTCTTTTTGTAAGGTGTTCATGACCCTTTGTTTAGAGTCTTCTTTAGGTAAAATAATATATCTTTTTTTCATTTTTAACTCCTTATTTGACTACAAACCAAATCACATAAAATAATAATGTCATCTTGTGTAATAGAGAGTTTTAATTTTCTCTCAATTAGTTTTACTTGTTCATTTTGTGACAGACTTTTCCATAAATTTCTAATCTCATCTTGGTTGTGAAGTTTATTTAAATCAGTATCACTAATGAGTTTTGATTGTATTGCAGAGAGAATGACTTGTTCAACAAGCTCTTTTGCTTGAGTTATTTGTAACTCCAGCTCTATGAGAATGTTTTGAAGTAGGGTACTCAATTCATCAAGAACATGGTAAGAGGCTATCCAAACATTCTCTCTTTTTCCTGTTTTTAGTTTTTCTAAAGTCTGAGGATTAATTCCTTTTTTTGCTGTCTCTAAATAGATATTTAATTGAGAGATTCTTGAACTGTTGCTATTTTCTCCTATTTGCTCAAAGAAATTAATAGACTCCTGTATAAAATCTAATAGTATGGTATCAAAAGAGAAAGATCTTTCTACATATAGTTCATTGAGACTTCTAAGTCTATTTAAAAATTCCTCTAATCTCTGTTTTCGGTAGTGAATTAAAGTTTTCATTAGTCAATTATTATCTCCTCATACTCTTTTCCATCTGCACCGGTTAATTTAACAATCTGCAGATTCTCTTCAACCAACTCGACACTAAGTTTTACAAGTATTTTGTTGTCACCACTTTTTTTAAGACTATTTGTATCGGGTTGAATATAGACATCTTTTAAAGTTGTACTCACAGGAGAGAATTGCTCTTTTAGCGTTTCTCTAAATGCTTCGTCTACTCTGCGCTTTATTGTATCACTTGTACTATTGTCCATTGTACTGAACCCATTTCTTGGTCTAATAGGTTCTGTAATGGGGTGTATAATAGGTGTAATAGGCACATTTAATTTAATTTTATTGAGAGAGTAATCTACTCGACCTATAAAATTATGATCTCTATCTTTAAGCTCATTAACTACATTAGTGAACTCTTTTTTCTCTAAATCGTTTATATCAAGATGCTTTAGTGTCACATCATTTTCATTTTCTATTAAAGATATTCTTTCATTAAACCTCTCTAAAAAAGCACCTTTATCCATGTCGAAAGTATAGGTAGTTTTGCTATCTAATTCAGAGATTTTAATGGGCAATTCTAGTTTGATAGAAGGCATTGTAAATCTCGGTGCTTTAAAGTACTTTAAATACTCATGTTGAGAGTACACTTTTGCGCGTTTAATGGCTTCTAAATCCATTCCTTTTCGTGCTTGGGCTATCTCATTACTAAGATAGCTCAAGTAGTCTGATAATTTGACCATGAGATGCCTCCTATGCAGACATTAAACCTAACACTTTTTCAAGACCTGCTGGCATTTCATCGTTGGTAGCTTTTACCTTAACATTCATACTGTACTCTTTTTCAACCTTAACCCCTGTACTTGAAGTTCTTTTATATGAGAGAGAAGTTTTGAATTTTACGACACTAAAATTAATTCCTAGTGAACTTTTAATCCCAAGTTCACTAGAGACATCTTTTGTAAAAGTTGAATTGAGTTTTACATTAAAGTCAATATCTAAAGTCTCAATTCTAAGACTTGGAACATTTAAAATAGCAATAAAAGGTACGGTAATATTAATTTTCTCTTCTACTGTAGCATCAGCTGCAGCACCTTCACTGGTGTCGGGTACATTTTTAGTATAAGAAAAATCTACCATACGAAGTTTTTTGTCAGGGCCTGTACCTTCAAAGCCTACCTCTTGAATGAATGAAACGGTTGAGAGTGAAGCACTGTTTTGAGCTTTAACTGCTGCTTGCATTGGACCAGCAATGAGGTTTTCAAAGTCAATGGCTCCCAACTCTGCAGCAAAGTCAGCATTTCCAGCACCCATCGCTTCAAAATTGGCTTCATCTGTTGCAATTAAACCAAATACTCCACGAATAATTTCTGCTGATGCATTGGCAAGGTTCTCTTCCCATGCTGGATTATAATTCTCTCTAAAATCATCAACTACAGCAACCAACTCTTTTTTAGAAAGTTTATCTAATTCAGTTATAGGATCAACACCACTAACTTTTTGATACTCTTTAATTGTTATTAGGTTAGAAAGACTACTGAGTAACTCAATGAGCTCAGTTTTTGTTTTAGCATCATGTTTTTGATTTAATATGTCATTTATTGTTTTCATTGTTTGTCCTTTTTTTATTTTTATCTCTCTAGTTATTAACCTGAATATGACGATGATACTTTGTCGAATTCAAATTATTAATATAACTACACCTGAATGAAGTATTATATGCTTCATATTCAAATCATATAAAAAAGAAGTTTCATAACTGTTTCGTTCCATCCCTCTCTCATAAAACATACAGTATAATTCCAACAAATTTTAACCCACAAGAATAAGGAATTATTTCATGAAACAAGTACCCATTTTAGTCCTCGACTTTGGTTCGCAATATACACAGCTTATAGCAAGAAAATTAAGAGAGTCAGGAGTTTACTGTGAAGTAGTACCTTATAGAGAAAATATAGCTAATATAAAAGCTCGTAAACCAAAAGGGATTATCTTATCTGGTGGTCCTGCTTCTGTTTATGCTGAAGATGCTTATAAACCAAGTGAAGAGCTTTGGTCTCTTGGACTTCCTATTATGGGGATTTGTTATGGTATGCAGTTAATGACTCAAAGATATGGTGGAGAGGTTGTAGCTGCAGATCATCATGAGTACGGAAAAGCAAAACTTAGCATTACCGATGCTGCTATATTTGCTGGAATGAATACGGATGAAGTTGTTTGGATGTCTCATGGAGATAGAGCTGAGAAAATTCCTGATGGTTTTGAAGTAATTGGAACTTCAGAAAATTCTCCTTATGCTGCCATTGCAAATGTAGAACAAAAACTTTATGCATTTCAGTTTCACCCAGAAGTTCACCATTCAGTAGAGGGAACAAAACTTCTTAAAAACTTTGCAAAACATATTTGTGGATGTGACAGCACATGGAACATGGGTGGATTTGCAAAAGAAAAAATTAATGCTATTAAAGAGCAGGTTGGTGACAAAAAAGTTCTTTGTGGCGTATCTGGAGGAGTTGACTCTTCCGTTGTTGCTGCGATGCTTCATGAAGCACTCCCAAAAGAGCAACTTATCTGTGTATTTGTAGACCAAGGACTGCTTCGTAAAAATGAAGTAGAAGATGTTCAAAATATGTTCAAATTACTTGATATTCCTCTTATTACTGTAGATGCTAAAGTAGAATTTATGAAAGCTTTAGAGGGTGTATCTGACCCTGAAACAAAACGTAAGGCTATTGGTGAAAAGTTTATTGAAGTATTTGATGCAGAGGCAAAGAAACACACAGATGTTGCATTTTTAGCACAAGGAACTCTCTATACAGATGTTATTGAGTCTGTATCTGTTAAAGGACCTTCAAAAACCATCAAATCTCACCATAATGTTGGTGGACTTCCAGATTGGATGACATTTGAACTTGTTGAGCCTCTTAGAGAGATTTTTAAAGATGAGGTTAGAAAACTTGGTCTTGAACTTGGTCTTCCAAAAGATATGATTGGTCGTCACCCATTCCCTGGACCGGGTCTTGCAATTAGAACTATGGGAGCAGTAACAGAAGAAGGTCTACGTCTTATTCGTGAATCAGATGCAATTATGCAAGAAGAGTTAAAAGCAACAGGTTACTACGACAAAGTATGGCAAGCCTTTACAGTACTTCTTAACGTTCAATCTGTAGGAGTTATGGGAGATAA
>Ga0256826_1002233_pt1 | contig 11858 bp, 10 predicted proteins | sample CV79metaG_FD_185975 | JGI IMG/M metagenome (GOLD analysis project Ga0256826, IMG submission 185975) | Hydrothermal vent microbial communities from East Pacific Rise, Pacific Ocean - CV79 | ecosystem: Environmental > Aquatic > Marine > Hydrothermal vents | place: Pacific Ocean: East Pacific Rise... | reverse complement strand
GCTGGTTTTGATCCTGAGAAGAAGTTCTTTGTTCCTGAAGATGTGATGGTACGTTTTAGATGTGCTATTGAAGAGGGTGACTTAGCTGAGCGTGCGTGGAACCACTCACTGAAGACACTACCACTAATGGAGCAGAATGAAGCACTTGATGCTTATATGAATCCTGACTTCTCTCGCATACAGTGGCCAACGTTTGAAAAGGCGGATGCTACACGCGGAACAAATGGTGTTGTTCTTAACGCAATCGCTAGAGCTATCCCTGGTTTTGTTGGTGGTTCAGCAGATCTTAGCCCATCAAACAAAACAAACTTAAAAGATATGGGTGTTTTCCCTAAAGGTAAAAACATCTACTTTGGTATTCGTGAACATGCAATGGCATCGATCGTTAATGCGATGGCACTTTATGGTCCATTACTTCCATTCTCTGCGACGTTCTTTGTCTTTTCTGATTACCTTAAACCAGCAGCACGTATAGCAGCACTTAGTGGTATCCAAAACTTCTATGTTTGGACTCATGATAGTATTGGTGTTGGCGAAGATGGTCCAACTCACCAACCTATCGAGCAACTTTCACAGTTCCGTGCATTGCCTAACTTCTACGTATGGCGTCCAGCAGATGGTGCTGAAAATGTAGCCGCGTGGCAACAGGCTTTAGAGATGAAAAAGTCTCCATCGGCATTTGTATGTTCTCGTCAAACACTGCCAATGCTAGATGCACCTAAGGTTGGTACAGCACGTCAGGGTGGTTACTTGTTAGCTGAAGAAGCAGATGCAACTTACACGATTATGGCGTCAGGATCTGAAGTTGGTTTGGCACTTGAAGTAGCTGCTAAGCTGGCTGAAAATGGAACGAAGGCAAATGTTGTTTCTGTTCCTTGTTTCGATTTATTTATCGAACAAGACAAGGCTTATATGGACTCTGTTATCAAGCCAGGTACTAAGAGTGTTGCTATTGAAGCGGCGCGTGGTATGGAGTGGTACAAGCTTGCAGATGAGCTTATCAATATGAATACCTTCGGTGCTTCTGCACCCGCTGGTCAGCTTTTTGAGAAATTTGGTTTTACTGCTGAATCTATTGTTGCTAAGATTTCGTAAGTAACTTTCTCGTTTCAGTATTTTATTTTCATCATTCCGGACTTGATCCGGAATCTATAAAATCAATCTCCTTTTGAATTTATTTTCCCTTTAATTTTAACGACCACCCTTTCTCTTTTTTTCTCGGAAAAAATAGAAACAGAAAAATCGCTCGTGGACGGCTTCAAGCCCGATAGCTATCGGGTGCACTCACTTCGTTCATTCCGTTCCTAAAAATGACAAACTCCCTACGGTCAGACAGTGCCATTTTTTTAACGGAACTCCATTCTCTTCACTCGCCTTTGCAGATGCCACGAAATAAGAGCAAGGGGTGACGCATTTCTTAATGTGAAAGCTCATCGCTTTCATACCTTCCCAACATATTAAAAGTCGAAGTTGTTCGAGTCGTAAAAACTTTTTAGGTTATCCAAGTACGGACTGGATTTCGCTCTCGCTACGTCTTGGCACAACTTAAACAGTCAATTGGCTTTCCTCCCTCAGAGTACTAGATGGATACAGCAGAAACTGTGACCGCGTCCGCATTCTCTCTTTTTCATTAGGTTTGCTCTCTGTGCGAGCAGAGAGAAAAAGTAACATTCTAGTGATATGAAGTAATAAAAAAAGTTAGAAGGAAAAAGAAGGTGTATCTAAAAAAGAGAGTTGAATGAAAGAACTTAGAGTAAGTCAAAGAATGACTTAGGTCACTACTCTTTGATAAACTTCTGATTCTCAGGATTAGAAAGAAAACTAGCCATAGAGTTTTCTACCCCATTTTCACGTTTTGTAGGCTTGTTACTCGCGACTTCACTTGGAGAAGAGAGGTTAACAAAGATTGGGGTTTCATCAACAATGATCTGCATGATACTCAGTAGTGGAACTTGGACAAAGCTTCCTACATTTTCTTCGCCAAAACCTGCTTCAAAATAGAGCATGTTACCGTCTAGACGGGCACTTTCAAAGGTGTAGCCGGCTAGAAAGAAGAGGGTCATTGGGCGGAACTCACTACGGATGTGTTCGGGGAGTTCGGGGTCGAAGGTGAGGTGCTCGATCTTGCAGAGTATGCCAAAGTTTTGTTCTTGTTCAAACATAAAAACTAAAAGCTCTTGAATATGCTTTTGCATTAAGGTGGTGTAACCCTCATCTTTGATTAACTCATACAACATCGTGCGCTCCTTTTATGGGCGAAATTATACCATTTTTGATTTTGTTGAATCCTATCATGGCATTCATCAGTGCAAACTCTGTGTACTTTACAAGGTCAGAGGGTTTTATGGTTGCTTCTATAATCTTTTTTTCATCAAGAAGGCGTGCACGTGTGGTGCCATACAGTAGCGGTTGTTTTGGTGTTAGCCACTGTATTCCGTTAAAAAATGCGATGTTGGCGATGCTTGTATCACTCACCAACCCATCTTTAATAATGAGAATGTCGTCAGCATCTTCTCTTTGTGTGAACAAGATGTCTAGTTCTTTTCGGTTGGCATATTTCAGTGCATAGTCTAGGATGTCTGCTTGGATGAGTTGCAGTGTAGATATGGATCGTGGTGTATAGGGGATGTATTCAACAGTAATACTCTTTGCATCATAGACAACGCGACATCGGTAGAGATGGTTATCAGGAGGGGTGATGAGTTGTTCTAATATATGGGTGTTCTGAAAGCCCAATGTATGTAGACTCGCATCCATACGCTGTTGATGGTAATGAAGGTGTTGGGCACGACCATCTTGACATTTGATGGTCTCTAAGAGGAGTTTACTCACTAAAAAGAGCAGTGCTCAGGTAACGCTCACCTGTATCACACAAGATGGTCACAATAGTTTTGCCTTTGTTCTCAGGACGTGCAGCGATCTGCATAGCCGCGTAAACATTTGCTCCTGCGGAAATACCTACGAGTAGGCCTTCGTGACGGGCAATCATCTTAGCTGTGTTAATGGCATCATCATTACTAACTTTAACCACTTCACCGTATAGTTCAGTATCTAAAATACCAGGAACAAAACCAGCACCAATCCCTTGAATCTTGTGCGGACCTGGCTTCCCTCCTGACAAAATAGCAGAGTCTTCAGGCTCAACTGCAATGATTTGTATGTTAGGGATCTCCTCTTTTAAAAGACTTCCTGTACCTGTTAGCGTTCCGCCTGTCCCGACAGAAGAGACAAAGATGTCGACACTACTGTCGGTGTCACGCAAGATCTCTTTAGCAGTAGTCTGTCGATGGATCTCAGGGTTTGCGGGGTTGTTGAACTGCTGTAAGATAATGGCATCATCAAGGCTGTCGCTAAGTTCTTGCGCTTTGTCAATCGCCCCCTTCATTCCTGCTGCTGCTGGCGTAAGAACAAGTTCTGCACCTAGAGCTTTGAGAAGATTACGGCGTTCCATACTCATAGACTCTGGCATCGTGAGTGTGAGTTTTAGACCAAGCGCTGCACAGATGGAAGCGAGCGCTATCCCAGTGTTTCCACTAGTTGGCTCAATAATACGTGTTTCACCTTTGATAAGACCTTGGTCGAGAGCATCTTTGATCATACTAAAACCGATGCGGTCTTTAACTGAACTGGTCGGGTTCATAAACTCACATTTTCCTAAGATGGTAGCACCTGTTTCATGAGAGGGAAAGTTTAGCTTTACAAGTGGGGTGTTCCCAATAAGTTCTGTGATGTTATTAGCGATGTTCATAGGGTACGTCCTGCATTGATTGAAAAATCATTAGTTTCTTCTCTATATAGTAGTTTGAAGTGGGTTAAAGTCACTTAAATCTGAGTGAAAGGGTAGGGTTTATTCCCCTGCTGTGATAATACCACTCCCGCCCATGTTAGCACTATGATAGATGATGCTGTTATGTTTCTTAGTATAAAACTGCATTAGCAACCTCTGTAGCGTTGGTTCTATGGAAGGATAAAACCAACCATTATTACTGATGGCGATGAGGTAGGCTGGATTACCTTGGTAGATCTCGTCACAGGTGGCTTCATAGCAGATGGCATTTCTAAATTTTACACCTTTCACAAGAAAGTCGGTAGGTTTTTCAGCAGTTAAGAAGTCGGCAGTGCCATCAAAAAAGATCTCATTAACCCAGGTCTGTAGAAACTTGGGAAGCGGTACATACTCGCCAAAGGGAACCAATATCATCTTTTTAGCAATGACAAAGTTACCGTTAGAGAAGTGATAGCTCACATTATAGTGTTGCTTACTTTCAGAAAGAAGTGCACCTGTGATGATATCAATATGACGGGAGTAGTTTTTGAGTTGTTGGATCAAAAAAGGTTTTTGGTTGAGGTAGAGTGGAAAAGCAGACTCGGGTAAAACTACGAGGTCATAGTTTTCTTTGATGGCGTTTTGGATGACCTGCATGTTCTCTTGGACAATACGAGTACGATTACTTTTTAACCATTTTTCTTCTTGAAGAAGGGTGGGCGCATACAGTTTGATTTTTATGGGGGCTTCTGTCGGTTGCGGGGAGCTATAGTTCATAGAACCAAGCAAAAGTAAAAGTGCAAGGAGTTGGTACTTCTTATAGTCCATGCTTTTACGTAAATAGATGAGAAGTGCAAGGGCAAATAGTATTAGTGCAAACTGCCACTTTTCGATACCAAGATAACTGTTGATAAAGGGAAGTTCTACTTGCAACCAGTTCCAGTCCATAGGCTCTATGTAACTGAGCCCAAAAAGTAGAAGCGCTCGGTAAAAAGGATTGTTTGTCAATCCTAAAACACCAAAAAAGAGGGCGTAGAGTACGATAAAAAAGAGGGTAATAAAAGGTGCCATCCAACCCACGTTATAGTACTCAAAACTATAACCTATCCAGTAAAACCAGAGAAGTCCTATGAAACCTCCCGCTGCGATGACAATGCGGGCTCTTTGTGTGAGCAAGAGGTAGAAGCCTAAGAGAGCGGTCAGGGTGTTTAGTAGTGTATTGCTAAGGTGATAGTGCTCACTATAGATAAAGAGTGAAAGTAAGATAGCAATACCGAAACCTTTTGATAGGTCCAGCAGTAGTGCTCTGTAATTAATGCTTTTAAGTTTCATGCATGCATTATACAAAAATGTGATGGTTTATGAAACGTTTATGCAAGCAACGTATAGTTAAAACATGAAAACGATATTTTTAACAGTTTTATTGATGATGACACTCACGGCAGCAGAGTTTGTAGAGAGTGTTGTGTCGCCGGCGCGTGGGTTATGGGCTATTGGCGTGAAGGTTAAAGAGAGCGTGTATGTAGATGCAAAACCTAATGTTAGTGTAGCTCCATACATTTTTGGTTCGTATGGTTTTGTGAACATAGAAGCAAATAGAGCTGATATTACACTCTACGGTAATGGTCTTGTCTATGCTTCTGTTGTGGGTCAGTACCGTTCTCAAGAAGCACGAGAGGAGACCTCGCTTTATGGGAAACGTAAAGCTGCCTTTGAGTTGGGTGGACAAGCAGGCTTGATTTTAGGTGGTGATTTTGTTCTACGCAGTTCACTTCTTTATGATGTTTCTAATGCGTATAAAGGCTATGAAGTAGATACTCAGATATTTCGTCATGATCGTTGGGGAAATTTCTTTCTTTTAAGTAGCCTTGGTGTTCAGTACCAATCATCCAATTTAACCAATTACTACTATGGCACTTCGCTATATAAACCAAAGGCAACGGTTAGTGGTGAGTTAGAATTCATATTGACCTATACTATTGATCATTTAGGTCTCTTTGTAGGGACACGAAACTACTTTTACGACAGTGAAATCACAGATAGTCCAATTGTTGCGCATGCCTATAATCTACAGCTCTTTAGTGGGGTAGGTTATAGCTTTTAAGTGCCCTCTTATCGCTTGTCAGTTGTTCCATAGGTGGGGAGTTGTATAATGCAGAAATTTTTACCCCCAAGGACCTATTCGTATGGATATTATCAGCCAACTTTTACCATTTGTATTTTTGATCGCGATCATGTACTTTATCATCATTCGCCCACAGCAGCAACAAGCTAAAAAACATGCAGCAATGCTTGAAGGTCTTGGAAAAGGCGAAAAAGTTGTGACCAACGGTGGTCTTATCGTGGTTATCTCTAAAGTAGAAGAGAACTTTTTCTCTGTCAAGCTGAACGATGCGACAATCGTTAAAATTACTAAAGATGCAATCGCACGAAAGTATGAGGATGAAGCTTAATTTTCGACTAGTTATTTTTACATTAGCGATCGCTTTTGGTATTTTCTTTTCAATGCCATCTCTTCTCAACACAGAGAAGGGCGCTAAAATTACCTTAGGGCTAGACCTTCAAGGTGGTCTACATATGCTTCTTGGTGTTAAAACTGAAGAGGCGGTAGGTTCACGTATGAAGTCGATTGCGGCGAGTGTTAAGCACTTTACTGACCACAACGACATCCTACTCGACACCCTTTCAGCAAGTGAAGATGAGGTCAAGTTCGCGATTTTAGATCCAGATGATGCAACTGCTATTGACACGATGCTTAAAGAGATCGACGGTGCAGTTGTAAAGCATAGTGGAGAAGACTATGCATTGACACTTTCACCTGAGTCGATAGAAAAGACGAAAAAAGAGGCGATTAGCCAAGCGATTGAGACCATTCGTAATCGTCTTGATCAGTTTGGTCTTGCAGAGCCTACGGTAGCCCGTCAAGGTTCCGACAAGATCTTGGTTGAATTACCAGGTATTAAAACACAAGAAGATGAGCAGCGCGCGCGTGAACTGATCTCTCGTGCAGCGAAGCTTGAGCTTATTGCAGTTGATGAAGACCGTGCAATGCGTGTTTACAACATGACTGATGCACAAGCCGCGCAGTATGGTGACATCATCTTAGATGATAATGAACGTCCTGAAGTGAAGTATCTACTTAAAGAGATCCCTATCTTAGATGGTGGACTTCTAACCAATGCTACTGTAGCTTTTGATCAAAACAACCGTCCTGTGATCAACTTTGCGTTGAACTCTGAGGGTGCACAGATCTTCGGTGACTTTACGGGCAAAAATGTTGGTAAACGTATGGCTATCGTACTTGATGGTAAGGTTTACTCTGCGCCAGTGATCAATGAGCGTATTGGTGGTGGACATGTTCAAGTAAGTGGTAACTATACGGTCAATGAAGCAAATGACTTAGCGATTGCGTTACGTTCAGGCGCACTACTCGCACCGATCTACATGATGGAAAAACGTTCAGTTGGACCAAGTTTGGGTGCTGAGAGTATTCGTAACTCTATGGTTGCGCTTATTGGTGGTTTCATCTTGGTTTTCATCTTTATGATGGTTTATTACAAGATGGCAGGTGTGATTGCAAACATTGCACTAGTGGCTAACTTGTTTATTATCTTAGCAGTGATGTCACTTTTCGGAGCGACGTTGACACTTCCAGGTATGGCAGGTATCGTCTTGACCGTGGGTATGGCGGTTGATGCCAATGTTATTATCTCGGAGCGTGTTCGTGAACTGTTGTATGAAGGTAAGTCACTTCATAAAGCGATCGAAGAGGGTTATGCTAATGCTATGCGCGCGATTTTGGATGCAAACATTACAACCTTGATTGCGGCAGTTGTTCTTTATGCGTATGGAACAGGTGCTATCAAAGGTTTTGCGATTACGATCAGTATCGGTATCTTGGCTTCGATGTTAACAGCGATTCTTGGTACTCACGGTATCTACAACTCGTTAGAGAGCAAGATAAACAAAAGTAAAAACCCAGCCTTCTGGTTTGGTATTAGTAAGAAGAGGTTAGGGTAATGGAGTTTTTTAAGCAGACTAAAACCATCGGTTTTATGGGCAAGTCGAAGATAGCGATGATCATCTCTATCGTTCTTGTTTTAAGCTCTTATGGACTTCTTATTACTAAGGGTCTTAACTTTGGTGTTGACTTCGCTGGTGGTACCATCGTTCAGGTCAAGTACGCTCACGATGCCCCGATCGACACGATGCGTAAGCAGTTAGCATCCAATGAGATGTTTAAAGGCGCTTCAATCACAGAGTTTGGTTCGCCAGATGAAGTGATCATTCGTCTTAAAACAAGTTCTAAAGATATCTCAAAAGATGTTGGTGATGTGACACGTGAAGCACTTAAAGGTACGGGTGACTACAAGATTCGTCGTGTTGATATTGTTGGACCTAAGGTTGGAAACGAGCTTCGTGAAAAGGGTGTAATGTCAATGCTTTTAGCGATGCTTGGTATTTTGATCTATGTTGCCTTTCGATTTGAGTGGCGTTTTGCGGTCGCTTCGATCATCGCTTTAGTACATGACGTCTCGATCGCACTTGGTGCTTTGGCGCTGACGCAGATCGATGTGAATCTTGATGTTTTAGCGGCACTGTTGACCATTCTTGGTTACTCACTTAATGATACCATCATCGTCTTTGACCGTATCCGTGAAGGTATTACCGACACGAAGAGTAGTAACTTAAGTGATGTGATTGATGAGTCAGTTACCAAGACCTTGTCCCGTACAACGCTGACCTCACTGACAACGTTCTTTGTGGTCTTGACACTCTTTATGTTTGGTGGAGAGATTATTCACTCATTTGGTTTCACACTTTTAGTAGGTGTCGTTGTTGGTACATACTCATCGATCTTTGTTGCCTCACCAATCTTACTTTGGTTAGGGTTTGACATCAAAAACTTCCATGGAAAGTTAGCTGACAAAGCAATACGTGAAGCGGAAAAAGAGAAGATGCGTGCGCAGTTCGAGCAAGGGACTATCTAACACACAATAGTGTAAAATAGAAGATAAAGTTGATATAAGGGATTAGTATGGATTGGGGAAAAGTAGTATATGTATTTTTTACGTTGATGTCATTAACATCAACAGCAGGCTTTTTGTTTGAGCACACCTCGGTGGCACTCTTTGTTGCAGCAAGTCTAAACCTTGTCTCAACCATCTTAAAACTAGGGGTGCGAAACCTACTTTCAGCAGAACTTCTTGCAAGTTCACTGGTAGCAGACCTCCACCTGATTCCTGCCTTTATCTATCTTGAATTAGTAGGTAATATGCAGTGGGCGATTGCCCTTGCTATTGGTGCCTTACTTGCAAACCTTTTCTCGATGGCACTTGTTCTTGTAGAGAGTTCAAAAACACGCGAAGAGTACTAGACACTGGCTTTGCCAGTGGATTTTTAATTTTTGATTATCGATTTTGAATGCGTAGTCGAGTGATCAATTACACTTCATCGAAAATAATCAAACATTAAAAATCATTAATCAAAAATCCAGAAAAAACAAGGTTTTTTATGACTTACAATCCTTCAGAAATAGAAAAAAAATGGCAAGCGTATTGGGATGAAAACCGTAGCTTTGAGCCAGATGATAGCTTTGAAAAAGAGAAAAAATATATCTTAAGTATGTTCCCGTTTCCAAGTGGACGTCTCCACATGGGTCATGTACGTAACTACACTATTGGCGACTCGTTTGCACGTTACTATCGTCAGCAGGGTAAGAATGTACTTCACCCGATCGGCTGGGATAGTTTCGGTATGCCGGCAGAAAATGCAGCAATTAAACATGGTGCACACCCAAAGAAGTGGACCTACGAAAACATTGACTATATGCGTAAAGAACTCTCTTCTCTAGGTCTTTCGTTTTCAAAAGAGCGTGAGTTTGCTACCTCTGACCCCTTGTACACAAAGTTTGAACAAGCGTTCATTATTGACATGTTTGACAAAGGTCTACTTTACCGTAAAAAAGCGGCACTAAATTGGTGTCCACATGACTTAACGGTACTTGCTAACGAGCAGGTTGTAGATGGTTGTTGTTGGCGTTGTGATACTCCTATTGTTAAAAAAGAGATGAATCAGTACTACTTGAAAATCTCAGATTATTCTGATGAGTTGATCGATGATTTAAAGCAGTTAGAAAAAGGGTGGCCTAAACAGGTTCTGACTATGCAAGAGAACTGGATAGGTCGTTCTAATGGTTTAGAGTTTAACCTACCGTTGGATGATCACTCTAGCAAACTTCTTCGTGGTAAGTTTAGTGGTTTTGATGTCTATACAACACGCCCAGATACCATTTATGGTGTGACTTATACGGCTTTAGCTCCTGAACATGAGCTTGTTAGCTTTATGATCGAAAATGAGATGCTTGATATCAAGGTGATGGCTGAAATCGAAGCAATGAAAAACACAAGCTCGATCGATCGTCAGAAGAATAAACATGGTGTGCCACTTAACATTAATGTAATTCACCCCCTAACAAAAGAGCCTATCCCGGTATGGGTTGCTAACTTTGTGTTGATGGATTATGGCTCTGGTGCGGTGATGGCGGTACCTGCTCATGATGATAGAGATTATGAGTTTGCAACGAAGTATGACCTTAAGATCACTCCGGTGATTGCAAGTGAAGAAGATGGCATAGTAGAAGGTCGTGCGATGACCGACAGTGGTATGCTTTTCAACTCAGGGAAGTTCAGTGAGATGAACTCTAATGAAGCAAAAGCGGCAATTCTAGAGCACTTTGAAGCTGAAAAATTGGGTGAAAAAGTGACGAACTACCGTCTTAAAGATTGGGGTATTAGTCGTCAACGTTACTGGGGTGCACCAATTCCTTTTATCCACTGTGAAGACTGTGGTTTGGTGACAGAGAAGAAAGAGAACCTTCCTGTAACATTGCCAGATGATGCTGAGATCACAGGTGAGGGTAATCCACTTGAACACCACGCTACATGGAAACATTGTCAATGTCCTAAGTGTGGTAAAGATGCGGTACGTGAGACGGACACTATGGATACATTTATACAGTCTTCATGGTACTTTTTACGCTACACAGCAAGCCCAAAGATCCAACAAGAGAAGGCTTTTGACAAAGATGAGTTGAAGTACTGGATGAATGTTGACCACTACATCGGTGGTATTGAACACGCTATCTTACACCTACTCTACAGTCGTTTCTTTACTAAAGTAATGCGTGATCTTGGTTACTTGGATATAGAAGAGCCATTTGACAAGCTCCTAACACAAGGGATGGTACTGAAAGATGGTACCAAGATGAGTAAGTCTAAAGGGAATACTGTAGATCCTGATGCATTGATCGAGAAGTATGGTGCAGACACGGCACGTCTTTTCATCTTATTTGCAGCGCCACCAACACAAGAGTTAGAGTGGAACGATAGTGCTGTTGAAGGTGCGTACCGTTTCTTAAAACGTTTCTCTGAGCGTAGTGACAATGCTAAGGCAACAACAACACTTCCAGTGATTGATCATGCTTCATTGACTAAAGAAGAGAAAGCAGCACGTAAAAAAGTGTATGAAGCACTCCAACGTGCTAACGAGGTCTTTGAAGAGCGTTATACTTTCAACACAATGATCGCGGGTGTAATGGAAGCGATGAATGCGCTTAATGAGCAGAAGAATGAAGATGTATGGACAGAAGGTTACTGGATCTTAGCCTCTATCTTAGAGCCGATTGTTCCTCACGTTGCATGGGAAGTCTCAACCAAACTGTTCGAGCGTAACAACCTCATACCAAATGTAGTTAAAGAGGAGGTCTTTACGGTTGACACGGTGACACTTGGTGTTGCTGTTAACGGTAAACGTCGCGCTGAGATCGAAGTCTCACCAAGTATGCCAAAAGATGAGATCATTGCTGTCGCAAAAGAGGCTTTAGCAAAATGGTTAGAAGGAAAAGATGTCGTTAAAGAGATCGCAGTTCCAAACAAACTTGTCAACATCGTGGTTAAAGGATAAGCTTGCCACGCCCTCTCTTTCCTCTCTCCTCTTTCCTCTTCTCTTTACTAATAACAGTGTTATTAGTAGGTTGTGGCTATCACCCAAGTTCTAAAGAAGCACGTAAAGTAATGGGTGATACCGTTTC
>Ga0256826_1002232_pt1 | contig 11864 bp, 11 predicted proteins | sample CV79metaG_FD_185975 | JGI IMG/M metagenome (GOLD analysis project Ga0256826, IMG submission 185975) | Hydrothermal vent microbial communities from East Pacific Rise, Pacific Ocean - CV79 | ecosystem: Environmental > Aquatic > Marine > Hydrothermal vents | place: Pacific Ocean: East Pacific Rise... | reverse complement strand
AAAATCTTTTAAATCAACGAGATAGATTTCATTTTTTTGTGTTGTATAGACTAACTTATTTATTGAAGAGTATATTGCAGTTATACGTTGCAGTGAATCAACTCTTGCAACTGCTCCTTTTTTTAACAGGCTTATAACTACTATTCTTTCCTGTGTAGCACCTATCATTAATCCATCATCTAAAAAGTCAAGATATTCAATAGCACTACCATCAGAAAAAAGTGTAAACTTTCCTAAACTACTTGCAGAAAGGTTATTATAAATAGTCGTTTTCCCATTACTAAAACCTACTGCTACATTCATTCCTGAGGGAGAGATAGCTAATGAGCTCACTTCTTCTTCTATAAGAGTATTTATAATTAGCTTATTCGTTGGTATATAAACTACCTTAAGATGACCATCTATAACATATGCTATTGTCTCTTTACTATATTTTAAAAATACATTATTTAATGTATCTTCAATAAACTCAACCTTACTCTTTTTTTCACCTTTTTTATCAGATATATACAAAGATGTATTATCAACACTATAAAGATTATCTACACCAAGAAATAGACCATTTTTTGCAGCTATATCTTTTAATATCATAGATTTCCTTCTTTTTCTAGTATAGCTTTTTTGCCAATAAACTCTTTCTCTTTTACATCTTCAACAATTAAGTTTGCAACATCTTCATTCTGTTGAGATATTTCACCAGTCTGTTTGATAAAGTCTGCATACTCTTGTGTATTTTTATCTAAGGTAGTAAGTGTCTCATTAATTTGAATTATACTTTTTTCTTGTTCAGTAGAGGCTTCTGTAATACTATTTATAAGTCTCATTGTTACATCTAGATTTTCATTTAACACACTGTATCCATCTATCATTTCATTAGTAACGGCCAATCCATCTGTAGCATGTTTCGTTGCATTTGAGACAAGTTTTTTGATGTCCTTTGCTGCTTCAGCACTTTTGTTTGCGAGATTTCTAACCTCTTGTGCAACAACAGCAAAACCTTTCCCTGCTTCACCAGCAGTTGCAGCTTCAACGGCAGCATTTAAAGAGAGAATATTTGTCTGAAAAGAGATTTGATCAATAATATCTATCGCTTCATATATAGCATGTGTTGAACTATTTATCTCTTTCATTGATTGTACTGTCTCTTGTGCAAGTTTATTTCCATTTTTGATAGAGTGTTTTACCTGAGTAGAAGAGTCTTGCATCTGCTGTGTTGTTTTAGTGTTTTCTTCTGTTTTATGGGTAATGTTATCAACTTCTTTAGCAGTTTTATCAAGGATTTGAACTTGAAGTTCTATAGCTTCATTGAGATATATCATCTTCTCATTTAAAGATTTTGAACTTTTTTGAAGTGCTAAACCATGTGTCATATTATTTTTAAAAATATTATTAAGTTCAGTCTGTAACTTATTAATACCAAGAGAGAGTGCTTGTAACTCGCCACCTCTATATAAGTTAGCATCAATTTGCTGTCTATAATCACCACTCTGATATGTATCAAGAACTTGAATCATTGAATTTAAGTTTTTCTCCAAGTTTGCTACCATCACATTTAAACTTTTAGCTGTGTAGTTTAAGTTTTTATCATTACATTTATTGTAAATTCTGTCGCTCATAAAACCATCTGATACTTTTTCAAGTAAGAGCATCATTTCACCTTGAACAGAGAGATTATCTTTAGTGTTATCAACAATTTTTTCGCTTATCTCAGATAAACGCTTATAGATACTTTTAAACTTAATATTAGGAGAAAGTTCAAAGTTTATATCATTCACATTATCATCTACAAATGCTTCAATAACATCTATCATTACTAATATATCGTTTTCATCTTGGGGTGTAAATTTATTTTTAGAGTTAAAGAACATCTGCCTCTTCCTGAATTAATTTTTTATATAGAGCAGAAGCATCCGCTACTTCTTTATCTGTTGGCTTTACTCGAACTGAAATATATCGTAAATTCCCATCAGCACTTTGCGAAGAAAATATGGTTGCATTAACCCAATAAAACCCACCATCTTTCGTGCTATTTTTTACAATACCATTCCAAATTTTCATTTTAGAAATTGTGTCCCACAATCCTTCAAAAGCCACTTTCGGCATATCTTTATGCCTTACAATATTATGTGCCTTGCCAATTAGCTCATCTTTTGAATATCCACAGATATTACAAAAATCATCATTTACATAAATTATGCGTCCATTTTTATCAGTTTCTGAAACTATAATTGTCTCTTTATCTAGCAATACTTCTCTTGCCATCACTCATCCTCCATAGTTTCATACCCAACAACAGGTGCTAGTTGAGTCATAAAATCAATAACTTTTTTTGTCTGATAGGGTTTTATAAGATAGCCACTTATCCCTAACTCTATAATCTCTTTAATCTCTTTCTTAGCACTCTCAGTCGTTTGCATCACAACTTTTACTGCATCAAATTGAGAATCACTTCGTAAAGCTTTTAAAAACTCTTTTCCATTCATAACAGGCATATTTACATCAAGCAATATTAAATCCATATCTGGATTTTCTTTCACACAATCTAGAGCTTCTTGTCCATTATAACAGACAAAAAGTTCTAAATCTTTGATTACTTTTTTTGCCGCAGTACCTAAAATACGAATCATCGTTTGACTATCATCAACAACCATTAACTTCATCATATTTCCTTTAACTTAAATATATTTGTCTAAATGTTATCTAAGTTTTATATTATTTAAACTTAAGTCTTTCTATCTTTGGTAAATATGTGTAAAAGTATATTTGTAAATTTCTTAAAACATTACTCCATTTTTTATAATAATCTTAATAAAATTTTTGTATAATTAATGTAAAGGATTAAAACTATGCCAACAGTATTAGAAGCTTTACAAAATCGCTCTTCAAAAAGAGCTTATACCGATGAAAAAATTCCTAAAGAGACTTTAGAAAAAATCTTAAATGCTGCAGCAATGACACCAAGTGGTGCAAATATGCAACCGTGGATAACATATGCTATTAGTAATGAAGAGACACTTAGTCGTGTTGGAAATGCAATTATGGCTAAAATGGATGAGGGAGTTGAACACGATCAGTTTATTCAATACTACCCAGTAAAGTGGACAAATCCATATAAAAAACGCAGAATCGTTACAGGTGCTGGTCTTTACAAACTTATGGAAGTTGATAGAAAAGACAACGAAACAAGAATCCAAATGTGGAAAGACAACTTTAGATGGTTTGGTGCATCAACTGTACTTTTTGTTTTTACAGACAAGGCAAATATTGATGGTTCTCAAGGAGTTCTTATTGATTGTGGTGCATATATGCAGAGTTTAATGTTAGCTGCACAAGAGTTTGGCATTGAGAGCTGCCCTCAAGGTTCTACAACAGAATTTGGAAAAGTCATAGCACGTACACTAGAACTTCCTGAAAATTTAGCACTTTTATATAGTGTAGTTTTAGGTTATGAAGATAAAGATGCAAAGATAAACACTTACCAACCAAAGCGTGTATCTATAGAAGAGTCAGTAACTTTTATAGACTAATCGTAAAACAGGCACCCTGACCTTGGTTCATCACCATCAACTCTCCTTGATGGTGATCTTCTACAATAGTTTTAGACATATAGAGTCCTAATCCTGTTCCATTTTTCTCATCTTTTGTAGAGAAATATGGATCAAAAATATGAGTCATAATCTCTTTCTCAATACCTCCACCATTATCTAAAATTTTAATCACTCTATCATCTACTTCAATTATAAGTTGTGCCTCAGCAATCTGCTTTTCTAAGAAATTGTCATGGGCATTTTTAAGTATATTTAATACAACTTGCATTAACTCATGTTCATGAGCAAGTATTTCAGATTCACTATTGTACTTAGTAATAATTTCCACCCCATCATTTGACAAGGTACTTCCAATAACAGCTATAGACTTTTCAACAACTTTTTTCATACTCGTATGAATCTTTTCTCTATTTGGCTTATAAAAATTTCTAAAATCGTTAATCGTTGTTGTGAGCTCTTGGACATAATGATTTATATCAGAGAGTTTTTCTAAAAAGAAATCTACAGAGTTCTTTTTTGTCTCTATAGTAGAGAAATCTAGTAAGTCCAATTCCAACTTCACTCGAAGATTTGCTGATGTTGCAGAGATAGAACCTAAAGGTTGTCTCCACTGATGTGCAATAATACTTATCATTTCACCCATTTGAGCCATACGAGACTGTTCTATTAGCTTTTCATCTTTTTGTTTATTTTTTTGAATCTCTATATTTATCTGTTTTTGAATTTCAAGTTTTTCATTATCTATGATTCTCATTCTTTCAGCTAGGGCAATAGAGAGAAGTAAGGAGTCTAAAACAATCCCAATTTCCACTCCCTTATAAGCATACTCATTATAATCAATAAATGAGATAACAGAGAGTGCTGTAATGAGTGTCCCTGCACTTCCTGCTGTTGTAGCAAGAAGATAGTAAGAAGCCCAGTAATTGTTTTGTAACCAAACAACAAAACCTAGGTAAAACATAAATCCACTAAAGAGTATCGCCATTAAAATTGCACTGATTATTAGGTAATGGTATCCCCCAGCTATATAAGCGAAGATAGGAACAATTATGATAAAAAATATCATTTTTTGACTTAATAGATAGAGTTTAAGATAGTGCTCTTTTAAACTTAAAAAGTTTTGTGCAAATACAATACCTAAACTCATATATAAAATCATAAACAAGGGAATAATATCTCTATTGAGGATTGGATACGAACTAAAAACATACATATAAAGATAGCCATTATAAGATGCTACCATTAACATAAAAAATCCTAAATACAGAACATACGATCCATATAATTTTCTTTTTGTACTAATAAAAAGTGTAAAGTTATATATCATCATAGCGATGATAATTCCAAAAAACATACCCCTATATGTTTGATTTGACAACTCCTCTTTATAATGGTTTTGCATCGATAAAATATTTAACTTTACAACAACCGGATCTAAGGTGTGTACACGCATATAGAGTTCAGACTCACCAGGTTCAAAATCATATGTAATATTTATTTTATGATCTCTATGTGAACGGACATCAAACTTTTCAAGTATGCCCTGTTTATATTTTTTAACTACCTTACCAGGAGAGAGAATATAGAAGTCTACATTGTTTAACCATGGAGCACTCAATAAAATCGTCTGTTTATTGACAACAGAAGAGCTATTTTTAATTTTTACCTTATACCAAAAAGTAGAATTAGAAAAAAAATGTGTCACAGCATCTCGATTAGATTGTGTAAAATCATTCTCCTCTAAGTTTCTAATATCGCTAAAGGTTTTACTTGAATCTTTATCTTCATAATACTTTAGATAAACACCCTCCCCTTTATCGAGGGTATAGGGTGTAGCATAAATAGATACTGTTAATAAGAGTAGATAGATGACTTTAAACATACAAACCTCTTTAGCAGCTTAAACTGAACTTTTTTTTGTAACGCTCATACATACTAGTGTTACCCGTAAGCCCTCCACTATGAACGTACAAAAATTTTTCATCTGTCTTTTCAAGCATAGTCTGCCATGTTAAAGGGGCATATAAAAGATCAAATTCTATTCCATTGTCTCGAAGCTGTGTTTGAATCTCTAAAAATTCTGGGTATAGTTTTGCAAAATGATACTTTTTCTTTGGTTCTAAAATGATTAAGTTATCTGGCAAGCTTGATAACGCTGACATCTGCTCTTTTAAATAGTTTGTACTACCAATACATGCAACGGTATAGACTCTGTACTCAGGAAGTTCTTTTGCCAAAAAAAGAGCTGTAGTTCCTGTTCCAGAGGGTGTGCATATAGCTTCGATATCAAGTTTTTGTTCTCTTATCTCTTGAGCCAAAACTTTCATACCCTCTTGTGCACTTTTATCTGCACCCCCTTGATGTATCAAAAAACTTTTTTCTGCTAGATTGATTCTCAAACCAGAGATAAACTCTTTATACATTTCTAATTCAATCTCAGTATGTTGCATCCCTAAAGATAAGGCATCACAAAAATTCCCCTCAGTCTGTTTTTTCATTACACTATTTAAGGGTTTTGTGTAGTAGATAAACTGCCACCCTTTACTTTTACACATTGCAGCTATTGCGAGCATTGCGTTTGACTGTGTTCCGCCATAAGAGATAATAGTCTGCAGTTGTTCGGGAGGAGTATTTAGGAGTGTGTGAAGTTTTCGATATTTGTTACCACTTAAATATCTGTCAAAAAGGTCATCCCTTTTAACTAAAAATTCTCTCCCCTCTAAAGTGATTTTAGAGATTGGAGAAATTTTCATTATCTATTTCGCTTATTTAATTGTAGCTTTTTTTTGTAAAGAGTCCATTTTTTCTTTCATAATTGTCTTAAATTTTTCCATTTTAAGACGCTGCTGAATAAATGTTTTTACTTCAATAAATGGTTTTACAGATGCTGTTTTTTTGTCTTGGAGATAGATAACATGATAACCGAACTGTGTTTTAACAGGTGTCATAGTAATACTTCCTATCTTCATAGAGAAGACCTTATCATTAAAGGCTGGTACCATTTGCCCCTTAGAAAAATAACCTAAATCTCCACCTTTTGGACCACTAGGACCCGTTGACTTAGCACGTGCTAACTCTTCAAACTTTGTCTGAAGTGTTTGCCCACTTAAAGGTTTTAATTCTAAAATAATAGCTTTCGCTTCCTCAACTGTATTTACTAAGATATGACGTGCATGAACAGACTCTTTTTGTTCAAACTCACCCTTATTAGCTTCATAGTATGCTTTTAAAGTTTTTTCATCAATTTTTATACTATTGAGTTGTTTCTTCTGCCATACTTGAATTGCTAACTCTTTTTTCATACGAAGTTCTAATTTTTTATACTCATCTTTATAATCTTGTGATTTTAAAATTCCTGTTTTTTTAGCATCATCGTAAATAAGTTCTTTTCCTATCAATTGTTGAAGGACTTGTTGTCTAAATTGAGCCTGTTTTGCTGGAGGCACTTGACCAAATCTACCTTGAGTAGCATTCATCAACTCTGTATCAACATCTTTTTGTGTAATAGCATTTCCATTTACGGTAACAAGTGTAGTCGCTGACACGACTACACTACTTAATAAAATAACTGATAAAAATTTTGTAACTCTGTTCATTAGGATTCCTTCGTATTTCTTTGAAGAAAGTTTAATAGGAATTAACTAATACTTATTAAACGCTAGACTCTATCTGTATCATATTATAAAAATGGTAAAATATATTTATGAATAAAAAAATAAAAAAAGCCACTAAAAAAGAAATTTCTGAGATTCATGAACTCTTTATTGAGAGGTATGATGAAGCTGTTACTGAGTTAACTTATACTAATGCTTATGAGTTAGTTGTAGCAGTAGCTCTCTCTGCCCAATGTACAGATAAACGTGTAAATATTTTAACACCTCCTTTATTTCAAAAGTACCCAAGTACAAAAGAGTTGGCAGAGGCTGAGTTAGATGATGTAAAATCTTTTATCAACAGTTGTTCATTTTTCAACAATAAAGCAAAAAATATTATTAAAATGGCACAGAGAGTTGAAGATGTCTATAATGGGGAAGTTCCTTTAGATGAAAAAGAGTTACAGACACTCGCAGGAGTTGGTCAGAAAACAGCAAATGTTGTCATGATAGAGTATACCGGAGCTAACCTTATGGCCGTTGATACACATGTTTTTCGTGTAGCACATAGACTAGGTCTAAGTGATGATAAAACTGCCATAGCTACAGAGGCTACTCTTGTCAAAAAGTTTAAAAATAATCTTCATGCACTTCATCAAGGTATGGTTCTCTTTGGACGTTATATATGTAAGGCTAAAAATCCAGAATGTGACAAGTGTTTTTTAACACAATACTGTAAAACGACTGAAACTTTTAAGGTTTAGGTACAAAATATGCTTTACAAAAATATGATTAAATTTTTTTTATTACTCGGTTTGAGCCTTCTTTTTAGTGCCTGTGTAAATAAACATGGTATTTCAGCAAAATACTATAGTGACTGTAAAGAGTACTATGATTTACAAGGTTACTATCATAAAGACTGTGGGGAAGATGACATAATGACATACAAAACGATGAGTGATGCTTTTAAAAGAAAAAAGACTGAGTCAAAAGAGAATGTTTATTAACTCTTATTTGACTGCTATAAATGTCGCAAAATTAGCCCAGCGAAACACTACTTCACAATGGGAAAAACCATTTTCTAGTGCCATCTTAATATTTTCTTCCTCACTATAAGGTACTAAAACATTCTCTAATGCTTCTCTTTTTTGCATAATTTCATACTCACTATAACCTTGTGTTTTTTTAAAATCGTAATAACACTCTATTAAATCTTTGTTTAACTTAGAGTGATGAGAGATAACCTTTTCACTAAAAATAAAAACACCCTCTTTTTTTAAAGAATTTGCAAGTTTTTTGATAAGTTTTTCACGAACTAATGGTCTTATAAACTGTAGTGTATAGTTAGAGATAAAGATATCAGCCATTGCATACTCATACTCTAATATATCAGCGTTTATAACTTCAATATCAGCACCATATGCTTCGCATTTTTTTCGTGCTTGAGTCAGCATAGCATCAGAAGTATCAAGTCCTACTAATGTGGCTTTTATCTCTAAGTCTCTATGTATATTAAGTAATAATGAAGCAGTTGAACAGCCTAAATCATAAACTATTCCATTTTCACTCAGATTTTTTTTCACAAAAAATTGAGTAATTTTTTGACTCTCTTTGTAAAAAGGAACACTCCTTTCTAGCATATCATCAAAGACAGCCGCCACCTCTTCATCAAATTCAAACTGTTTTTTTATCGGTTTTGTAAATACTTTATCATTCATAAATATAATTTTATCTAAATTAGCCTATAATTGTTTATAATTGAAAAAAAGGCTCAAATTATGGAACTTGATACGTCAACACTTATGTTAATCTTTTTTGTACTTTTCTTAATTGCAAGTATTTGGAAGATATGGGCTTTTTTACCAAATAAACAACTTGAAGATGATGATACAACACCACAATCTCAAGAAGAATTATTACAATGTATGTTGTGTGTCATTCAAGACAACAGAGGGAACCTCAGTGAACAGGAGTTGCTTAAAGCAATGCAAGAAGATAATAACTTTGATAGTGAAAAATTCTGGAGATTTAACCTCAATAAATTAAAACACCTTCTCCAAACATATTATGATAAGAATCAAGGCATCTCAAATATAATGGAGATTTATACAAAATGAAATTAAATATTGTTCAAAAACTTCTTATAGTTTCCGCTCTTCCAATCATTACCCTTGTCATATTTTCTGCAATATACATAAGCGATAAGTATGCACTTTTATCAAATTCCCAATATGAACTTACAAAACTTCATGTCATTAAAAATGCGAGTAGTCTTATTCATGAATTACAAATAGAAAGAGGGATTAGTGCAAGCTACTTAAATAAAAATGATGATGACTTTTTTACAGCTAATATTTCATTACAGAGAAAAAAAACAGATTTAGCTATGCATAATTTTCTTTCAGAAATTAGATATCTTGACAAAAAGCATATCTCGCTCTCAAGTCAAAAATATATCAATGATACACTTCCTATGCTCAAAGCTATTACAGCTGTTCGAACAAAAATTCTTTCTAAAACTATCTCTGCTGATCTCTCTTTTGAATATTTTACAAAAATGAATGCACTTCTAATATCTGTTTTAAATGGTTTTAAAGTTCACTCAAGTAATGCAGATGTAAATATGTATACCATGACACTTAAACAGCTTATAGATTTACAAGAGTTTGCAGGTCAAGAGAGAGCTTTAATCGCTAAACTCACTTATATATCTAAAATTACACAAATTGATATGCGGCACTTTCATACTCTTCGTGATTCACAAATAAATAGCTACAAAAATATAAACTTTATTTTACAAAATAGTATTTTTGAGAATAAACTAACAGATGTACATAAACATTTTTTGGACTCATATTATCACTTTACAATACAGCAATTACAATATAATGAAACAAAAAAATATCTTTTATTTAATATTTATAAAACAATAGGTTATGGGGGAATGATTCATAAACTTAAAGATTATAAAAAAACTAAGAATCCACAATACTATCAAGAATTTTTAGAAAAAAAAGTTATATTTGATGGTGAAATGAAAAATCTATTACATCTACTTCAAAATGACAAAAATCAATATAAAGTTGCAATTGAATTAAAAAAATCTTTTGATTCTATACAAAATATTAATCCTTTAAAAATTTTAAAATTATATCAAACACTACAATCTGAGAAATTGCATATAAATTCTAAAGAATGGTTTGAAATCTCGACTGCAAGAATTAATAAATTTCATATTATAGAAGCTGAATTATTAGTAAAAATATCTCAAAGTATCAATAATTCAATAGAAGAGACGCATAATGCTTTAATTATTCAGATTTTACTTACTATTGTTACAATCATAGCTCTTTTAATAGGTACTTTTAGAATAGCAAATAAAATAAAGTACTCTATAGAACAGCTTAACCAAGGATTAAATGACTTTTTCTCTTTTTTAAATTTCACTATGGATAAACCTAAAAATATCAATACACACTCTAATGATGAGATAAATGATATGGCACAACATATCAACCATGAGATGAGCCTTATAGAGGAGAGGCTTCAAGAGGATAAAGATTTTATTCATGAAGCTACACAGGTTGTTATGATGATGAAAGATGGAGATTTTAGTGAACGACCATACTTTGAACCACATAATCCACATCTTATTGAGTTAAAAGCCGTCTTAAATGAGCTCATAGACCTGATTTCTCAAAAAATAAAAGAACAGACTACATCTTTGGAGAGATTAAACTCTTCACTAGAAGATAGAGTATATCACCAGACAATAGAGCTAGAACAGCAGATTCAAGAGATTACAGATTCAAGAGATAAAGCTGTTCGTGCAGAGATTGCTAAGGATGAATTTTTAGCGAATATGTCACATGAGATTAGAACTCCACTTAATGCAATACTCGGTTTTGTAAGCATCCTTAAAAAGAGAATTGAGGAAGAGAAGTCACTCAACTACCTTAATATAATAGATACAAGTGGACAATCATTACTTACTATTATAAACGATATCTTAGATTTTTCTAAAATACAGAGTGGTAAATTTGCTATTACACTTGCGCAGACAAATCCTTTAGAAGAGTTTAGCAATGCAATTTTACTTTTTGCATCAAAGGCATATGAAAAACATTTAGACTATAGTGTCTACATAGATCCAAATATGCCTCAATCGGTAAATATTGACATAGTAAGAGTCAAACAGATACTCTCAAACATTCTAAGTAATGCCATTAAATTTACACATGAAGATGGACAGGTTCAAGTAAAAATATTTTTTGAAGATTCTCAACTCATTATCTCAGTAGAAGATAATGGTATTGGTATCGATAAAGAGAATATATCTAAAGTTTTTAGTGCATTTGAACAAGCAGATGGAAGTACTACTAGAAAATATGGAGGAACAGGTTTAGGTCTTTCTATCTCATCAAAACTAGCACAACTTATGAATGGAAAACTCTCACTTGAGAGTGAACTAGGGAAAGGAACAACTTTTACACTTACACTTCCTGTAGAAATTTTAAATGCTCAACCTCTAGAGTTCTTAGAAAAAGATGAACTCAAGAACTTTAATTTTGCTATTTTAAGTTCTACTGTAGATGACATAAAAGTAAAACTTATAAAAACATATCTCCAAGAGTTTGGATTTAACAATGTAATTGAGATAACACAATATCAAGAAGATGGCTATGATTTACTCTTTTTTATTCCAGATGATGGATATAACGAA
>Ga0256826_1002231_pt1 | contig 11864 bp, 5 predicted proteins | sample CV79metaG_FD_185975 | JGI IMG/M metagenome (GOLD analysis project Ga0256826, IMG submission 185975) | Hydrothermal vent microbial communities from East Pacific Rise, Pacific Ocean - CV79 | ecosystem: Environmental > Aquatic > Marine > Hydrothermal vents | place: Pacific Ocean: East Pacific Rise... | reverse complement strand
AATTCTTCCAATATAGGGATAACATCGCGGCTACGCTCTGGTTGTTCAGTAAAAATAGCCCCAGTATAAAAACCTAAACGCAAGTGCTTTACGTTTTTCACCTGAACTCCATAATGAGCCCATACCAATTCTTCTTCAAACTCTCTGATTCTTCCTTTGAGCAACTGAATATCTACTGGATTTTTTTCCCCATCGTAACTATTGTCCAATATTAGCAAAATAGAATCTATTTTTTTTAGGAGTTCGGCAACACTTTCTAATTTATAAAGCTCCACCATGTCTCTAATTACACGATGACTAAGTCCTCTCCTTCTTTGCTTGGGTTCACCCGATGCTACTTTGTTTAAATAATGATAAACGTCTTTATCCCTTTTATGTTGATATCCCTGCTGAAAGAAATCAGGATATTTTAGCATTTGGATGAGTCCCTCAGCAATAAAGGCTTTTGTATCTTGCAAAATGCCACTAATAAATTTATTTGTTACAGCCGTAAAGCCAGATGTAAGTACAGAAAAAGTAAATTCGTTACTTGCTCCTCTGAGCTCATGACTGATATGAGGAAATATTCCCAGCATAATATCATCGTGATGTGGACCAGTATGATAGTACCTTTGGTTTTCATCGGTTTCCATTCCTCTCTGCATCTTTCTTTTAAACGACTCTATTACATCACTTACAATATTATCATTTAAATCAGGAATTAAAGAACACCACTCATCAGATTTTAAGTCATCCATAGTAATATGGTGTCCGTAAATGTCTTTTTTTACACACAAGTCAATGACAGCTCTTTGAGTTTTTTCGAAGGACCATTCCCCTTGTTTATAATAGGCTTCTATGCTATCGTTTAGTTTTGATGCGGCACTTTTTGTCAGATAAAACCTAGCTCCGTTTAATTGGTGCAATACACTTGCAGGATATTGATTGGATGCAGGCAACTCCAAGGAGTTCTTAACAACATCTGCTTTGGCTTCTCCGGCAGCAATAATAATGGCAACAGCATTGGGGTTATAAGTAATTGTTTCCAAACCAATTGTGATTACTAATCGGTTTTTAGATATTTCTATTCCACCTAAATCACCGGCAGCAACGGCTTGTGTTTCAAAATTTGTTTCGGTTAATCGAGTAGTTGAGTAATGATCGGAACCGCGAGTATTAAAGGCGATATGCCCATCGGGGCCAATTCCTCCAAGGAAAAAACCGATACCACCTAAATCACGAATTTTTTGTTCATAATCCGAGCACCAATTATCAATCATATGAATAGATTCTTGTTGCAGGCGCTCCTCAGAGTTTTTAGCATGACGATAGCGAAGACTTAGATCGACTTTTAAATTGGGGAATACTTCATGAAAATTTAATCCATTAGCTAAAGGAATTTGTTCGGCATTAATAATTATAGCATTATTGGGGTTTAGCCCAAAGCCTTTTATATAATATTCTTTTACGTACCAAGCAAAACTATTCTTTTGTTGAGAATTGATAGGGTAAAACTCATCAATTTGAACAAATTTCAGTCCACTTAAATTTGGTTTTTTATGAGTTGGGATACCATAAGACTTACATAAATCATTTACTTTTTCAGTTCCCCAATCATTAATGATATGCTGTGTCCATTTGATAAAATGCTCAGGAGTTTTTCCGGTAGGCAAACTAATGACGCCATAAGGATTTTGCAGCACCCATTCAACAAACCTAAGTGCAGTAAAGAGCCCCAGTTTGGGGAAATTATCCACCGTGATATAAGGCATCTGGGTCTGCATTTTTTTGATACCAGATAATTTTTGAAATTTTTGTTCTACCGGGCTAAATTCTTTCATTTTTATCATTCCTTATTTTCTATCAGGTAAAAATATAAAAAAGTATGCGATTACACTCACCTAAAAGTTTATGGGAAAAAGTGAATATCTTCAAAAGATCAAACAATTATCAACTATACCTCACTAAATTATGAAAAATGAAGATTAAGACAACCGCATACTAAGTTTAAAAAAGTGATGGATTACTGGAATAATAATCCATCACAATAAATCAATTAATAATTATTAGAAGTTTCCTCCATCAACATCCCACCAAAGGTTTGTACCACCATTGTCGGGTCCACCTAAGCACTGAACTGCTCCTTGAACACCAACGGGGTTTGCATTATATTCACCATCAACAAAATTAATTCTTTTGATGAAATCATCAGTACTAATGGTTCCTCCACTATTATTCTCCATTACAGGGAATTGTTTAGGATATCCTGTTCTACGGAATTCTGACCAAGCTTCTTGTCCATCGGGGAACATTGCTATCCATTTTTGAGTTATAATTTTTTCGAGTTTCAACTCATTATCATCAGCATCGTTCCATTTTATAGTTACAGCACTTGCAGCATCTATATTATTAATATCAGATACAGGATCAGTATATGCCATTGGAGTAAGTACGTCATTAGCAATGTATTCACTATAATCACCGGCACTTATACCATGTTGCTCAAAAGATAAACGAATACCTTCTTCATAGAATTCTTGTGCAGTTCCGCCCATATCCCAGCCACGAAGAGCACCTTCTGCTTTAAGAAAAGCTACTTCAGAGCAAGTCATTAACTGTACTAAATCAAGATCAACTAATTTAGAGAAAGGTTGGTAATCTGATTTTGCTTTGATATCAATACCAGCACGGATACCTTTGAATACACCAGGTTCAATTTCAGAAGTTTGAAAATAAGCAGCTTCACGAGGATCTTGGAAACCACCTAATATAGATTCCATAGAAGCTCCCATTCTTACATCATTCCAAGCATTATTAATAGTATTTAAAGGATGAGAAAGTTTTCCATTAACCATGAAATTTTCTTCGTTTGATGTTAACAAACCAAAACTATTTCCAACAGCGGCTTCTGCTTCGGTTTTAGCTTTAGCAGGGTCAATATTTGAAATGCGAATAGCAAGACGTAAACGAAGCGAATTGGCAAATTTGATCCATTTGACATAATCGCCACCATAAACAAGGTCGAAGTTTTTAAATACTTTAGGCAGACTTTCATCATTAGCATAAGGAGTAAGTATGTCTATTCCTTCAGCAAGGTCAGCAAAAAACTCATTATATAAATCGCCTTGACAATCGTATGCAAAGCTTCCATCAGCTGCAGGGATACCAAATTGAGAATAAACAAGAGGTCCATAAATATCGCTCACTCTGTGCATTCCTTCCACTCTACAAATTTTTCCCCATCCTATGAAATTCACATAATTAGGGTCAACAGATGCATTTTTTGCAGACTTTGCTAAAGGATTCATGACGCTGCTATAAGCAACAGACCAAGGGAAACCATTCCATCCATTCACCAAAGCATAGGTCATATTATTAACATTTCCAGCAAATGGTGTTGGAGGCATCATATATCCTGAATATACATCGCCAATAAGGTTTTGTTGTAGTTGCATTACCCAAACAGGGTTAAAGGTATAGAAGTTCATTTGAGCTTCTTTTATAGGCTCACCTATTACAACAAAGTCAGCTCGCAAATCAGCTTCCACAGGATTATAGGGATCTGTATTGATGTCTTCATAATTTTTGGTGCAACTTTGAAAAATCATGCCTCCGGCTATGAAAATCAAAGCTAAACTCAATATATATTTATAATTCTTCATATTTTCAATTATTTAATGGTGAATATTAAACTTAAACCAAAGCTACGAGTTGAAGGTAAACTGAAAGTATCAACTCCTTGTAGTGCAGTTCCTGTAGACATAGAAATATCAGGATCAAATGGAGCATTATTCATAAAGAAGAATAAGTTACGAGCTACAAAAGAAACCTTCATATTACTGAAAGATTTAGATTTTAAAGGAACAGAATAGCCTAAAGACAGCTCTCTTAAACGAATATTTGTGGCATCGTAGGTATAATATTCTGTAATACCTGCTCTACCACCTACTGTAGTATAAAAAGTAGTAGCATCTAACAAACCACTTACAGGTGTACCATCTTGATACTCTGCTTCAATATTTACTCCACCTGCATCTCTTGCATCTGCAGTAGCTTTTGAAACACCTAATAAATCGTTTTGGGCTTCGGTAATAGACATTACCTGACCACCAAAGCGACCATCAATTAAGAAACGGAAGTTTAAACGACCATAGGTGAAATTATTATTGAATCCCAGCATAAAATCAGGGTTTGGATTACCAACATATTTTAAATCATTCCCATCAGGCAATGGTTTTCCATCAGCATCAACAACAATTCTTCCACTAGCTCCTCTAAGAAATTTCTTACCGTAGATATCGCCAAAAGATCCACCTTCGCGAATGAGCATGGCGTAATTATTTACTCCAGCTTCTGTTAAATAAAACTCACCGTTGGGCAAACTCTCATGAAGTTCTTTTACAGTATTTGTGTTCTTAGTATATACAAAAGAGAAAGAATATTCAAAATTATTGTTTCTAACGGGAACTACCTCAAGAACAGCTTCAACACCTTGGTTTTCAATTATACCTGCATTCACTAAATAATGTGTATAACCACTTCCCATTGGAGCACCAATTTGAATGAACTGATTCTCAGTAGAAGTTTTATATAAACTTAGATCTAAGTTCAATCTGCTTTGCAAGAAACGAAAATCGAAACCTAATTCCATAGATTTTGAAAGTTCTGGTTTTAGTTCAGTTCCTGGCAAAATACCATATTTAGGAGCCTGAAGTCCGGTAGCAGAATTGATATTATAGCGCTCATTGACAACATAAGGATTCACATCGTTTCCAACCATAGCGTATGACAGTCTAACTTTTCCAAAGTTCATCCAGTCTACTTCTACCATTTCAGAAATAATAGCAGATAAACCAACAGATGGATAAAAATAGGATTTATCAGGTAATGTTGAAGACCAATCATTACGACCTGTTACATCTAAATATAGCATGCTTTTATAACCTAATTGTGCGTTGGCAAAAACAGATTGTAATTGACGACGACTTAAGGATTGATATATATTAAATGCGGCATCTACTTGATTGATATTCTGTAAAGAAAAGATATTGGCATATCTCAAATTGGCGCCTTTCGAATCAAAAAATTCATTATAAATTTTAGTGTCACGAATACTAGTTCCGGCATTAACAGTTAAGTTAAAATCTTCACCAAAATATTTATTATAATTCAATAATAAATCACCATATAGCTGTGTTCCATTAGTATTGCTTCTTACATAACGACCATTAGACTCAGCTAAAGTACCTTGTGTAGTAGCGTATAATTGTTGATCGAAAATAGAGAAGGACTTATCCATATTTCCACGAACCATTAGGTTTAGGTCTTTAGTAATATTGTATTTTAACAACACGTTAGCAAAAATGCGGTCTTTTTTATCAAAGTTTTGATTTCTGTTTAAAATCCAATATGGGTTTTGCTGGTTATCATTATCAGCTATCCAGTTTTGGGCCATTAAGTTTCTTGAAGGATCAAATACTTCAAAATTCTCTTTATAGTCATTAAAATTTAATCCTCTAGGAAAAAAATACAATCCGGTTAGCGGATTAAAATACAAACCTGTTCCCGGGCGGTTTTCACCTTTTTCGTGAACATAATTTACATGAGCAGTCATTTCCAGTTTTCCATCGAAAAAATTTGCAGATTCTTTGATATCGATATTATGACGATCGAATTTGCTAGTTGGCATAACTCCTTTTGAATGTGTGTTAGCATAAGAAATATATGTTTGAGCTTTTTCAGTACCAGCACTAAAACTAATAGAGTTGATAAAAGTGGCACCACTTTGAAAGAAATCGCTCACATGGTCTGGAGCATTTACACCTTTATCGCCCCAACTATCCACAGAACCATCCGATGTTTGTCCATAGTCATATTGCATTTCAGGAACACCAGCTACTTTATCATAAGTATAAGTACTTGAATAGGTGATTTTTGCTGAGCCTGCTTTACCTTTTTTTGTAGTTATCATAATAGCACCATTGGCAGCTTGACTACCATAAAGAGCAGCGGCAGAAGCACCTTTTAATACAGATATACTTTCGATATCATCAGGGTTTAGGCTAGAAATAATATCACCACCATCGCGACCAATAGAGCCATCGGCATTGCTGCCACCCCATACGCTTGCAGGCTGATCGGGAGAGTAATTTAATAATGGAATACCATCAATTACATAAAGAGGCTGATTATTACGAGTTGATTTATTACCACGTAAAACAACGCGAGTAGAACCTCCTAAACCAGAGGCACTTCTATTGATTTGAAGACCCGCAACCTTACCACTTAAACTATTAATAACATTAGGGTTTTTTACTGTAGTTAACTCCTCGTTGTCCACTTGTTGAGTGGAATAAGCTAAAGATTTTTTTTCGCGAGAAATTCCCATAGCAGTAACCACTATTTCGTTAAGCGCAGTTAATGTAGGACTGAGGGTCACATTAATTGTCACTTTTCCATCTAAAGCAACTGTTTTTGCATCATATCCCACAAAAGTGAATACCAATGCCGTTGCATTGTCTGCAGTAGATAGGCTATAATTTCCATCCATGTCGGTGATGGTACCTTGAGTAGTACCTTCCACTACAACATTTACGCCCGGAATACCTTGGCCATCATCGGCTCCGATAACAACACCTGATATAGTGCTCTGGGCAAACGTGTTGCCAATAATGCTAAAAAATAGCACAAAAGCAATAAGTAATTTGTTTTTCATAAGCATTTTAAATTAGATTTGTTTTGATTATTGATTTATCATTCTGTAATCTTAATTTTCTAAAATATTTTCCATTACAAATACTATTGTGCCTATCAAATTGGCTGTATTTCCAAGATCCGACTGCACAATTTTTACATTTTCTTTAATTTTAAATAAGGAGAATTCATTTAAGGCTTGTTCCATAGGTAGGGTTAAAAAACTACCTGCACGAGAAACCCTTCCGCTCATAATTATCAATTCGGGGTTAAGTGTTTGCACTAAAATAGAAGTCCCTTTTCCTAATTGGTAGCCTACTTTAGAGATTAAGCCTATTGAAAACTGATCGCCTTTTAATGCTGCTTCTACTACAAGTTTTGATTGAATAGAGTCTAAATCATCTGCAACAATATCGGAGATTATAGAACTCATTCCATTCTTTAGTCCGGCTATTGCATTTCTTTTCAGGGCAATTCCAGATGCAACTGTTTCTAAGCATCCTTTTTTACCACAATTACATAATATGCCATCTTCAATAAAAGGAGTATGACTAAACTCACCTGAAAAGCCATTACTTCCATGATAAACCTGCCCATTAAGAATAAGCCCAGTACTTAAACCAGAACTTACATTTAATACTATTACATTTTTTTTACCTCGTGCCTGACCAAATCGAAGTTCGGCAATAGCTTTTGCCTGAGCATCGTTAATAATAAAAACAGGTTTTGAAAATTTATCTTCCAGTACTTTCTTTAAGCTGCTATCTCCAAATTTAAAATAGGAATAATTAATTCCCGAATCCAAATCGATTAATCCCGGCATAGACAAGCCAATGCCTACAATTCTAGTTGAATCTATTTTTGCTGATGAAATAAGTTTTTTTGCTGATTGAAATATTTCATCCACTTTTTGTGCAGAATTATCCAATTCCATTTTAAAATAATTGGTATCGGCAATTTTCTCATTATTATTGTTAAAGATTGCAATACGAGTAGCATATAAACCAATATCTATACCTAAAACAAAAAATGAATTAGATTTTAACCCATATAAATTTGGTTTTCTCCCACCGCTTGAATCACCAGCACCTTTTACTTCAATTAAATTCTCATTTGTTAATTCATCTAACAAAGACAATATAGTAGGTGAACTTAAATTCATAATACCAATAAACTCTGCAACAGATAGAGCTTCATGCTGATACATTAATCGAATAATTTTTTTCTTTTGTAGGTGTTTTTTCAGTCCTATTCTTCCTAATTTATCTAAAAAAGTATGTTCAGTAAAAAGATTGGTCATTTTGAAACAGTTTTATTTAATGCAAATAAAGTAATTATTTAACTAATCTCAAAATACTTTTATTAAAAAATAGATTAAGTATATTATTATTTATTAAATATTTATTAAAGATTAAATAATTTTAATAAATAAAAAGAGCGGAAATACAGATAAAACCAGTGATACAAATACAGCAGAAAAAAAAAGTGCTTCCTATTTTAGGAAGCACAAAAACAAAAAAAACTTATGAACAATTTGTTAAAACTCATATTTCACAAAAACTTCCATGGCTTCATATTCTGCCATTCCTAATTTATCGTATTTAATAGCAGTAGTTAAATTTCTATCTTGAGCATGTTTCCAGATTTCTATTTCTTCCTCACCTGGGAATAATACCTCTTTTTGAGTTTGATGCTTAAAGATGGCTTGTCGCTTCATTTCCAACTCGTCAGGACTTAAAGGCACTGCCATATCAACATTGGCAATATCCCACTCTTGGAAGGAACCTTTATAGAGCCAAAGCCTGCAATCGCTCATCCATTTCTTACTTTTTAAAGATTTTAAAGCATGAAGAACAGCATTTAAGCTTTTTCGATGAGTACCATGAGGATCGGTTAAATCACCGGCAGCAAATATTTGATTAGGTTGCACTTTTTCAATGACATCGCTTACTTTTTGATAATCTTTTTGACTCAACTCCTCCTTTTTAATACTTCCAGTTTCGTAGAAAGGCATTTCAAGGAAATTGATATTGTCTTTTGGTATTCCTATATAATTGCATGCAGATTCAGATTCACCTTTTCTAATGAGTGCTTTTACTTTTCTTACTTGAGCATTATCTGAATCGCCAGTTTTTTTAGTTTCCAAAAATTCCTTGATCCCAATAATACTATTTAGCTGCACTTCTTTATCCAATACATTTCCCAAATAATCAGTTAAAAAACTCACATATTTAATTACGTAATCATCCTTAACGGAATAATTTCCTGTGGTTTGGTAGGCAATATGTACCTCATGTCCTTGTTGAACTAATCTGAGGAGTGTTCCACCCATAGAAAAAACATCATCGTCAGGATGTGGGCTAAAAACCAAGATTCTTTTTGGGAATGGTTTGGCTCTTTCCGGCCTAGCACTATCATCTGCATTGGGCTTACCACCCGGCCAACCAGTAATACTTTTTTGAAGGTAGTTAAAAACCATTAAGTTAATATTGTATGCATTACCTGATTGAGCAAGTAATCCACTCAAACTGTTATCATTATAATCGCGATTCGTTAATTTTAAAATTGGTTTTTTGAGGAGTGCACACAACCAAACTACTGCCTTTCTAGTTAACTGATCATTCCATTCACATTCACGAACCATCCAAGGATGTTTTTCTCGGGTAAGCTCATTGGCTGCTGCTTGATCCAGAATAAACTCTACATTTTGATGCTTTTGGAGAAAGGTGGCAGGGATTAATTCACTAATAGCGCCTTCAATAGTTCTTTTAATAATTTCGGCTTTCTTTTCACCCCAAGCCATGAGAAAAACTCTACGAGCGTTCATAATGGTTTGAATTCCCATGGTAATAGCACGGCGTGGTACACTTTCCAAAGCACCAAAATCTCCGGCAGCATCACGCATGGTTATGCTATCCAATGAAATTAAACGAGTGGGTGATTGAATACCGGAACCCGGCTCATTAAAACCCACATGACCTGTACGACCAATCCCCAAGATCTGGATATCAAGACCTCCATTTTCCACTATTTTTTGCTCATAAGCTTGGCAAAAATGATAAATATCAGACTCTTCCAAAGTGCCATCAGGAATATTAATATTCTCTTTAGGAATATCGATATGACTAAACAAATGATGGTGCATAAAGAATACATAACTCTGAATGCTTTCCGCAGGCATTGGGTAATACTCATCTAGATTAAATGTGATTACATTTTTAAAACTCAGCCCTTCTTCTTTATGCAGTCTTACCAGTTCTTTATATACCCTGATAGGACTAGAGCCCGTTGCCAGGCCTAAAACACACTGTTTGCCTTCATCATTTTTTTTGCGAATAGTTTTTGCTATTTCCTGAGCAATATAAACAGATGCTTCTTCATTATCAGGGTATATCTCGGTATATACATTTTCAAACTTTCTGATTAATTGCTGTTTTACATTTAACTGAAAAATATTTTTTGTCATGATTTTTGTTTTTTTTGCCACTAAGGCTCTAAGACACTAAGGTTCACTAAGTTTTTTCTTGCCTTGAAGACTCTAAGGCTCAAAGTTGCACTAAGAATATTATAATTTATTTGCTTTGTGCTTCTTTGTGTCATTGTGCCTTTGTGGCTCTCGTTTTTTTTACCACTAAGTTTTCTGGCGGGAACTACTTATCTAATATATTATTATGTGCATCAAAATAGAGAGCTGCGGCTCCTAATACTGCTATATTTTCTTGTTCACTGGCTTCTATTCTTAGTTTTTCCAAACTATGTTTATACACAAACGAATTTAGTTTTTCCCACATAGCTTCTTCAAAATACTCAAAGGCTTTGGCAATAGGCCCGCCAATAATAATGAGTTCCGGATCGCTGGTATACATAATTATTTTTATGGCATTTCCTAAATCGAAACCATATTGTTCAAACACTGCCAAGGCAATCTTATCATCTTTTTTAGCTCTGGAAATCAAGCTGTCAAATGTTAAGCCATACTTAATATCAAAATAGGCTTCACTCAAATAATACTCCAAATCAAAATCTCTATATGGGATATTTCCATACTCTCCGGCTCCGCAATTGGCACCCGAATAAAGATGTTTTTTAAATACTATACCTGCTCCTACTCCCGCCCCCAGAATGAGTCCAACAAGATTTTCTGCCTTTTTGCCTTTGCCAAAATACAACTCACCAATAGCAAAGCAGTTAGCGTCATTATTCACATAAACTGGTACATCAAATGTATCTTCAAGTATTTCTTTAATATGTACTTGTCTCCACGATTTAATCTTTTGCACATTATAAACTATGCCTTTTTCAACATCTACTAAACTAGGAGCGCCAAAACCTATTCCCACAACACTTTCGTTTATAACCTGCTTGATTGCCGAAAGAATTTCTTTAATTATATTACCTTCGGTTTCACGGTTATTAATTTTAATTGTGAGGCCTTTTTCCACCTGTCCATTTTTTACTCTTCCCACCAGAAGCATTCTGCCACCTAAAGAAACCCCAACAATAGTTTTATCTTCTATAATTTTTGCATTCATAAGCTTTTATCTTTCATAATTTCAGCATATTGGTAACAAAGTGTTGACGCTCCCAATACTGCCATATTATTTGTTTCACTGAATTCTATTCTAATATTTTCTTTACTCTTATCAAAAGGATAGTTTGATATGGACTTGAGCATTTCCTCTTCAAACAGCTCTTTTGATTGCGCCACTGAACCACCCAAGATAATCTTATAAGGATCAATTGTTGACATAATAATTTTTATGGCATTCCCCATATGGAAACCAAATTGCTCATAAGCCTTAAGCGCTTTGCTATCACCGGATTTTGCTCGTTTAGCCATCACATCTCCACTTGCGCCATAGTGATCTTTAAAAAATTGACCACTGCAATAATCCTCTAGCGTTTTGTCGAGATATGGAATAACACCAAATTCACCCGATGCGCCATTAGCATCTTTAAGTAGTTTGCCTTGATATACAATTCCGGCACCCAAACCTGTTCCTATGGTTAAACCTACCATAAATTTACAATCCTGTCCCAAACCAAAATACGCTTCACCTAGTGCGTAACAATTGGCATCATTATTAATAAAAACTGGGATTTGAAAATAGTCGCTTAATATGTCAACCAAATGTACTTCTTTCCATGAAGGTATATTATGAACATCGTAAACTATTCCTTTTTCAGTGTCT
>Ga0256826_1002230_pt1 | contig 11864 bp, 9 predicted proteins | sample CV79metaG_FD_185975 | JGI IMG/M metagenome (GOLD analysis project Ga0256826, IMG submission 185975) | Hydrothermal vent microbial communities from East Pacific Rise, Pacific Ocean - CV79 | ecosystem: Environmental > Aquatic > Marine > Hydrothermal vents | place: Pacific Ocean: East Pacific Rise... | reverse complement strand
TAGATAGTGGACTAATCATCGGTTTTGGTGCTGGTGATATTACCTATCAGATACGAGGCACACTTTAATGGCATATATCGTAGGTCTCATTATTGTTGGACTCTTTTTTTTAGCACTTAAATATTTTTTAGAATTAAGTAAAAAACAGGAACTAATAATTTCATTAATACTTCTAACTGCTATTTTTTCAGCTGTTGCATTTAATAAACACAATACAAAACAGAGAAAAAAAATGCTTGAAGTAGTGACAAAATACAATCAAAATAAAACAGTTCTTTGTGATGGCATAGAAGTAAATCAAAAATATTACTCTCTGAGTATAGGTACTTATACATTTATAGGTAAAAAAGATACTCCAAATTATGCTCAGATGATTAGTGTATCAACTTGCAAGTAAATACTAAAACTACTAAGCTAGAACTGCTTATACAACAACTAGACCTCACAGAGCATATAGAACAGTTTGAGAGCTTCTTTTCTCGTAAATCTGCACTTTATATAGAGGGTGATCAAGAACTACACTTTAAGTATATAAAGGCACTTGATAAGTTAGAGTTTAAAGCTCCTCCAAAAGTTACGGACTTTTTCCACATCAAAGGACATCTTAAAAAGCATGGTGTTTTAAACTTTGAACAGATTTTTGAGATAGTTAAAATCGTTCGCTATTTTCGTTACTTCAAAAACAGAAATATTGATGGTATCATCGGTCAATGGATGAGTAAATTTGATATACCTTTGGCGTTTACAGAGGTGGAGAAGTACTTTACAAATGATGGGAAGTTTGAGGAGAACCTTGATGAGACACTCTTTGGGCTCTCCGCTCGTATAAAAGAGCAGAGAGACAATATGTCAGGCTCACTTAAAAGAATGATGTCAAGCTCTAAACTCGCTGGTTATCTTGTAGATACGCAGGTACACTTTGTGAACAATGAGGATTGTCTCTTAGTTCGTGGTGGTTTTAACCATGTCCTAAAGGGTGCTGTCGTTGGGCGTTCTACTGGTGGGTTTTTCTATGTCTCTCCCGATAGTATCTTAAAATCTAAAGAGAAGATTCGTTTTATCCAGCAAGAGCGTGAGGCGATATTTTATGAGTATGCCAAAGAGTTCTCCTCTAAGCTTTCAGATTTACAGCCTTTTATAAACTTTATAGATAAAGAGTTTACAAAGTTTGATAACTATCAAGCAAGAGTTCTTTTTGCCCAGAGTAAAAATATGCAAATCATTAAGAGTAAAAAAGACTCTAAAATAGTTCTAAATGCTTTCATCCACCCTGCTCTTCACAATGCAAAACCTATAAATGTAGACTTTTCTAAAAATATCTTGATGATTACAGGTGTAAATGCTGGTGGTAAAACTATGCTTTTAAAGAGCATATTAGCCTCGGCGTTTATGGCAAAATACATCATCCCGATGAAGCTCAATGAAGAAAAATCTCACATAGGAAACTTCAAAACAGTTCTAGCCATCATAGATGACCCTCAAAATGTTAAAAATGACATCTCTACTTTTGCTGGACGTATGCAGGAGTTCTCTCGTATATTTGAACACAAGTCTGCTCTTGTTGGTGTCGATGAGATAGAGCTAGGGACTGACTCAGATGAGGCAGCTGCACTCTTTAAAGTCATACTCGATGACCTTATAAAAAGAGGACAAAAAGTAGTGGTCACAACACACCATAAACGACTAGCAGCTCTTATGGCTGACCGTGATGATGTTGAGCTTATGGCTGCCATCTATGATGAAGAGCATCGTAAACCTACCTATGAGTTTATGCAGGGTATCATCGGTAAATCGTATGCTTTTGAGACTGCTTCTCGTTACGGTATCCGAAATGACATCGTTAAAGAGGCAAAAGCTGTCTATGGTGACAACTCTGAAAAACTCTCTCTGCTCATTGAACGTGGTTCACAACTTGAACGTGAACTCAAACAGAAGCATCAAAAAGTAGATGCAAAGTTAGAGGAGTTACGACTTAGAGAGCTCCGTCTCAAAGAGACAAAAGAGGCAAATCTCAAAGAGCTTGATGAGCAAAAGTCAGCACTTAAGAGAAGTTTTGATGTAGCTATTGGCGAAGCGAAGAGTGCTGCAAAAGCTGGAGATACTCAGGCTATTCACAGGGCTATGAGCAAGGCACAAAAAACTCTTCCAAAAGAGGATAAAGAGCTTATCAAAAGAGATGTTGCATTTAAAGTAGGCGATAAAGTTAAGTACCACTCTCAAAAGGGTATTATTATCTCTATGAAAGGGCAAAAAGAGGCGACTATTGAGATGGATGGTTTAAAGGTTCGTGTCAAAACAAAACATCTTAAACACACTCAGATTCTCAAACAAACGCCAAAAACAGATGTTAAGGTAAATGTAGAAAAAAGATCAGGACTCAAATGTGACCTCCACGGGATGAGAGCTGATGAGGCTTGTGAAGTTTTAGACAAGTTTCTAAATGATGCCCTTGTCAATGGTTGGGATGAAGTTATCATCTACCACGGTATAGGGACAGGAAAACTCTCCTTTGCCGTGAAGAACTTTCTTATAGCACACCCTAGTGTTAAAAAGTTTGAGGATGCTCCACAACATCTCGGTGGATTTGGAGCTAAAATAGTCTCTCTTTAGTCTCTTAATAAAAACCTATGAAGTACTCGTATGAGTAACTCCCTATCTATAGGTTTAGAGACAAACTCATCCATTCCTGCATCTAAGAATCTAGCTCTATCCGTAGCTAAAGCATTTGCTGTAAGTGCCACTATTGGAGTGTGTTCTAAATCTTCTTCCTCTTCCATCTCTAATATAACACCAGTAGCTTCAAGTCCACTCATCTTTGGCATATTTTCATCCATAAGTATGATGTCATATTTCTCTTTTTTAAACATCTCTACAGCTTCTAGCCCATTTTCTGCTATTTCTATCTCCAACCCTAAATCTTCTAGCATGATATCTACTAACATCTGGTTTGTCTTATTATCTTCTACAAGAAGAACTTTAGCATTTAACTTCTGATCAAAATTTATCTTTTCTAGGTAGATTTTATCTACATCTTCACAACTTACTGCTTCTAAAACTGGAAGATAAAAACTAAAAGTACTTCCTTCATTTAAAATACTCTCAACTTCAATACGACCATCCATAGCCTCGATTAATGCACGAGATATACTCAAACCTAAACCAGTACCTCCAAATTTTCTCGTTGTAGTTGTATCTTCTTGTGTAAAAGAGTTGAAGATCTTTTGAAGATTTTTTTCATCTATACCTATCCCAGTATCTTTAACACTAAACATTAACTCCTTAGTATCCTCTATAAATTTTAGGCAGAGATAGACTGTCCCTCCACTTGGAGTAAACTTCAAGGCATTGCTTAAAAAATTTGATGCTACTTGTTTTATTCTAACTGTATCCCCTACAAAAAACTTCGGTAGGTTATCACCAAAAGATATTTTAAGTTCTATCCCATTTTCAATGGACTTTTCATAAAGTAGTTGAGAGATCTCTTTAAAAGGTTTTTTAGTAGAAAATCTTCTCTCTTCTAGTGTCATTTTTCCGCTTTCAATTTTGCTAAAATCCAAAATGTCATTAATAATAGTAAGAAGAGAGACCCCTGAGTTTTTAATGATACTAAACTGTTTTTGTCGCTCCCTATCCTCTTCTCCTGATTTTAAGATATCAACAAACCCAAGTATGGCGTTTAAAGGTGTTCTAATCTCATGAGACATACTTGCTAAGAAATCTGATTTTGCCTGAGATGCATACTCTAACTCTCGTATTTTTTCTTGAAGCTCTTCTGTTTTTAAAGCTACTAAATTTTCTAAATTATCATTTGTTTCTTGAAGTTCTAATGATGTCTCCTGTACTAAATGAGAAAGAGCATTATGTGTAGCACTATTTTCTGTAAGATAGTAATCATGATGAAGAGAGTTTTTAAACTTTCTATCAACACTATTTATATTTTCACTCATAGCCGTTATCGTCATTGTTTGATTTAATAGTTCACAATTTTTAGCTTTAAAAAATTCTCCATAAGTGAAAAAACCTGTCGTAGGAGCTATTTCAGCAAGAGGTGTTAACTCTAAACTGATGGCCGATTCTAAAAAACGCCGTCTTGCCATACAGGAATAGATAAAGATAGACTCTATACCCTTGTTGATAAATTGATTGGCTTTTTCTTTTGAATCATCCAAAATCATTGAGCGATTTCCATATCCAAACTTCACTTTATCGCCAACTTTTAAATCCCCAGCAAAGATAAGAGAGTTATCATCCTCTTTAGACAATACTGCCCTTGCAATTTTCACATTATCTCTAGTGATTATTAATGGGAACTCTATACCTACTGCTGGAAGAGAAGATGCAATATCTGCACCTAAATATTTGGCATAGATATCAACAGCACTCTGACCATCAATCTCATAAACACGATTATCAACTGATTTTGTAATTGTTAAACTTTTACCTATCTCTTGCCAGTTAAAACTATAGTCAGTTTTAACTATTAAATCTTTTGAGCTGATACCTACACCGACAGCTCCTCGAGATAAAACACCATCATTACTCATAATATATGTCGTATCAAAAACAGCACTATCCCCTGCCATACCACCTACTATAACTATCTCTTTAGAAATACTTTTAACGCCATTTAAAAAGCGCTCTCCATTTGTAAAGAGTCCATCAGAGAAAAGAAAAAGGACTTTGGTATCCTCTTTGATAAGTTTACTAGCTATCGAAACGCCACATTCATAACTATCAATATCACTATCATGAGATGCAACTTCAAGAGTTGATTTTTCAAAAGCAGTCACACTTACAACTATTTTATCATTACTCACTATATTATCTATTATCTCTCCATCAGTAGTTGCACCTATTAACTTAGCCTGCGGTGTATATGATAGTATCTCATCAATAATCTTTTGAATAATTGTTTTATTTAAATGAGAAGAGAAGAGTTGAATAAATAGGTTTTCCTCTCGCATTAAATTATTTTCATTTAAAAAAAGTTCATAACTCACTTTATCTTGATAATATGTATTAACAGTTCTCATAAATCATCTTCCTAATTTTGCATTATCTACTATATCTTATCATAAATCATGCTAAGAAATGCTAAAATGTTTTTATGAAAAAAGTAGCAATTATTGGTGCAGGAGCATCGGGTCTTTTATGTGCAATTTTGTGTGCCAAGAGATCTCTTAAAGTAGATATTTATGAGCAAAACTCAAAACCTGCAAAAAAGATTTTAGTCTCAGGAAATGGTCGTTGCAATATTTCAAACGCCAATTTAAGTGCAAAAGATTACTTCTCACAAAACCCAGAGTTTGTAAGATATGCACTTGAAGAGTTTGGTTTTAAAGCATTTGAGAAGTTTTGTAAAGAGATAGGACTTCTACTCAATGTTTTAGAGGATGGTCGTGCCTATCCTCTAAGTAATGAGGCAAAGAGTGTAGCTAAAATCTTTGAAGAGTATGCAAAATCCCTCGGAGTCACATTTCATACTGATACTAAGATAGAAGATATAAAAGAACTTCTCAAGAACTATGATAGTGTAGTCGTAGCAACAGGCTCTCGTGCAGGTGAACACCTAGGAGGTAATGCTGATGGCGAGATGTTTGCGCAAACTTTTGGGCATACCATAGTCACACCCTACCCCTCTCTTGTTCAACTCCATCTTAACTCTAAAATCGCTCCAAAAATGAGTGGTACAAAACTAAACGCCGAAGTTACACTTCTTGTAAATGCTCAAAAAGAGACTACACTTAGTGGTGATGTTTTATTTACTGCCTATGGCGTTTCAGGTTTTGCTATTCTAGACATTTCACAAGGAGCAAGTCAAGCACTTAGTGAGTACTCAGCTGTTGACATAAGCATTAACCTCCTTCCAACTTTCACTATGCAAAAACTCGTATCACACATAAGTTCACTCGCTTCAAGTATGCCACATTTTACTATTTTAGATATTTTAGTAGGACTTCTTCCACTCAAAATAGTGAATGGTCTCTTAGAAGAACTCCAGATCTCAAATACTATTAAAGGCAGAGAGATTCACACGAAACTTTCAAAAAAAATAGCAAATCAGATTTTAAATTGGCGTTTTGAAGTAAGCGACACTCATGGATTTCGTCATGCTGAGATAAGTGGTGGAGGGATAGATACATCAGAGATAAATCCAAAAACTATGGAATCATCTAAATCTGAAAACCTCTACTTTATAGGGGAAACTTTAGATGTTATAGGAAAGCGTGGTGGATATAACTTTGCATTTGCCTGGGCTAGTGCTTTTGTCGCTGCAAAAAACATTATAAAATAAATATTTATTTAGGAAAAAGTTATGAAAAACAATTTTACACTTCTATATGTAGAAGATGACAAAATAATAAGAGAAAATTTTATTGAGATTTTTAGTACCTATTTTGGAAAAGTTTTAACTACAGACAATGGTAATACAGCTCTAAAAATGTGTGCTCAAAACCATATTGATGTTCTTATACTTGATGTAAATATTTATGGTCTTGATGGCATAAGTGTCGCAACAAAACTACGAGAAACTAAAGATGAAAATGAGTTAATAATTCTTATGATGAGCTCCTATTCAGATAAAGATAAACTTCTTCGAGCTATCAACTTACAGCTCTTTGCATACTTGGTAAAGCCTGTAAAAAACAGAGAACTATTAAATGCCTTAAACTCTATAGTTGAAACTCTCAATCAAAAGAAAATCATTCCACTCAACGCAAACTATAGCTGGAATGAAAACAATCAAACACTTCTATTTAAAGATAAAGAAGTGCAAATCACAAAAAATGAGAAGATTGTAATAAATATTTTAATAGAAAATAAAAATATATTTATGACTGCATGTCAGATTCAAGAAAAAATATCTGTAGAACAAGATGAAGAACAAGCAAACTGTAACAATATAGTTCAAATATTATCAAGACTCAAAAAGAAAATTGAAAAACTTAACACTTCAGAAGAGCACTTTATTGAGAACTGTTATGGGCTTGGCTATAAAATCACTATTAACTAATAGCATATAAAATAATGCTAAAATAACTTTTTAAAATACAAGTAAATAAAATTATGGAGCATATTATGAAAATAAAATTACTACTAGTTGCACTTCTTACTACACTAAGTTTACAAGCAGTTACAGTTGGAGAAAAACCAAAAACAGTTACAATAGAGGGTGAAAATGGGGGTTTAGTTTCAAATAGTGGGGTATGGAACTCAGATACTATTAAAGGGGATGTATATGTCCTATTTTATGTAGATCCTGATGAAAAATCCGTTAATGAAGATTTTTCAAAAGCTCTTAAAGCAAAAGAGTATAGAAAAAAAGGTGCATTTGGTAGTATAGCTATTGTTAATCTTGCAGCTACTTGGAAACCAAACTTCGTAATTGAAAAGATACTAAACAGTAAACAAGAAGAGTTTCCAAAGACTATTTATGTAAAAGACAAATCTAGTGTCTTAGTAAAAGAGTGGGGTCTAAAAGATGATGCTTCAGATGTTCTTATTTTTGATAAAACAGGAAAACTTCTTTTTTACAAATCTGGAAAACTTGATGCAGCCGATATGCAAAAAGCTTTTTCTCTCATTGAGGGAAATCTCTAAATGAATAGTGAAAATAGTATACTTTTAGTAAGTATAAAAGATCTTTTTACCTCTAAAATGATGAAGTACTCTTTACTTCCTTTTATATTAAGTATGCTTATACTCTACATACTCTTTTTTGTTTTTGCGGGAATGAGTCTGGATTCTCTAGGAACTATGGATATACAGAGTACACAAACTACTATTGAAAATGGTGTACCTCATACAGATAGTTTTAGTGCTACACTAGAAGGTACATCTATCATCCAGTTTCTTATGAGTCATGCTATTACATCTTGGATCGCTACATTTTTAGTTTATACTGTAGGGAGTTTCTTAACACTCTATCTTTCAATCTTTGTAGCTTTAATTATAGTTGGTTTTTTAACACCTACAATTTTAAAAGAGATTCAAAGAAGACACTATAGTGATGTAGAGATGGTTGGACACTCAAACATCTTTGAGGGACTCTTTTTAACATTAAAATGGATAGCTACTATGCTAATCATGTTTATAGTTTTTGTACCTCTTTACTTTATTCCTCTTGTTAATATAGTGGCGTTTAATCTTCCCCTTTACTACTTTTTTCATAAAATGATGACTTATGATGTAGGCTCTACAATCTGTACAAAAGATGAATCAATGAAGATTAAATTCTTTCATGCTTCTACACTTCGCTTAAAAACATTCGGGCTCTATCTCATTTCGCTTATCCCTTTTGTAGTCTTTTTTGCATCAGTTTTTTACATCATATATCTTGGACATAGTTACTTTATAGAGACAAGAAAAATACGAGAACAAGGAAACTAAAAGTTATAATATTATATAATCTTCAATAAATGTGTTATTGAGGATTTTCTTTTTTGTTAAAAACACTTATCTCTAAATTCACATTTTTCTTTTGGTCTCTTTTTCTCGTAATAGGTATTTTTATATACTTTTTTTCTACAATATTTATAAAAGATATGCTCCAAACGATTGAAAAAGAAAAAGTTCAATTAATTGTAAACACACTAAAACCTACCATCGCATACAATTTAGCCTTTGAAGTAGATGATGGCATAAACAAACTTCTCAAAACAATTCTCAATGAAAAAAATATTTTAAGTGTTCACTTATACTCTAAAGAGATAGATTTAACTGTTTCTAAAAAGAAAAATAGATCACATAAACTTCTCTCATACTCGACTATTATTACCGATCCTTTTACTAACTTAGTCATTGCAAACATCCAAGTGAACTACTCAAATAGAAATCTTCTTATTCTCTATCATAAAATTATTACTGCTCTTCTTTTTATCTTTTTTCTTGCTTTAGTAGTCTTTTTAAGTTTTTATCTCTACATAAAAAAAGAGCTCAATGCACTTAAAGCTATTGCAAATATTATGAACAACTACTCTAGTAAACAGGAGTTATCTCCTATAGTTATTAAAAAATCAAGTTGTGAGATCAACACTATTGCAACAGCCGCAAATGTAATGATAGAGAGAATCTCAACATATGTTGAGGATTTAAAATCATTTAATAGTAAACTAGAAAATCAAGTAGCTCAGAAAGTTAAAGAGCTACAGACACAAGAGCAAGTTCTTGTACATCAGTCACGACAGGCTGCTATGGGTGAGATGATTGAGTCAATAGCTCATCAGTGGCGTCAACCTCTAAATATCATAGGACTCTCTTCTGCTAACTTAGAGATGGAGTATGATTTAGGTGTTATGACAACTGAAAACTTCAAAGAGAAGATGGAGATCATCTCTCTAAACATAAACTATATGTCAAATACTATAGATGATTTTAGAGATTTTTTAAACCCTGACACTACTCTTACACACTTTAATCCAACAGAAATAATAGAAGAAGTATTTAAAATTTTAAAAGCTCAACTTAGCAATAATAAAATCACTTTAAATATTGAAGTTGAAAAAGAGATCTCACTTCTAGGAAATGCAAATGAGTTTAAACAGGTGATCTTTATTTTAATCAACAACTCAAAAGATGCTATCAAATCTCTCCAACAAAAAGAGAAGCTTAAAAATGGAAAAATAACTATTCGAATTACCAAAGACTCCAATAAAAATATACTTTCTTTTTGTGATAATGGAGGAGGAATTAAAGAGGATATTATTCACTCTATCTTTAATCCCTACTTCTCAACAAAATTTGCTTCTTCAGGGACAGGCATTGGGTTATATATAGCTAAAAATATTATAGAGTCAAGAATGGGTGCAAGTTTATCTGCTAAAAATATAGAAAATGGATGCTGTTTTACAATCAAACAGGATCAGAGCATAGAGGAAAAAAGATGAAAAAAATAACACTACTTTTAACAGCAGCACTTCTTGGTGCAGATGAAGAGATAAACCTTTTAGATGATCTCAATAGTGCATCTGAAATTAGTACTAAAACAAAGCTAAACATTAACCAAACGCCAGCTATTGTCTCTGTACTACATGCTAGTGAACTGCAAAAGCTAGGTATAACTAATGTTTATGATGCTCTTGAAACAGTTCCAGGTATAGAGGTTTCCATGGGTATTGGCGGTGGAAAACAGATAAATATGCGTGGGAATAAGTCTATAGTTACTGATAAAATAAAGTTTATGATTGATGGTATCAGTATAAATGCTGAACTAAGTGGTGCAAATCATTTTTATCTTAATATGCCTATTGAAAATATAGAACGTATTGAAATTATTCGCGGTCCTGCTTCTGCACTTTATGGTTCTTTTGCTCATATTGGTGTTATAAACATCATCACTAAAGCATCGACACAAAACTCTAGCACCGCTTTTTTACGAGGTAGTTCAAATAACAATACCAATGCAGGTTTTACTCAACATGCAAATACAGAAAAAGTTCAGATTGGACTTAGTGGTTCATTTGAGAATAATGCCAATAGTAGAGAGTATAAAGATTACTCTCTACTTCCATCTGACTCAACATTTAACTCCTACGAAGATTTTACATCCTTATCTCTTGGAGCAAATATTACATTTTTAGATGATTTTCACATAACTTCAAAATTATTAGTATTTGAGACTCAAAATTATTATGGTTATGGAACATGGCCTATTGTTCAAGATCCAAAAAGTTTAACACATACATCATTTGTTAATGAATTTTCTTATACTCCTCAGATATCAAAAGATCTATCGTTAAACTTAAAAGTTGGTCATAAATACTACTCTATGATAGGAGAATCACGACTTCAGCCATATTCAATACAGGGATTAGACTATGATTTAATAGGCGATGGGGACTACAAAGAGTATTCCTTATATAGTGATATATCAAGCGACTATAGAGTAAAAAATAATAATATAATTATAGGTACATATCTAGCTTATACAAATGCAGATGGAACAACTTATAGTACAAATAATCCAACTGTATCAGAGGAGACAGATATTCCTTTAGCAGGTGGTGGACTACAAGACAAAATCTCTCGAACTCAATATGCTTTTTACATAAGTGACATCTACAATATATCTCCAAAGTGGACTACAAACATAGGTCTACGATATGACTACTACAGTGATGCAGATGACTCTTTTTCTCCAAAACTAGCATTACTCTATAATCAAGATGAAAAACAGAACTACAAACTTATGTATCAACGTTCATTTAGAGCTCCCTCTTTTGTAGAACTCTACGGTACAAATGAACCATTTATAGGAAACAAAGATTTAAAATCTGAAACTATTGATACTGTAGAGATAGCTTATCGTTATGAAAATAGTTTTGACTCATGGTTTAGCATCAACTTTTTTTACTCTGATATGCAAAATTTTATCACTCGAAATGCTTTATTAGAGTTTGTAAATAGTAATGAAACTTTCTCTTATGGATCCGAAGTTGAGTTTAAATACCCACTACTAGATACACTCTCTCTTCAAGCAAACTACAGTTATGTTTATATGAAAGAGAATAATGGTGATGTTACACCACTTATATCAAACTCTTTAGCAAATGTGATGCTATCTTATCAAATATCAAGTCATTGGAATATGGGAACCAAAGTTAGATATGTAGGAAAAAAGAAAAGAGAGGAGCTAGATACTAGAGAAGATTTAAATGCATACACAACCTTTGATGAAACACTTACATATACATATAAAGAGATTATACTTCAAGTTAGTGTAAAAAATATTTTTGATTCTGATGTTATCTACCCTGCGCCTATAGGATCAGGAACATATGAAGATGATCTTGTTCAAGATGGTCGAACATTTTGGTGTAGTATAGAGTGGAGGTTTAGATGATAAAAAGAGTTTTATCTCTCTT
>Ga0256826_1002229_pt1 | contig 11868 bp, 9 predicted proteins | sample CV79metaG_FD_185975 | JGI IMG/M metagenome (GOLD analysis project Ga0256826, IMG submission 185975) | Hydrothermal vent microbial communities from East Pacific Rise, Pacific Ocean - CV79 | ecosystem: Environmental > Aquatic > Marine > Hydrothermal vents | place: Pacific Ocean: East Pacific Rise... | reverse complement strand
AAGAGTTTCAACCTGAGCGTGATGTCGTCACCGAAGAGCGTCGTTGGAGAACAGACAACAATCCTCTAGGTTTTATGTACTTTAGAATGTTTAACAACGCTTACATTTACCATCCATATCACTGGACTCCTATTGGCTTTATGAATGATATTAGAACATGGGAGATCGAAGATATTCGCTCTTTTCATAAGACCTACTATCAGCCACAAAATGCAATCTTGATCGTCACAGGTGATATTGATCCACAAACGGTCTTTAAAGAGGCAGAAGATGCTTTTGAAAAGATCAAAAATACGACAGAGATCCCTGCTGTAAAGTTTGTTGAACCTGAGCAAGATGGTGCCAAACGTGTCATCGTCCATAAAGAGAGTGAAGTAGAGATGGTTGCCATCACTTTTCATATCCCTAACTACCTCCATGAAGACCAACCTAAACTCTCTGCTATTAGCGAGATGCTCTCTGCTGGAAAAAGCTCACGTCTTTATGAAGAGTTGGTGGACAAAAAGCAGTTGGTCAACCAGATCTATGCTTATAACATGGAGAACATCGATGCCGGTCTTTTCATCTTCTTAGCGGCTTGTAACCCTGGTGTTAAAGCCGAAGATGTTGAAGCCGAACTGATCAAGCAGATCGAACTTCTAAAAGATGTTGAAGTCACTAAAGAAGAGCTTGAAAAAGTAAAGATCTCAACCAAAGCTGACTTTATCTTCTCACTAGAGAGTTCATCATCAGTCGCTGATCTCTTTGGTAGCTACCTTGCACGTGGTTCGATCACACCACTACTTAGCTATGAAGATGCCATCAACGCACTCACCACCAAAGAGATCAAAGAGGTTGCTAAGCGCTACTTTGATTTTAGAAGATCTACAACTGTTATATTAAGAAAAGGAGAATAGTATGGAAATTGTAACTGGTGCTACAACAGCCCTTATTACCCCATTTAAAGATGGCAAACTCGATGAAGTAACTTATGCAAAACTCATTGAACGTCAGATCGCTAACGGCATTGACGCAGTCTGTCCCGTAGGAACAACAGGAGAGAGTGCAACACTCACTCATGATGAGCATAAGCGCTGTATAGAGATCGCTGTAGAAGTGACAAAAGGGACAACTTGTAAAGTACTAGCAGGTGCTGGATCTAACGCAACACATGAAGCCATCGAGATTGCAAAACATGCTCAAAAAGCAGGTGTTGACGCTATCTTCTCTGTGAGTCCATACTATAACAAACCTTCTCAAGAGGGTCTCTACCAACACTACAAAGCGATTGCGGATGCTGTTGCTGAGCTTCCATTTATGCTCTACAACGTTCCGGGGCGTACCGGTGTTGATATCTCTGCAGATACCACAGTACGTCTCTTTGATGATTGTGCCAATATCTATGGTGTTAAAGAGGCAACAGGTTCTTTAGAGCGTACTGTTGAGCTTCTTTCACGTCGTCCTGAGTTAGCTGTGTTTAGTGGAGATGATGCCATTGACTACCCTATCTTGGCTAATGGTGGTATGGGAATCACTTCAGTAACGGCTAACTTACTTCCTGATCTTAAAAGTGACTTGGTACATAAGGCACTAGAAGGTGACTTCAAAGGATCAAAAGCGATCAATGATATGCTTTTTCCAATTAACAGCGTCATGTTTTGTGAAGCTAACCCTATTCCCGTTAAAGCCGCGATGTATATTGCAGGCCTGATCGAGACACTAGAGTATAGACTTCCTCTCGTTGCACCAAGTGCTGCTAACATGAAGAAAATCGAAGAAGTGATGAAAAACTACAACATTAAAGGAATGAACTAATGCAAGGCAAAACTCTATTTATAAGTGGCGGAACACGTGGTATTGGAAAAGCAATCGTTTATGCATTTGCACAAAAAGGTGCTGATGTTGCATTTACATATGCATCAAGTGCAGATACTGCTGACGAGATCACTGCAGACATTGAGTCTCAATTCGGCGTGAAATGTCGTGCTTACAAACTTAACATTCTTGAGCCATTGACTTACAAAGAGGTCTATAAAGAGTTTGATGCTGACTTTGATAGACTTGACTACTTCATCTCTAATGCCATCATCTCTGGTCGTGCAGTTGTCGGTGGTTTTGGTCCTTTTATGCGTCTTAAACCTCGTGGTCTTGACAACATCTGGACAGCTACCGTTGATGCTTTTGTTGTCGGTGCTCAAGAGGCTGCAAAACGTATGGAGCTTACAGGTGGTGGTTCGATCATCTCTATGAGTTCAACAGGAAACTTGGTCTTTACACCAAACTACGCGGGTCATGGTACCAACAAAGCTGCTGTAGAGACTATGGTCAAGTATGCTGCTGCAGAACTTGGTGTTAAAGGGATTCGTGTTAATGCTGTTAGTGGTGGTCCAATCGATACTGACGCACTCAAAGCCTTCCCTAATTATGAAGAGGTCAAAGCAGAGGTCGCAAAGCGTTCTCCACTAAGTCGTATGGGTGAGGCTACTGACTTAACAGGTGCTTGTCTCTTCTTATGTCAACAAGAGGCTTCTTGGTTAACAGGACAGACTATTGTTGTTGATGGTGGAACGACTTTCACCTCATAACACTTAGAGAGGGCAACCTCTCTACAGTCTATCTTCAAAATGACTCTGGTCATTTTGAAGATATATTGAATCACTATGTATAAGGACTCTTTTGAACATTCCAAATATTTTGGCACTCATCCGTCTCTCTATTGCTCCTGTCATGTTTTGGATCATCCTAAATCCACAACTATTCACTGACAATGGCTACCATATCAGCTGGAGTTACTTCTTCTCAACACTCTTGTTTGTTCTAGCAAGTCTAACAGACTACTTCGACGGCTTCATCGCACGTGAGTTAAACCAGAAGACCAAACTTGGTGCCATCATCGATCCTCTTGCAGATAAAATGCTGGTTATGGCTGCTTTTTTAGGACTTATGGTCGCAGGTGATGCTAGTGTTTGGGCCATCTACATCATCATTGTACGTGAACTCTTTATCACTGGACTCCGCACTATCGCCGTCTCAGAAGGTATTGATGTCTCTGCATCATGGAGCGGTAAGGTTAAGACTGTTGCGCAAATGTTCTCTATTGGTTTTTTACTAATGCACTGGCCTTTTGCTAATGCCCTATTATGGTTTGCTACAGCACTTACAGTCTACTCAGGTGTTGAGTACCTTGTTAGCTTCTCCAAACTTTATACTACAGAGGAGACCAAATAGTGGGTTGGTTGGTCTCTTTAGCTGTACTTTCAGCGCTTATCTTTTTTCATGAGTTAGGTCACTACCTCGCTGCACGTTTTTTTGGTGTTTACGTTGAGGTCTTTAGTATTGGTTTTGGTAAGAAGATCGCAGCATTTAAGATGTTTGATACAGAGTGGCGTATCGCAGTGATCCCTCTTGGCGGTTATGTCAAGATGAAGGGTCAAGAAGATATGGACCCCACTGCAATAAGCGCAGATGATGACTCTTACAACACTAAAGCACCATGGAAACGTATCATCATCTTACTTGCTGGCCCTGCTGCAAACTTTGTCATTGCCTTTTTTCTTTACCTTTTTATTGGTTTTGGTTCACCTCAGGTTTTAGCACCTGTAGTCGGTCAAGTCGTTAAAGACTCTCCTGCTTTTGTTGCAGGTCTTGAGACTAATGATACCATCACACAGATCAATAATATTGAGATCAAGACATGGGATGAGATGTCTAATGCTATAAAAGAGAGTGTCGGTACACTCGATGTCACCGTCACACGTGGTGCTTATATCCATAACTTACAGATCACCCCTAAGATCCAAGAGATCACCAATATCTTTAAAGAGAAGATCCAGCGTCCTATGATCGGTATTGGTACAGCAGGTCAGACCATTACACTAGATCTCAGCTTTTCAGAGACCTTTACTTATGCATGGGATGAAACCTACAAAGCATCTACTCTTATCTTCAAAAGTGTTCAAAAGCTGATCATGGGTGAAGTACCTGCCAAAGAGTTAGGTGGTGCTATTAGTATTGTCAAGATTACCGCTGATGCAAGTGAAAGTGGCTGGATGGCGGTTTTCTTCTTTGCAGCACTTATCTCTGTCAACTTAGGGGTATTGAACCTTCTTCCTATCCCTGCTCTTGATGGTGGACACATCATGTTTAATCTTTATGAAATGATCACAAGACGTGCACCAAGTGAAGCCATACTGATGAAGCTGACCCTTGCAGGTTGGGGACTACTACTAGGACTAATGTCACTAGGACTTTACAATGATATTAATAGGTTATTACAATGAACGAACTAGAATACAAACGTCATATTGACACCATCATCGAGAAGATCGAAGCCGCACGCATAAAAGTCAGCGAACACCACATCGTAAAGATCGTTGCAGTAAGCAAATACTCAACTGCAGCAGACGTTGCCAAACTTTACAACATTGGTCAACGTGCTTTTGGTGAGAACAAGGTTCAAGATCTTTTAGCAAAAGAGCAAGCGCTAGAAGAGCTGCCACTTGAGTGGCACTTCATTGGCCATCTGCAGCGCAATAAGCTTAACAACTTAATCAAAGCAGACCCTTTCCTCTTTCACTCACTAGACTCTAAAGAGCTCGCTAATGCCCTTGAACGACGTCTACATGACAACGAAAAAGAGATGGACTGTCTCTTACAAATCAATGCGGCTAAAGAAGAGAGTAAATCAGGTGTTATGCCAGAAGAGGCTATTGAACTCTTTGCGTACATCAGAGAGAAGTGTCCTCATATCAACTTACGCGGTGTGATGTGTATTGGTGCACACTCTGAAGAACATACTAAGATCAAAGAGAGTTTTGAGCTCACCTACAGTATCTACAAGCAACTTGAAAATGTAGACATCTGTTCTATGGGTATGAGTAGTGACTATGAGCTTGCTATTGAGTGTGGTGCCAATATGATTCGTCTTGGATCAACCATGTTCCCTACTAACTAAACCCATCTAAAAAGAGCATCATGCTCTTTGCTATGCTATATATTTTTGCTCTAAGTTCTTAAATACCCTGCTTCCTTTTAAATACAACCTTATTTAATATCATACATATCTATAAGATTATACCTTTGTATAATCTTACCTTTGACTATGCAACTCTATAATCAAGAAAAATACCCCTTAAAAATAGTAAGAACAGATAAGATAAATGAAATATTGGACGTTTTAAAAGCAGAAGGTTTGTATGACATAAAAGATAGTCAAGAAAACTTTTAGTAGAAGAAAAACAGCTATATTCAGAGGATATAAATATAATTTTTTTTTATTTTTATAAAGAAAATAGTATAAAAAGTGCTAATACTATAAAATTATAGAGTATAAGTTTCTCTAATTTTATAACAAATTTAAAAAAGAGAGGATATTTAAAGTTTGCTTTAATAATTGTTCTGTCATCCTATAATAACACATTATACAAGGAGTGTAAATGAAAGGTTATAGATTGGGCTCATCTGCCCTAATGGCAGGAGTTTTAGCCATGTCCGTTTTTGGTGCTAATGCACTAGCTTATGATAAAACATTACCGTTTAAGCTTGACAAGCTCAAGAGTAAAACAGTTAAGGTTAATGGAAAAAAGATAAAGGCAAATGCACCAGTCAATGATGTCAATGTTTTTATTAACTACGAACTTGGTATGCACTGTGTTGGTTTTGAGATGAGTTACTGTTGTGTAATTCCACCATATAACTCAATCCAAGCACAGGCTGTTAAATCAGGTACAGATGGCTCACTTCCATCACTACTAACACCTAATGACAATGTCAAGATGTACTACTACACTAAAGACAACTCATACTCTGAAGGTAACAAGATGCGTTACTGGGGCGTACTTAAAGATGTTGATGGTAATGGACGTATGGATGATCCAGGTGATAATGTTGCCAACTACGTTTGGAAACACCTCTTTATCTATAAAGACCTTGAAGGTACTATACCCGCAGGTGCAACTAAAAAAGATCGTATCTATGTAGGTAAAGATATCAAAGTACCTATTGATTCAGGTCCAACAGGTAAGCATATTGCAGGGGGTTACTTAGAGTACTCTGGTAAAGATGGTAGTAATGTTGTCTTTACAGATACACTTGTACCGCAAGTAACTGATATTCCTCTTGTGTTAACAGCTTCACACCTTTGGGATGCTTTAGGTCTACCGCTTACTGCATTTAATGACTCAACACGTCAAGGTTCGATCCGTTCTATTACAGAGAGAGATTTTCAACCTTTTCAAAAATCAACAGTACAACTTCATGATCTAAATGGTAAACCTGTTGTTGATGCTGAGGGTAAACTGGTAGAGTACTTTGGTACCAATCCTGTTGATATCCCTAACTGTTATGCATGTCACTCACGTGAAGGTAAAGCAGCCCAAATGGCACGTGCTGAGGGTCTTAAACAAGGTGATGCAGAGTATGCATACTGGAAGACTTATCCTGATGAGAGTGAATACATGGCACGTTTAAGTGAAGCTTCTATTAATATCCTTTCACTTCATGATGCACACCATGGCACAACATTTTTATCTAACTATGACTCTAAAGCATCATCTTCACGTCTTGGTAAGACCGGTGAGATCAACTGTGCCGATTGTCATGGTGATAACGTCTCTGGTAACTTACAAGAGCCTCGTCCAGGTGCAACAGGATACAAGGCAGTCAAAGCAAAACCTCTTTCTGAAGCAATTCATGGTTTCCACTTAGCTACAGTTCCTATGCCTGATGGTGCAAGCCGTTCTCAAGCATGTCAATCATGTCACCCTACCCACTTTCAAGATCCATCTATGAATGATGATACTAACCCTCTACGCGTTGCAAACCGCTATGGTGAAGGCAGATTCAGCGAAGGTGATATCCGTACAAGTGGTGGTGGTTGTTATGTACGTCGTGATGCACACTCTAACCCAGATGCCAAACCACCTTTCTTCCTTAATGAGTATGGTAAATACCAGCTTAATGAGATCTCTATGAAAGATGAAAAAGGCAAAGATGTTAAGAAGATGCGTGGACTCTACTGTACAAACTGTCACACTAAAGTGGCACAAAAGATGTATGAGCTTGATAATCTAAAAACAATGCAAACACTTGAAGGTAAATCGATTCGTGGTAAGTCACTTAAAGATATCATCAAAGCTGTTTCTGGTGGAAATACGAAGAAGTTTAATGCTATCGCTGACCCTAAGACAACAGGTGACAATGAAGTCCTTAAGTATTACACTGAGCACAAATCAGCAACATTGGTTAAAAATGTAGCTAAAAAAGGTCTTGATCTTAAACCATGGAATCACCCTAAAGGTGGAAACGTACCATACGCTGCTGCTTCTGGTGGAGATGACTGGTGGTTAAGTGCTTCTGAGCCTCACTGTGCGGATTGTCACCTTGCACCATTTGTTGAGAGTGAGGGTGGTCAATACTTCCCAATCGATCAGCCAAATAAACTGTCACTATACCGTTACTCAAAAGCACACGGAGATCTTGCATGTCAAACATGTCACGAATCATCTCATGGTCTTTACAGTACACGTTTTGATGGCGAGCGTTCAGTAGATATCACAACACACGAACAGGCACTTCAGTACTCTCCAGATGGTGAATACACAGGTCCTGTAACATGTGCAGCATGTCACACTACAAACGACAAAGGTGTTCCAACACAACTTACAGGTACCAAGTATGAAAATGATTACTGGGCTTCTGTGACATTGGCACACTACATGCGTTCAGGCGACCAAAAACTTTCAGTGAAAGAGTTGGTTAAGAAATATCCTTACAAAACGTCAACTGATGTTGTCAAAAAAGGGTGGAAATAATTAGGGGGCTTGCCCCTTTTTAAGATATACCAGCCTTGATCTTAGATTTTGAGATCAAGGCTACACTGCAGATACTTGAGCTTAAGATAAGCTACTTAGTGTTTTAAACTTCTTCTCTATCGATTACTAAAGACAATCTTCACATTACCATTATCTAAAACTTCAACTTCCCAACTAAAATCAGTAGCTATCCTAGGATACAGTGGCATAGGTTCTTGTGCATTGATCATCACCAAACGTTTTTGTGTACCACTAATAAGTTCAAAACCTTTCATGACATTGACCATAGGTTCAGGTGGATTTGATGCAGAGGAGTCAAACTCGATGTACTCAATACCATCAACCATATAACTGACAAACTCTAAACTTGCACCAGGGACTTCTATAACATTTTTTTCATGCATCGGGCATCCTTTAGGCCAAATATTTCTATATCAGGGATACCCCAAAAATATAGCTACCGCCTAAAGTAGTATAACCCTAAGAGAAGATCAAAAAATTGATATATCTTAACTCCTAAGTTAAAGAGAGAGGATTAAATAAAATTTCGTAGAATCGTATAGAGTTGATGGGCATCTTTGGTACCGGCAAGTTCACGTATAGAGTGCATTGCAAAAGTAGGTAGACCGACATCTAAGGTATCAATACCTAAACGTGTCGCCGTAATAGGCCCTATGGTCGAGCCACATCCCATATCTGATCGGGTCACAAACTCTTGTAAGGCGATGTTCTGCTGTTGTGCCACTAAGATAAGCTGAGAGATTGTCTTTGCATTGGAAGCATAACGTTGGTTTGCATTGATTTTGACGACAACACCTTTGTTGATCAATGGTGCATGATTTTCATCATGTTTAGAAGAAAAATTAGGATGTATTGCATGTGCATTATCACATGAGATCATTAATGATTTTCTTGTTAGTTGTGTAAAAGATTCAAAATCCATACTCATCCGCTTTAAGACACTCTCCAAAAAGCTTCCCGCTGCACCTGAACTACTCTCACTACCAACCTCTTCATGATCACTACAGACCATCAAGTAAGGTTTACTGTCATCTATAGAGCAAATACTTAGTAGCGCAACATAACAGCTTAAAAGGTTATCGAGGCGTGCGGAAGCAATAAAATCATCTTGCAAACCTACAAAGCTTGCTTTTTGTGTATCGTATAGACTTAATTCATGAGAGAGTACTCTTTTAAAATCACGTACACCCTCTTTATGTAAAGCCCATCCTATCCATGTTTCAAACTCAAACTCCCCACTCGTGATAATAGGGGTGATATCAGTCTGTTTGTTAATAGTGCGATCTTTATTGGCCTTATCATCAAGATGAATGGCTAAAGAAGGGATAATGGCCATAGGCTTCTCAACATTGATCAAAGCTTCTTGTGCCGCACCTTTATGATCTTCGTAAACGACACGACCTGCAATACTTAAGTCACGATCAAACCATGGATTGAGAAGCAGACCACCATAAGGCTCAACAGCCAGTTGTGTTACGCCATTTTTAGTGATGACAGGAGTAGGCTTCAACTTTAAGTTAGGCGAATCAGTATGGGCCCCCATCATGATGTAGTCATGTTCTTTAGGATAGGTAAAGGCTATGATCGAGGAGTCGTTACGTGTCACATAGTACTTATGGCCCACTTCTAAGTTCCATTTTTCAGACTCATCAAGACGCTCAAATCCTGCATTCTCACACATCATTGCCATATTTTTTGTGGCATGAAATGGTGTAGGAGAAGCATCCAAAAAGCCTAAAAGTCCACTGTTAAAGTCATCTATATTCATCATAATATATCCTATATTTTACTCTGCAAAGTATAACATAGACAAAAGCGCTATAGTCTCAAAAAGGTGAACAAAAATAGAAAATTATCACCGTTGTTTTTGAAGTAACTTCTCTTTGATTGCTTATAGCAGATATTTTTCACCTATGCTTTTTAGCTTATAAAGCTGTTCTTAAACCCTCTTTACTAAAAAACAACCAATACATTTAACACCCTCTTAACACAAAAGTTCTATCATTGTAAGATCTACTCCAAGGAGTTACTTATGAAAAAGATCACCTCACTCTCTCTCGGCTTCTCATTTTTAATCATGAGTTATACGGGTGTTATCCTCTACTTTGTACCAAAAGGTAAAGTAGCATACTGGGCAGATTGGCATTTTTTAGGTCTAAGTAAAACACAATATGGTGATATCCATACCACCTCTATGCTCACTTTTTTACTCTTTGCCTTGTTACATATCTACTACAACTGGAAACCACTTATGAGCTATCTCAAAGATAAAAACAAAAAGATCTCATTTACTAAAAAAGATCTTCTGATCGCTTTGGGTGTGAATCTCTTTTTTGTACTTGGGACACTCTATATGATCCAACCACTAAAAGGCTATCTTGATCTACAAGAAAATATCAAAGATTATTGGGCTAAAAGCTATGGAGAGCCTCCATACAGCCATGCAGAAGAGAGTAAACTTAAGGTCTTTTGTAAAAAGCTACATATTGATTATGATACAGCGGTGCAAATACTTAAAGAAAAAAATATAAACTTTAAGACCAATGATACTATTGCAACGATCGCAAAACACAATGATCTCTCACCCAATGATATCTATCTATTGATCAAAACAGATAAAACTACCCCGCTAACAGAACTGATCCATACCCCTCAAGATAAAGAGAACTCTGACGTACCCACTTCTCTTGGAAGAAAAACACTCCAAGATCTTTCTGATCTACAAAAGATCGATCTACTACAAACATTACGTTATTTTCATGAAAAAAAGATGGAGGATGTGACTAAAGAAAGTAAGATGAAAGCTTTAGCAGATGAGCAAGATACAACGCCATTTGAGTTATACGAATTGTTACATACTTTATATATAGAGGGCAAAGAGAAAAAATAAAGATTATATATTGAAAAAGTGGTGGGTCGAAAGAGACTCGAACTCTTGACCACTCCGTTATGAGCGGAGGGCTCTAACCAACTGAGCTATCGACCCCACCTTAAGTGCGTTAAAGCGCCGCAATTATAATGAAATTTTCTTTAGAGAATACTTGTCTTTAAAACTTTATACTTTTTCGATTGATTACACGATTGGTATCATAGTCTGGCGGTGCCCAGGAGGCATCTTTTGGGGTGTAATAGACTTCACCCCATTTATGAAGTCTGTCATTAACATTAAAGGTGACATCTTCAACTCTATTATCGTGTGATCCACCCCCATGAAAATTGATATCTGTCTCTAAAGCATAAAGATGTTTGATCTGATTATAAGCAGCTGCCCACTGAAAGACGATATGTCGAAGGTTTTTGACTTCAATATCTTCTAGATCAATATAAAAACTTTTATTGATGCGTAAGTATCCATTACCCTTTTTACCCTTATTGAGTGCGCCTGACAGTTTTAAGTACTTACCACTATCGCGATAAGAGCGTTCAAAGACTAAAGGGTTTGAGCCACTATCGTAGATCGCAATATCTTCAAGATGACAATCTTTTGTATATAAGAGCTTGATTCCATCGACTTGACGACTCTTATCAACATTTTCATACTCATAGACCTGATGCTTGGTATGGTAGTCTGAACGTATTGTAAGATGTTTTAAGCTCACACCACTGACTGGATTTAAAAGTGTGATCGTTGCATTATGGTCGAGTTCACTAAACGAGGTCGTAGTAATCTCTAACACCTCATCTTTATAGCTTTTGACCTCAACAATCTCCGAACGGATAATAGGATATTTTTTATACCATTTGGTAGCACCTAAACGTTTGATAAATCCTCTGTCATTCGCTTTTTCAATCAACAGAAGATCACCCTCTTTAAAAGCGACCCTACTCTCTGCTTTAACACTACTTTGACCATAAAGGTTGCCTTGTAAAACACCCACCTTTTGAAGAGAACGCCCTTTGATGATGATCACAGCCTCTTCACTATGGTGTAGATGTGATAAGAGCGTGGTGTTGTTACCAACAAGTGAGATATCTCCTCTTTCAATAAGAATAGGTTCTTCAATATCTAGGACACCACTAGGAAGATGGATGACACTTCCGGACTTAGCTTCAGCAA
>Ga0256826_1002228_pt1 | contig 11868 bp, 13 predicted proteins | sample CV79metaG_FD_185975 | JGI IMG/M metagenome (GOLD analysis project Ga0256826, IMG submission 185975) | Hydrothermal vent microbial communities from East Pacific Rise, Pacific Ocean - CV79 | ecosystem: Environmental > Aquatic > Marine > Hydrothermal vents | place: Pacific Ocean: East Pacific Rise... | reverse complement strand
AGCTTCTATGGTGAATTATGAACTCTTTATTCGTGCAATATTACGTAGACTCTCTGGTAGAACAGATCACTACCATGGTACGATTAAAACTACAATGAAAAATAATTTTTCTACACGAGGTGGCAAATATGCTGTGGTACTTGGTAGCTTTGATGGCAATAGCTTTGAACCTCTTAAACCTCAAATGCCTGGTATGGTTTCACCTATGCAAAAAGCAGATGGACTTATACTCATTACGCCTGATATAAAAGTATTAGAAGCAGGTAAAACTGTAAAAATGATACCGATAAAATGGGAATTTACAAGTTCTGTAAAAGAAGATTTGTTTACAAGTTAAAAGGACTCTCCTCAAGAGAGGAGAAAGAAAAGGTTATCTTAAAGTCCTGAGATATACTCTGCTACTGCTTTGATCGTTGCTTCATCCATAGATGCTACTTGACCTTTCATAAGCATACCCATACCAGCTACATTTCTAGTACCTGCTTTATATTCTGCAATTGATGCTTCTAAAGTTGCTACTGCTTGTCCTGCAATAACTGCTGATTTACCAAGTGCTTTTGTTTTCCCATCTGCACCATGACATCCTGCACATTTAGCAAATGCTGCTTTACCTGCTACATTTGCTGGAGCTACTACTTCTTTAGCTGATGTTACTGCACTTGATGCTGCTGCTGTTGCTGCCGCTGCTCTCTCTTTAAGTGCTTGTGCTGCATCTGTTGCTTTTTTCTCTGCTGCTGCTTTTGCTTCAGCTACTTTCTCTGCCGCTGCTGCTGCCATCTTATCTGCTTCAGCTTTTGCTGCTGCTGCAACTTCTGCTGCTTTTACTTTTGCTGCTTCAGCTGCATCAGTTGCTGCTTTTTTTGTTGCTTCTAACGCTGATGCTGTATCATCTTTTACTGCTTCAGTTACTTTGTTGGCAGCATCTGTTGCAGCTTCTTTTGTCTTTTCTCCACATGCTGTAAACAACAAAGTTGCTGCTACAAGTGAAAGTAGTGTTAAATTTTTCATTCTTTTCCTTTAATTTAAATTCAAGTGAATTATAGCAAAAAATTTCATATTAAACTTTTTTAGGTGTCTTTATAGAAGTATAGGCTAAAAGTTTTTCCCACAATAATGGGTCTGACCATTCACTCTGCACTTGTGTAGAAAATACAATATCTTCTAATACTATTTTACCCATGAGTACAGAGTGTGCATCTTCTTTAAACCCTTGTGCATACCCAGTCTCTGTCTCATGTACTATAATACTATGTAGTTTTACTTCACGCTCACCATTCTGCATATCGGTACATTCAAGTACTCTCTCTACTATAAGATAAATAACTCTGGAGAACTGTTCAGCAGAAGGAGAAACAGGAAGTTCAACCCATCTATTGCTATAGGTTTTCATAGCTTCTATATATTTACTATTATCTCTACTCCAAAGTGTAATAGCATGATCAAATGAATCTATTAGCTCTTTAATATACAATTTTGTCAATCCAAAATCATATACCATCTGCCCATCATCTAAATAATTAGATTCTAAAAGTACTTCTATCTTATAGGAGTGCCCATGTATATTCTCACTACATCGCTGTGTAGAACAATCACGGACAATATGTGCATTTTCAAATTTAAAAAGTTTTCGTATTAACATAGAGCGATTTTAACCAATCTAACTTAAGGTATAGCAGGTGCATCTATCTCTCCACCTAAAAAAGCATAACTCTTACCTATCCGTGCTACAGGTTTAAAAGTAATGGTCAATCGTTCTTTATCTGTGATTACTTCATCATCTACAAATATCTGCTTTACATTCAGAACAAGAGGAATAGTAGATCCTCCACCAAGATTTATCTCTTGATTAAGTTCACAGAAATAGGCAGAAGGAACACCTTTTATCATAGGTGGATAGTTATCCATCAAAGAGACAGTTTCGATATTAAACATTTCTGCTTCACTTACTTCTTTGTCTAATCCTTTAGAGGAGAGGTGCATCTTCTCTAAATCACTCTGCTGTACCATACAAATAGTACATTTTTGATGTTTACGTATATTTGCAAGAGTATCTTTTGGGGTACCATCAGCTTTATGTCCCACAGATATAAGTACAGAAGCAGGATCAGAAGATAAACCTATAAAGTAAGAAAATGGTGCAATATTCACAATACCCTCATCTTCTGTTACCACCCATGCAATAGGTCTGGGGATAATGGTTTGTGCCATCAACTTATAGGTTTCATTTACTGTTTTATCTTTATGTAAATCAAATATCATTTTTACTCCTCTTGTTTATAGGTAAATGTATTTTTCACTTTATCCCAAAGGCTAACTTGCTCTACTTCTTCTACCTCTTCCTCTTCTTCACTATAGTATACTGCAGGAAGTTTATTTTCTTCTGTACCATCAACATTGAGCACGTTTAGTTCAGGATGTATAAGTTCTCGGAGTTTTTTTTGCACTACCATTTTAGTTGTCATTAAACTCATAGAACATCCATGACATGCCCCTGTAAGCTCTATATATACGATACCATTATCTGTCCCTAAAAGTTTAATTGCACCTCCATGAGACTGTACATACTCGTTGATTGTAGGTAAATGATGTTTCACTGCTTCATAAATATCTTTATCTGAAAATGTCATACATAATCCTTTATTATAAATATTATAAGTTAATACAATATAGTATTCTTTTACTTAAATAAGACTAAAAGTATCTTATTTAGAATTAAGTAAATATTTTTGTTAATTAAGGATTCTAATACTGATATGGTTTTTAAAAAAGTAGTTATACACCTTGGGTAGTATCAAACACTCTGATATGTAATCTGTCACTATAATAAAAATTATGCTTCATACAGAACTCAAAAACAGCTTTATCATTATGCCAGATAGTATCTCTACTCTCACCTACTGGCATACAATAGACAGCTAACTCTGGAAGTATCTCACGTATACTGTTGATTTCACTAATCGCTGTTGTTTTAACCAATTTTGCATCAATAGTAAACTTTAAAAAAGCCTCTTTTGCATATTTTTGTATATTTAACAATGCCTGCTTATGGATACGCTTTTGTTCTGATTCACCTGAGTTGGCGAGCTTTAATGAGAGGGCAAAGATACAAGACTTATAGGCAGGGTATTTTTCAAAATCTAGTTCCATTGTTCCATTGGTTTCAAAGGTAATTTGTACCTCTTGAGAAACTAACCACTCCAAAACACTGTAAAAAACTTCATCTTTGGCATACATCAGTGGCTCTCCACCTGTAATGACCATATTGGGGATATACCCTATTTTATTAAACTCATTTTTAAGATGTGTTATCAAGGTATCTGCAGAAATAACCTTTTGCCATGAAGAGGAAAAGTGTCCATCAACAGCAAAGTAAGTGTCACACCCTAAACGTACTTCACCTTCCACTTCATAAGATGCACCAAAACCAGGACAAGAAAGATTACAGCCACCAGTACGTAAAAAGTAAGAAGGCACACCTGCGTACTTTCCTTCACCCTGAATAGAGAAAAACTGTTCAGTCAAATAAAACATTAGCCACCAGTCTCGTAAAATGCTCTTGTTGAGATATCTTCATTATTTGGATCAAATTCATTCCAGCGATTCTCTTTTGGCTTATCTTTAAGTACCTGTGCCAATACATCAGCTGCCGCTTCTATATCTCCATTTTTAACTGACTCTGCTATGCTCATTGCTTCATCAAAATAAAGGCATGGGATCAAGTTACCCTCTGCTGTAAGACGAATACGGTTACAGTTTTCACAGAAGTCATGTTTATGTGGATCAATAAGTCCAAACTCATAGCCATCATCTAAGACATAATTAAATGAAGGACTTGCACCCTCCCGACCCAAGGCATTAATAGTATATTTCTCTTTTACTTTTTCAAGTATCTCTCTACCATGCATACCCTCTATCTCTTGACTTGCATGTGCATTTTCCATATATTCAATAAAACGTACTTTTATTTTTCGTGCTTTACAGTACTCGATAATATCTAAAATTTCATCATCATTAACACCTTTAAGAGGTACCATATTGATTTTAACACCAAGACCTACTTCAAGTGCTTTGTCTATACCTTTTAAAACTTGTTTGAGTACATCTTTTTGTGCTATTTGCTGTGCAACTGCTGGCTTTAAAGAGTCAAGTGAGATATTGAGTCTTTTTAACCCTGCATCTTTAAGTCTTTGTGCCGTTTGAGGTAAAAGGTAGGCATTCGTAGTCAATGCTAAGTCAATATCTGGATTATAGTCATGTATCATCTTGATAAAAGAGTCTAAATCTTCACGAAGCAGTGGTTCCCCACCTGTAATACGGATTTTGTTTACACCTTCATCCATTGCTACTTTCATAAACAAAAAAAGTTCTTCAAAAGAGAGTAAATTCTCTTTAGGTACCCAAGAAAAAGGTTTTTCAGGCATACAATACTGACATCTAAAATTACAACGTTCTGTGACTGAAACCCTGAGATAATTGACAGTTCTACCGTGTCCATCTATAAGCATAATAATCCAATATTTAATTTTTATTAGAGTATCTAAATGTAGGTAAAAATAGGGTGATATATATCAAGAAATAATAAAGAGTGTAAAGAAGTAAGCGTGTAGTGTGGAAAGACCACACTACACTAAGTAACATCAAAAATTAATGATGTCCCTTCCACATAGATTTTTTCCATAAGAACGCTAGGAAAGTAAATACAATAAAGAAAAGGATTACTTTTGGACCAAGCTCTTCTCTTGCTGGTTTACTAGGATCTCCTACTTCTTCAAGATATGTTTTAACTTTTTCATATCCTTCATGTGTTAGACCTGTTCTAGGCATTGAAGTACCAAGAAGTTGTCCTTGTGGATTTTCCACAAATGTTTCTAAGAAGTGATGACCTCTTGCTCTAATAATGATAGAAAGATCTGGTGGTAATTTACCCATGTATGCTTTAACTGCATCTTGCTCTTCAATCACTTTGATTTTATGTGCAAGTGCATCTTTTTCATACTTAAACTTAGGTGTATCACCAAGCTGAGTTGTTTTAGCATAACGCATTGCATGACATCTACCACAAGCTTCTGAGAATGCTTCTTTAGTTGTTACTTCACCAGCTTTTTTAGCCATGATATAAGCAACTACATCCGCAACCTGCTGATCATCAGCCATCATCATTTTAATAGAACCCATTGGGTGTGTTGATGTATCTTTATACTTATGGTCTACATTTGATGCCATTGCTGGATCTTTAATGAGCGCAATAAGATAATTTTTATCATACAATACACCAGCATGGTCAAGTGCAGGTGGAATTACTCCACCCATATTGATAGGCATACCTGTGTGACATCCCATACATGTAGCAAAACCAGCTTCACCAGCTGCTACATCACCTTTAAGCTTAGCTACCTTAGCAACATCTTCCCAAAAAGCTTTTTTAGCTTCAGCTTTCTCTTTATGCCCTGCTGTTACAGCTTCTTCTATATCTACTGCACCATTATATACAAAACCATTACTCTCTACATGTTTGTGCATTTGAGAGTGAGCAAATGGCTCAACACCCCAGTAAAGTACAAGAGTAAAGATGGCTACGATTCCAAATATTTTTAATTCTTTCATTCTCTACTCCTTATAGTTTTTTTTCTGATTTAGTAATGATAGGTAACGCAATCCATAATACAAAGAATGAGATTGCTGCAACCAAACCAATATTGGCAAACAGTGCATCTGTTGGAGGCAATTTACCCATAAATGTTAAGATAATAACATCAATCAACATTGCCCAGAACCAATACTTAAATAATCCTCTTCTACTTGCCGGAGCAACGTTTGGACTTCTATCTAAGAATGGAAGAGCAAGGAAAATAACCTGTGCAATACCAAATGCAATCAGACCAAGGTCTTTAGAGAATGGTCTAAGAATCTCATAACTCCACAAGAAGTACCACTCAGGGTAAATATGTGCTGGTGTTTTGAGTCCATTTGCTGGGTCAAAGTTTACTGGATCCATCGCAAATTCAAAGTGATAGAATACCAAATAGAAGAATAGAATAAAGTATACACCCATTACAAATACATCTTTAGATAAGAATACTGGAGAGAAAGGAATAACTTTTGATTCTTTTACTTTTCCTGCTTTGTAAAGTTCTGCTGCTTCAGCGTAATCAAATTCTTCACCTTCTTGGTTGTTTACATGTGGGATTCTAAGTGTACCAAAATGAAGTACAATAAGACCGATAATTGCTAATGGAATTAACAATACGTGTAACATAAAGAATCTAGTCAAGAATGCATCACCAGGAACATAATCCCCTCTAATCCACTCAACAAGACCGTAAGCTTCTAATGAACCACCAGAGAATAGGTTAGTAATAACCATACCTGCCCAATAAGACATTTGTCCCCATGGAAGCATATATCCAGAGAAAGCTTCTGCTGAAAATGCAACAAAAAGTCCCATACCAGACAACCAGATAAGCTCTCTACCTTTTTTATATGAACCATAGTAGATTCCTGTAAACATATGAATATAGATGATCAAGAATACAACAGATGCACCTACACCATGAATATGTCTCCATAACCAACCATAACCAACTTCAGACATGATTGTGTAGTTTACAGAATCAAATGCTAAGTTTGTATCTGGTTTGTAGTACATAAGTAAGAAAATTCCACTTACAAGTAAAACACCAAATGTTGCTGCTAACACCATACCCATTGCCCATAAGAAGTTAATATCTTTTGGAATCCAATACTCAGTCTGCATTACTCTTTTAAGCGTATTAACTGCTAAACGTTGATCCATCCACTCATTGAGGTTTTTTGCTTTTTCAAAATGTGCCATATTATCCCCCTTATACCGTTAGACCAGCGTCTAGCATTTTCTTATACTCAGGACCTGCTTCACCAAGTACAAGATTTGTTCCATCTATTTTAAATGGTGGAACCTCTAGTGGACTTGGTGGAGGACCAAATATTTGGTGACCACTTGCATCAAACTCACCACCATGACAAGCACACTTGAATTTATGATCATCTGCTTTATATGCAGGGATACATCCAAGGTGTGTACATAGTCCAATAGATACATGAAATCTATCCGAACCGATAACAACATCTCTATCATCAGCTTTCATATCTTTTGATTTTTTCAAAACAAAGATAGGTTTACCTCTCCATTTTTCAACATTTAGCACATTCTCCTGTGCTCCACTAAGATCTACTGTAGTAAATCCAGCTGCTTTTACACTTGGTAATGGATCCCAAGAGCGTTTCATCGCGTAAAGTGCACCAATACCGCCTAGAGCAGTAAATCCACCCAAAGCCATACCCATAAAGTCTCTACGACCTTTAGTATTATTAGCCATACTAACCTTCCTTATAATAATTTCAACCCCCTATTATAGGAAAAATGGTTTAAATATAGATTGATTTGACTCAAGTAACCAAGGGAAACAACAATATTGTTGCATAGTGTAAATTAGGAGTATTTTAGTCTGAATTTATCATAAATATAATTTATTGTTAAGATGAGAATATTTTATCTTCAATTTTTTCTATATTTTTATCTGTTTTTGATGAATTATTTTGTAGAGCTTCAGTTAAACTATCACTATCAAAACCATCTACAATAGAAACACCATATACTCGTAAAAGAGACTCTTCAAAAATAGTATTTTTATCAATATTCAAATAAATAACTTTAGCACCACTTGCTTTGGCTTCAAGGGCTGTTTGTGAAGAAGCCGTAACAACTGTACTTGATGTTGTAATTAATTCCTCATACTCTTCTGGTTCATGTAGTGTAGAGAATAATTTTGCTAAATCAACTTCATATTTAACAAAAAAGTAATTGCCAAGAAGGAGTTCCATATCAAACTGTTTAAAAAAGTTTGTATTATTTAGAATAATCTTATCATAATCAGCATCACCTAAAAAAAATAATACTCTATCTTCTTTAGATTTTTCTTCAAAATATCTATCATCAACCCAAATAGTATTCTTGTCTATCACTATTTCATTATGTACAGAACTGTCTTTTTCATCATGTGCAAAACGCCATACTTGCTTAAAGTCAGCACAATACTTTATCAAACGTCCATGTTCATCTTCTATAGAATCAATAATAATACTATTTCCTGCTTCTGCAATAGCATCTATATCTTGTACTGTTTCTATCGTTACATATGAAGTTGCACCTAAATCACGTGCTACTAATCCTGCACGAAAATCATTGACTAAAAGTTGTGTATTTTCACCCTTAGAAGAGAGTGAATTTAAAAGAGCTACCCCTCGTCTAAGTCTCTCTAAACCAAGCTTGTGCCCAGTATTTACATAATAATATAACATCTATTGTTTACCTTTAGAAGAGAGACCTCTTTGTCTCATCTTTATATGTACATGTACTATTTCTAGTGCTGCTGGAGTAACACCAGATATTTGAGATGCAGCAAAAAGTGTAGGCGGTGTCGCCTTCTCAAGCTTTTCTTTAATCTCATTGCTCAGTCCCGATATATTGTTATATACAAAGTCTTCTGGTATCTTGATTTTAAGCATATCTTCCATATTAAGAATTTGCTGTTGTTGCTTCTCTATATAACGACTATACTTTGCTTCTACAAGTATCTGCTCCATTACTTCATCATCAAACTTATCAAAGTCTGGTAGTAAGGTAGTCAATTTTTCACGGTTAAAATCACCACGTCCTATGACATCCATCCAACGTGTTTTTTCATTAATTTTTACTGCACCAATTACTGATAATTTAGCCAAAAACTCTTTCGTTGGTGTGACATAATTTTCAGATAAAAAATGTAATGCTTCATCCAATGCCATTTTTTTTGCTTCAAATTTAGACATATAGCTATCATCTAAAAGTCCTAATTCTTTTCCGTAACGAGAAAGTCTCATATCTGCATTGTCTTCCCGTAACAGTAATCTATACTCTGCACGGCTTGTAAACATACGATAAGGCTCTTTAGTTCCTTTAGTCACAAGGTCATCTATGAGTACGCCTATATAGGCTTCATCACGGCGTAATATAAATGGTTCTTTTCCTTGTATATTCAGTGCTGCATTTATTCCAGCCATAAGCCCTTGTGCTGCTGCTTCTTCATAGCCTGTAGTACCATTGATTTGCCCAGCTGTATAAAGACCTTTAATCTTCTTAGTCTCCAGTGTATGTTTGAGTTCTGTAGGTTGTACATAGTCATACTCTATAGCATAGCCATAACGTACTATCTTTGCATTTTCCATACCTTCAACAGACTGTACCATCTCTAACTGTACATCTATAGGGAGTGATGTACTCATACCATTGATATAGTACTCTGTCTCATCAATAGTCTGTGGTTCTACAAATATTTGATGACGAGGTCTATCTCTAAAACGATTAATCTTATCTTCAATACTTGGACAATAACGTGGTCCTACCCCATCAATCTGCCCAGAGAAAAGTGGGGCTCGATAAAAGTTAGACTCAATAATCTCATGGGTCGTTTCATTCGTATAGGTCACATAACACGGTAACTGATTAGGGCTAAAAGTACTCTTGTCTGTACGAAATGAAAATGGCGGAGGAGGTGTGTCTCCAGGTTGTACTTCCATGATTTCGGTATTGACAGATTTGGCATCTATTCTTGCACAGGTTCCTGTTTTAAGACGACCAATTTCTAGTCCTAATTCTCTTAAATATTCAGCCAATTCAACAGAAGCAAACTCACCTTGTCTCCCTGCTGTTTGTTGTTTATCTCCTATATGAATAAGACCATTAAGAAACGTACCCGCAGTAATAATCACTTTTGAAGTCATATAGGTATTACCAAGTTGTGTCGTTACACCTTTAACTTCACCCTCTTCTATGACAAGACCATCTGCTATCTCTTGTTTAACATCTAAGTTTTCAGTATTGAGTACCACATTACGCATATAAATACGATACGCATCCATATCTATCTGTGCTCTTGTACCTCTAACTGCTGGACCTTTAGAAGCATTTAGTGTTCTAAATTGAATACCTGTTGTATCTGTACAAATTCCCATCTCACCACCAAGTGCATCTACTTCACGTACTAAGTGACCTTTAGCAAGTCCACCTATGGCAGGGTTACATGAGCTAGCCCCAATTTGTTCTGCCAAAATTGTTATCATTAATGTTTTTACACCCATACGTGCAGCACTCAAGGAAGCTTCTATCCCTGCATGTCCACCACCGATTACTATGACATCATAATTCATAAAAAACCTTCAACTTCATTCCAACGGAGACCGTGAGAACGAGAAAATATATATATTTTGCTATAATAATCGAATTATATCTAAATAAATTGAGGTACTATGTTCACAGGTCTTATACGCGAAATTGCTACAGTTAAAAGCTATCAAAACAACATCTTAACCATCAAATCAAAACACCCCGCAAAACTTGGAGACTCTATTGCCATCAATGGTGTGTGTCTTACTGTTATTAAGGTACATTCAGATGGATTTGATTTAGAATTAGCAGATGAAACACGTAGCATCATAGATGAGAGCAAAATCTCAGGAAAAGTACACCTGGAACCTGCCATGATGATGAACGACCGTTTTGAGGGTCATATTGTACAAGGACATGTAGATTGTGTAGGAACAGTAAGTCAAATACGCAAAAGAGAAAATGCGACTGATTTTATCATCACAGTCGATAAAAAATATATTGCTCACATTATCCCTAAAGGTTCCATAACGATTGATGGCATTTCACTTACGGTCAATGATGTAGGAGCAGATAACTTTAGACTCACCATCATTCCTCATACTCTCAAAGAGACTTTGATGAAAAACTATAAAGTAGGAACTAAACTCAACATAGAAACAGATGTCTTTGCAAGATATATAGACCATATACTTGCACATAGAAGCAGTAAAAAGTCTATGTCATGGGATGATGTAGATAACATACAAATGACTTACTAGTGAATATCTACGATACTATGACTCCAAGAAGTGGTGAAACATTCACTACCCTACTCGAACATAAAAATATTAAAATCAATCGTATTGTTAGTTCAGCAGATGTTAAACCTATTGAGTACAACCAAGAAGAAGATGAATGGTTGGTTTTACTTGAAGGGGAAGCTACCTTACTTATAGATAAAAAAGAAGAAGTACTTACAAAAGGTGAAACACTTTTTATCCCTGCTAAAACACCTCATACTGTTTTAAAAACCAGTGATGGTACAGTTTGGTTAACCATCCATATCTTTTAAGTAATCTATATCTTTCATACTTCTAGCTTCTTTGTTACGAATTTTTTTCAGTTCCATATCTATATACTCTAAATCTTCTAACATTTGTAAAGATGCTACCGTAGAATAACGCATCATTTCAGCATGATGCACAAAAATATAAAATCCATTCTCATAAAGTCCTAGTCGAATGGCTGCTGCTGTTGAATACGTAGTAAGAATAGCATCCTCTTTACAAATAGCCCTCACTTCTCTAAACCACTCATACGTCCATAGTAATGGATTATGTACTGGACTAAAAGCGTCTTGGTAGACAATATCTACTTTCTCTTTTATCTTAGGGATACTTTCTCTTGCATCACCTAAGAGTATTTCTATTTTAAACTGTTCATCTTCATAGAATAAATCTTGAGAAACTGCTTTAATAATAGATTTGATATTTTCAAACTCTGGAGGAAAATCAAAAGTATCCAATGAACGCACAAGTCCTTCATCAAACTCAGGGGAGAGTATATGTACTTTTGTTTTGCGTTTATGTTTTTTTATGTGATAGAGTGTTGCAAATGTGTTATAACCCAAACCAAAGCAGATGTCTAAAATAGTAAGTTCATCTTTATTTGATTTGAGAGAAAAAGAAGGTTTTACATATTTTTCT
>Ga0256826_1002227_pt1 | contig 11869 bp, 2 predicted proteins | sample CV79metaG_FD_185975 | JGI IMG/M metagenome (GOLD analysis project Ga0256826, IMG submission 185975) | Hydrothermal vent microbial communities from East Pacific Rise, Pacific Ocean - CV79 | ecosystem: Environmental > Aquatic > Marine > Hydrothermal vents | place: Pacific Ocean: East Pacific Rise... | reverse complement strand
CATTTGCATCTTGGATACCATTACCATTGAGGTCTTCCCATACTCTATCACCGATACTTGCTGGTATATAGATACCAGCATCAAGTGATAGGTTCTCATCATTGGTATACATCTGTGGAGTTGCTGTAACACTCTGTCCTGATCTATTAGCATCTGAATCATTTGTATCACTACTGCCTTGTGCATTTTGTGTAGTGAATACGAAGTTGGCTGGTATATTACTAAACTCTACACTATAGTTACGGTCTGGTTTTAAATCATAGCTATCATCAAATAGATACTCTCCTGAAGAGTTAGTCTCTGTCCAGATACTTGGCTGTACTACTCCATCTATAATCAGCGTTACATTGACCTCTGCTATGCCCGGCTCTCCTGCATCTTGCATTCCGTTGCCATTGACATCGTGCCATACTCTATCACCTATAATTATCGGCTCATAGACTCCTGCATCTAGCGTGAGATTGTCTTCACCTGATAGCATCGGTGGTGTAGTATCTGATATATATGTACTTTGGTTGACATCTGAGTCGGTTGTATCGTTACCTTGGTTTTGTTGTGTGATTTTATAGTTTGTGCCATTTGTATTGTTGTATGCTGTTAGATCAAATTTTACACTATATCTATGACCTATAGACAAGTTGGTAAATAGATACTCTCCTGAAACATTTGTCTTAGTACTGCTCATCTCTACACCATCTTTGTATAGGGTGACATTGACATCTGAGAGATTACTCTCATTTGCATCTTGGATACCATCGTAATCTCTATCTACCCATACTCTATCACCTACTGATACTGGAATATAGAATCCTGCATCTACTGTTCTATTATCTTCACTTGAGGCTAAAGTATAGTTCCCTGTTGTGCCTGACTGTGTATGGAGACCATTGGTATCTGAGTCATTGGCATCTGTATTGATTTCATTATCTTCTAATGTAATCACATAGCCTGATGGTGCTGTAAATCTCAAGCAGTATGTATCTGGCTTTAGATTGGTAAATAGATAGTTACCATTGGCATCTGTAATTTGAGTATTATTAAACTCTGCACTACTGTTTTGGTCATTAGTGATGAGAGCATTACAGTCCTCATTCATAAGCTCTACCTTAACACCACTTAGATTAGCTTCATCACTATCTTGGATACCATTACCATCTGTATCTACCCATGCTCTATCTCCTATGCTCACTGGCTTGTATATACCTGCATCAAAATCCTTGCGATACTGAGATGAAATTACCCAATATGGATCTGAGACTCCTGTAGTTCTATTGGCATCGCTATCTATCAGTGTACCTGTGCCTTTGGTGGTAAATACATATCCTGCTGGTAGTGTAGACTTATTAAACTCTACAAAGTATCGTCCTGGCATTAAATTGGCAAAACGATATCCACCTGTAGCATTGGTCTCCAAAACTCCATTGACTCCAATCTCTACGCCATCTACATCATGTGTTATTCGTATCCAATCTCTACTAATATCATCCTGCCTATAGATAGTGACATTAATTTCCCCTATTCCACTCTCTCCTGAATCCTGAATACCATTAGCATTACTATCAATCCATACATAATCACCTACAGATACTGGTCTATAGAGTCCTATATCCAATGTATTATTACTATCACCAGAGTAGAGAGTAGGTGTCTCGTCACTTACTCCTGAATCATTAGCATCTGAATCATTGCTATCATTGTCTTTTATATTTTGTAGGGCTACATAGTATCCCGATGGTATCTCAATCTCTATACTGTAGTTGTAATCTGGCTTTAAGTCATAACTACTATTAAATTCATAGTATCCATCGCTGTTGGTAGTAGTATTGATATCATAATGAGGTACTCCATCTATCCTAAGTACTACAAGCACACCTCCGATACCAGCATTAGATTCATTTTGGAGACCATTTCCATTTCTGTCTTCCCAGATATAGTCACCGATCGTTACTGGCTCATAGACTCCTGCATCAAAACTTAGATTGGTATCCTCTGAGTATGTTTTTGGTGTAGATTCACTTACATAGCCTGTGGCATTGGCATCTGAGTCATTATTATCACTACTTCCCAATACATCCTGCTGTGTAAATCTATAGTTATGACCATTTGCATTTAGAACACTCAAATCAAACTTAACACTATAGCTAGACCCAGGCATTAAATCCTCAAATATATACTCCCCAGAGCTATTGGTATCTCTATGTATATCAGTCGTACCACCAGTACCATCTTGGACTACACCATCTACTACAAGATAGACTCTAACACCACTTAAATTTGTCTCATTGATATCTTGGATACCATTGTAGTCTCTATCTATCCATACTCTATCACCTATAGTCACTGGCTTATAGAAACCTGCATCTACACTTATATTATGCTCTCCACTACTCAAGGTATAATCGGTAGTGCTTCCTACCTTGCCCGATGTGCCATTGATATCTGAATCATTGTTATCTGTGCCTATATCACTATTGGTAATCACATACTCTGTACTATCAGGTGCTGTAAACCTCAAGCAGTAGTCACCTGGTATTAGATTGTCAAATAGATAGCTTCCATTGATATCTGTATATATAGTATTGCTAAATGCTGTACTATAGTTTTGGTCATGTGTGACAAGAGTACTACATCCAGCACCCATCAGCTCTACTTTTGCGTTGGATACATTTGCTTCTATACTATCTTGGATACCATCTGCATTGGCATCATACCATACCCAGTCACCGATGCTTACGGGCTCATAAATACCTGCATCCATCCATGTACGATTAGAATCAGAGTAGACATAAACATAACTTGTCTTACCTGTAGTTCTGTTGGCATCGGAGTCTGTATAGTCTGATGAGCCATTATTGTCAAGGTAATCTATCTGAGTAAAAACATGTTTTGGTGGAAGTGTAGACTTGTTGAACTCTACATAATAGACAATACCTGGCATAAGATTGTCAAATAGATATAGACCATTGTTATCTGTTTTGACAATACCATTTGAACCAAATTCATTACCATATGCATCATGAGTCACTTGTGTATGATTGTTTTCATACCATAGAGTGACATTGACATCTGGTACACCCTTTGTTTCACTTGCTGTTTGGTTGCCATCACCATTGGCATCTAGCCATACTCTGTCACCTACAGAACCTAGTCTATAGTATCCAGCATCAAGTGTGATATTACTCTCACCTGAGTACATGATAGGTGTAGAGTCTGTAGTATTGGTATCATCTATATCTGAGTCATTACTATCATCTCCAATATTTTGTGGACTTATGAGATATGGTCTATCTGTATCGGTAGGTAGCTCACTAAACTGTACTGAGTATTTATGATTTGGCTTGAGATTAAAGCTACTATCAAATAGATAAATACCATTGGCATCTGTAGTGGTATTGATATCGGTATGCAGTGTGCCATCTATGACTATAGTAGCTCTCACACCAGATAGATTCCAATCCCACGAATCTTGTTCACCATCTGCATTGGTATCCTCCCATACTTTATCACCTATAATGACTGGTTCATACACACCTGCATCTAGAGTTCTATTATCATCACCTGAGAGCATATATTGAGTAGGGTCTGACATACTCGTAGTGATATTGACATCAGAGTCATTTGTATCATCTAGCCCTTGATTTTGCCTTGTAAATCTATAACTATGTCCACCATTACTAGCATTTACATCTGTTAAGTCAAACTTGACGCTATATCTATATCCAGGTAGCAAGTCTTCAAATAGATAACTACCATTTGCATCTGTTGTCTGAGTTTTACCTGTATCTACATTATCTCTAAATAGTGTAACCACTACACCAGATAGATTGGATTCGTTGATATCTTGGGTACCATTATAGTCTCTATCTATCCATACTCTATCCCCTACTTTGACTAGGATAAAGAAACCTGCATCTACACTTCTATTGTGCTCACCACTTGTGAGATTGTAGTCATGTGTCGTCTGCCCTGTGGAGATATCTATATCTGAATCATTTGAGTCATTGACACCACTTGCATCAGATATAGTGATATTGTACTCACTACTTGGTGCTGTAAATTTGAGATAGTAGATATCTGGTCTTAGATTTGTAAATAGATACTCTCCTGTTGCATTGGTCTCTATCACTCCATGGTCTCCAAAGGTAGTACCGTTTAGATCCCTTGTGACTTGGCTGTTTGTACTTTTACGCCATAGTGTAACATTGACATCCCGTAGAGCTGGTTCACTGCTGTTTTGCTCTCCGTCGTGGTTCATATCCTCCCAAGCGTAGTCACCTATGCTCACTGGCTCATATATACCTGCATCTGTAGAGTTGTCATCTTGATTGGATACTAAAGTTATTGTATCTGATCTACCTGTAGTGAGGTTTACATCACTATCTTTTGAGTTGTCTCCACCTGCATCTTTTTGGGTAAATACATGTTTAGGTGGTAGGTTACTAAATACGACATAATAGCTGCCAGGTCTAAGATTATCAAAATGATAGAGACCATTACTATCTGTAATATTAGTATCTAGTACAGTTGCATTACCATCCATATGGAGTTCTACTTTCACACCTGATACATTGCCTTCTCCTGCATCTTGGATACCATCACCATCTACATCTAGCCAAACTCTGTTACCCATTGAAGCTGGTCTATAGTAACCTGCATCTAATGTTCTATTCATCTCATCTGAATACATAGTAGGTGTTTGATCTGTGATATTTTGGTCATTTATATCTGAATCATCTTCATCATTGCTCACTGCATTTTGGGTTGTAACTATATATGGTCTAGCTGATGCTGGTAGATGGCTAAACTGAACACTATAGTTACTATCAGGTTTGAGATCATAGCTAGTACCAAAGAAGTAAAAACCCTCTTCACCAGCAGCACTTTGAGTAGTGGCATTAATCTCGGGATGCAAGACACCATCTATGATAAGTGTTGCAAGCACTCCATTGATACCCAAAAGATCACCATCATCCTGTATACCATCAGCATTCATATCTTCCCATACATAGTTACCTATGGTCACTGGCTTGTAGATACCTGCATCGAAGCTTAAGTTTTCGTCATTGGAGACTACTTTGGGAGTCTCATGTGATACGATACCTGTTGTGATGTTGGCATCAGAGTCATTGGTATCATCACTTCCAGATGCATCTGGCTTGGTAAATCTATAGTCAGTTGGGAGATTGGAGAACTTGACACCGTATGTATGGTTGGGTGCTAGGTGTTCAAATAGATAGCCTGATGATATGGTAGTTTGCTTGATGCCTGTAGGTGTTCCATCCTTATAAAGCTCTACTGTGACACCAGATACATTTTTTTCATCACTATCTTGTATACCGTTGTAGTTGTCATCATACCATACTCTATCACCTAGCTTTACCTCTACAAAGTATCCTGCATCTACACTACGGTTATCCTCATCAGAAGTAAGCTCATATGCTATAGTTTTATTGGTATCAGCATTTACATCGGAGTCATTGTTATCGCTACTACCTGCAGAGTCCTGTACTGTAGGTACATATCCTACTGGTGTCTGAAATTTAACATAGTATTTTCCAGGTACTAGATTTTCAAATAGATATGTACCATTGCTATCTGTAGTTACTATACCACCCACACCTATCTCTGTACCATTTTGATCATGCGTAACCTGAGTATTATTATGCTCATACCAAAGTGTAACATTGACATCGGATATATTTTTCTCATCCGTATCCTGAATACCATCACCTTTGTGGTCATGCCATACATGGTCACCTATGCTTACAGGGATGTAGATACCTGCATCAAAGTGTTTGTATGTATATGTATCATTTATCCTATATTTTGCTTTGATTTCACGCCCTGGTGTTCTTCCAGTAATCCTATCTGCATCAGAATCATCTGCATAATATCCATCATAATGATTTATGGCATTTTTAGCTGTAAATACATACTCTGGGGGTAATGTTGATTTGTTAAACTCAACACTATATCTGCCTGGTTTCATTTTTTCAAATAGATAACTACCATTTGAATCTGTAGTTATAATACCACCATTAGCCAATGGATTACCATATATATCTTCTGTCACTTGTGTATATGTACTACCATTATCATATGTCACCCATAGTGTTACATTGACATCTGATACATTTGCTTCACCTATAGTCTGATTGGCATCACCATTTTCATCTACCCATACTCTATCACCTATATTGACATAGGTATAGAGTCCTGCATCTATAGTACGGTTATCATCTCCATAGTTGACAGTAAATACTGCTGTACTTCCAGTAGCATTGATATCAGAGTCATTTGTATCATCTGTACCTGGTGCGTCTTTGGTAGTTACAAATATCTTGTCAGTCATATCAGTTCCATCAATATCTGTCAGGTTAAACTCTATACGATACTCATCTGAGTGGTTTATATCAAACCCATATAATCCATTATTGTCTGTAACAGTAGTTTGGACTCTTACATCATCACTAGCTCTGATCAAATATACCTTGACCTTTTTTGCAGGCTTATCATAATCGTCATCATGCTCTTGTACTCCATCTACATTTCTATCTATCCATACTTTATCACCTACATGAGCTGGTTTCATCAGCATTACATTTACACTAGATACATTATTACTCTCATTTGCATCTGGTCCTTTTGTTGTCACATAGGCTGTGTTTGTAATAGTCTCATTTGTATCTCCTCCATTACTAGGATATGAGATAAATTTAACTGGTACTGTAATATTGACCTCTGTTACATTGCCATCACCATGAGGTCCTGGGCTATGAAGTGTACCATCTGGGCTATCTACATTACAAGTAAAGCTATCATCTCCTACATTACCTGTACATAAGCCTTGTGGTGTAGCTATTGGAGTACCTGTAAGTACCATACCTTCTGGCAACTGGTCAGAGACATTGGTAGTCGGGCTGTATCCTGGTCCTTTATTTGTAATTATGAGTTTGTATGTAAACTCTTCATCCATCTCTACTACGCTCTGATTGACCTCCTTGACGATAGATGGATCAGTAAGTACTCTAACTGTAGTCTTCTCATCCTCTTCGTTGTTGCCCAATAGTGTCTCTATCTCTCTAGATGTGACATTAGTATCTATATGATAGACATCCCCTGATACAAAATGTGGTGAATCCTCTATCTTGAATACTAAATACCTAATATATTGCTCCTTTAATTTCAAATTACCTATGCTACAGGTAAAAGTCGGAGCATCTGCTTTTGGATGAAAGGTTTTATTGCTATCAGAGAAAGTACAGTTGTCATCTTGACCATCATCTGTACCATCTGAATTAAAGGTCAACCTTGTAAATGTAAGATTTTGCTCATTATCAGGAGATACACTATCTACTCTACCACTAAAGTTGATATCTGTCGCATACGATGGTCCATTATTATCTATCTGGATTTTATATACTATGTAGTTATGAGCAGTATTATCTGGATCATATGCTACTGGTTCCTGAAAGTCTTTTGACTCATCTACCTCTATTGCTAGATCAACTTTACCTTGATGCACTGTTAGGTTGGCATCTTTTTGATTATTATTAAGATTACTATCTGGAGTGGTCATTGTCACTGTAGCGGTGTTGTTTATCTCCCATGGTGAAGGCTTTGGTATGAGATGGTCTGGACGGATTTTGACTGTGATGGATTGTGTATCGCCAGAAGACATATCACCCAATGTACAATTTAATTCATAATTTGCTTCATCAAACTCAGCACAGGTACCAATACTAGGTACTGCTGAGATAAAGGTAAATGCCTCTCCAGTAAAGATATCAGATACATTAACATCCTCTGCTATTGATGGTCCATTGTTACGAATGGTAATAGTATAGGTCGCCTCTGTACCTGCCAATATATCATTTGGAGTAACTATTTTACTTACTACTTCGATATCTGCAATATTTTCTACTGAAACTGCTACTGAGTCTTTATTATTAGATCTGTTACTATCTCCTATCAATGTGGAGTATGCACTGGCTGTATTGGTAAGATTGCTATCCTTCATCGGACGAGTTACAACTACGCTGATATTTATCTCATCGCTCTCATTCATATCTCCTAGACGACACTCTATATCACCACCTGTGATATTACAATCATTTGCAACATCTATATCATTTGAATGCAAGGTTAAATCTGTGGCTGGTCTGCCATTTAGTGCCTCTACATATTGAGGTATGGCATCTTTGAATATTACATTTTTGGATGTGTTGCCCTCTATGTTTTTGATACTGAAATAGTAGGTAAAGCTATCCTCATCAGGGGTGATGAGTGTATCGTTGGTATCTTTGATTACCCTGATATCGGCTACACCTCTGACATCTCTATCAGTTCCTGATATCCCTGCCCCATCACAATCATTGGGGTCAAATGTATCATCATAATAGGGTTCGCTAGTATTATCATCAGCTACACCTGAGCCACCTGTACATGCGTAGTTGCTGATATTGTCATCATCAGCTGTAACCTCTGTATAGATATATAGGTATGGTGCTGTTTCATTTATATTCAATGTCTCGTTATAATCACAAGTAACAGTTTTGCCAGATACCGAACAGTTCCAATCCACCCCACTTGAGCCATTATAATCTTCATTATCATCTAGTACATCTTTGACCTGTACGGGATTTGCCTCTCTTGGACCATGATTGTGTACCTTGATAGTAGAGGTAGCTATATCACCTACTGCCAGAGGAGATGGTGATTTGCTCTTCCAAAGCTCTAGGTCTGACTGGTCTGCCCATACGGTATATTTGACATGATACTTATCATTGTCTGGGATAGGGTCGGTAGTGCTGGTCGTCACTGAGACATTGTTCTCATCTGTACGCGCCTGAGGCTCGGGGATATCTGGAGCTGTAGCTATGATAGTGATGATATTGCTTTCACCTGCATTTAAATCATTACTTTTTTTGCAGGTTATAGGTATTGGATTGTTGGTACTATAATTACAAATCCATCCTGAAGCATTAATATCTACTACTGTATAGTTGACATCATTGAGTATATCCTTCACCTCTACTTGTTTGGCAGGATGTTGCCCCAGGTTGGTGACATTGATCTCAAATGTGACATTTTGCTCCTCTATCACAGGGCTTGTCAGTACCTTTTTGGCGACACTGATATCGGTACCTGCTGTGATGTTTAGATCATCTGTATCTGTATTGTCTGTGGTATTGACCTCTAGGGTATCTGACTCTATAGTAGCACTATTTGTAATCGTACCTGTCTGGGCACCTGTGATTTTGACACGAAAGTGAAAGCTACTAGTAGCTCCCACTGCAATATCTGCTCCTGTACATGTGACATCCTGTCCAGAGGCACTACACTCCCAATCACTATCATTACCCTCAACCGAAGAGGCGTTATCCTCTTCGAAGGTCAAAACATCAGGTAGAGTATCTGTAAGTACCAGTCCTGTAGCTGTATGCGGTCCATTGTTGGTGACATTCATCTCATAGGTCACTATACCACTAGCTACGGCTGGATTTGGGCTACTTGTTTTTGTCAGATTGAGATCTGCTCCTTTAGTTACAGTAGTTTTTACTTTCTCTGAATTGTTTGCTGTATTTACATCATCTTTACAGTTGGCTGTGGCATTGCCTTCATATACTGTAGGAACATCTACAATAGGTGCCTTTAGCGTAATATTGATTTCGCGAGACTCACTAGCACCAAAGCTACTAAATGTACACTCTACTAGATCACTATCATTGCTATCACTAGGTGTATCTCCAGTATAGCTACAATCTGTACTATAATTGACACCAATAAATATAAAACCATCTGGTACTGTGACATTGAGTTCTACATCCTCAGCTGTTTCACCTTTGTTATTTTTTAGATTTACTATGTAGTTGACCTGCCCATTTGATGGTACTGGGTCACGACTATCTGTAAAGCTAACTGGTTGCATATCTCCTGCTGCACTGAGAAGCATTGGGGAGAACATCATAAATATAGCTAGAGTAATATATCTAGCCAAAACAAAAAAAAGCTTGGTATCACTTTTCATAGGCATTCCTTTTATAGATAAATGCATATGGGTATAACTTGCAGTAGCTCAGCCATCTGTAGTACAGACCTGTAGCTTTCCGTCCCACCCTCACGGATGGTTTGGCTTTATTGACAGTCGTTGGTAAAAACCACCCAAAGGCAATATACTTTATTTTAACATATTTTATGTAAATAGTATTAGTGGTGAAATAAATATCTCTATTTGTTTTATTAGTATGCTATAAATACACAATTAACATCTATACCAAATAGTAAGATCATCTATATTGCTACTATGATGGATCAATTTTAGATCTCTATCTATACCATAACTCTCTCTATTTACAGATAGTTTATCTGTTTGATATAGCAATAGCATATCTATATGATTTTGCATAGCTTTTATCATTCCACCACCACCCTCTACAAGTATCAGCGATGGTTTTCCCAAAAAATCTAAGCTATCTGTAATCTCAACATCTCTACCTGATATAGAAAATAGTGGAATATCTCTATCAAAATCATCACCTTTTGAATAGATAGTAATATCTGGAGCTTGAGAGTCTATAAATCTACAATCTAATGTAGGTCTATCTACTCTAACAGTATTGCCACCTATAACCATTCTATCACATACTGCACGGATTTTATGTACATGAATCAGAGAGTCTTTTGAGCTAAGATATCCACCCCCTATGCGACCATTGGTAGTCTGAGCTATCTTGAATAGTACAAATGCTCTCTTCTGCCATATCATAAATGGCTCTATAAGCTCTCTACACCTCTGCTCTAGCACTCCAAATCTAACTCTAGGTAGAATAGTAGCTCCACCATCATGTCCAGATATAGGATCAGCTATACCTATGATCACCTCTTGCAACTCTAGCTTAGATAATAGAGTAGCACATGATGGAGTCTTGCCATAGTGAGAGCATGGCTCTAGTGTAACATATATTATGCAATCTTTGAAAAATTTAGGGGGAAGAGATAGTAAAAACTGATGTGCTTTTGATGCATCATTATAGTCAAAATTGATATGGTCACCACTCATCTGCTCATAGGCAGCCAATAATGCTCTCACCTCTGCATGAGAAGAGCCTGCTTTTTGGTGAGCTTCTACTGCTACTATTTGTCCACCGTGGGTTACTGTAGCACCAACGGCGGGATTGGGATAAGTAAGAAACTGATACTCCCATGCTTTATCTAAAGCTAGACCCATATAGAGAGTGTCATAGTCCATTAGCTAGTTCCAGTCTATATATGTCTTGACAGTTCCTAGATCATTGTACTCATAACTTTTTGTATCATCTTTTGTCTCAATGGTGACGGTAGTACTATCTGCTGATTTGATAGTGCCTTTAAACTTGTCTACACCTATGACTTTATACTTAATCTTCTCTCCAATAGCATTTTGGAAATGAGTGGGCTTGGTAAGCTTCCTCTCAATACCAGGAGAGCTCACCTCTAGAAAATATTTACAATCCATAGGGGGATTGACATCTAGAAATGGTGATAGTTCATTGGATATCTGAGCACATAGCTCTAGAGATACTCCTCCATCTTTGGTGATGAAGACTCTAAAAATACTATTATCACCCTCACTAGCACTCTCTGTATCATAAAACTCTGCTCCGTTTGCTTCTACAATTTTAGCTATTTTATTATCAAGACTCATCTTTTTTGCTCCCTATCTGCTTAAATAGAGCATCCATTTTTGTAATATGCTCTAAATGTGTATCGAACTCAAATACAAAATTGGGTGCTTTGAACCACCCTTCACTAGTACGAATATGATTTTTGAGATGTGTAGATACTTTTCTGAGCTGTTTTAGTGCTTCACCTTGCTCACTCTCATCTA
>Ga0256826_1002226_pt1 | contig 11870 bp, 7 predicted proteins | sample CV79metaG_FD_185975 | JGI IMG/M metagenome (GOLD analysis project Ga0256826, IMG submission 185975) | Hydrothermal vent microbial communities from East Pacific Rise, Pacific Ocean - CV79 | ecosystem: Environmental > Aquatic > Marine > Hydrothermal vents | place: Pacific Ocean: East Pacific Rise... | reverse complement strand
CCTACTATATAGCTACGAACATCATACTTAAAGCACTCGCAGATCCAATGTGTAAGAATATTTTAGTAATGGTACAGTTAGAAGTTGCAGAGAAGTTTTGTGCGACTGCTGGTGAAAAAGTATTTGGTTCTTTGAGCATAATTGCTCAGAGTGTAGGAACGGCAACAATTGTCACGAAAGTTCCACCAACTGCATTTGATCCACAGCCAAAAGTAGACTCCGCTGTTTTTCTCATACAAAAAAATGCCGACAGATCAGATAAGAAGTTTGAGGATATGCTTAGAGTTGCATTTACGCAACCTCGAAAAACTCTTATGAAAAATCTTTCGCAAAAGTATGATAAAGCACTTCTCATAGAAGCTTTTGACAAGCTTGAACTGATACATACGATTCGCCCTCATCAAGTTAGCACTCAGGACTATCACCAACTCTATAAAATAATATAAAAATATACAAAGGAGTTTGGATGGCAGAAACAAATAGCGGAACAACAGATTTAGTTCCAAATACACAAGCTAAACAAAATACACAAGCAAAAGAGACAACTCAGTCAAACGAGAATACTCAGGCAAAATCTAATTCAGGTGAAAGTGCAAATCGTAAGCCAAATCACAATAATAGAAATAGAAATAACAATCAAAATAGACAAGATGGTGATAAACCAAAATCTAATAACAATAGAAATAACAATGCTTCTCGCAATGGTAACTCTAATAACAAAAATAAAAATCGTAATCGTCACCGTAGACAACCTACTCCAGTTGATGAAAACCTTAAAGCATTTGTAGTAAAAAATCAAGAAGAGCATAAGCAGAGACTTAATCCTCACTATAAACTTGACTTAAACTCTAAAGCAAAACTCCGTATCACTCCACTTGGTGGACTTGGTGAAATCGGTGGAAACATTATGGTTTTTGAAACTGAAAAAGAAGCAATTCTTGTTGATGTTGGTATGAGTTTCCCAGATGAAACTATGCACGGTGTTGATATCTTAATCCCAGATTTTGGATACCTTCGCGAAATCAGAAGTAAAATCGTTGGTATAGTTATCACTCATGCTCACGAAGATCATATCGGTGCAATGCCATATCTTTTCAAAGAGATGCAATTTCCAATATATGGAACATCACTTCCATTAGCAATGATTGGTAACAAGTTTGATGAGCACCATATCAAAGAGCATAGAAAGTATTTTAACCCTATCGTTAAACGTAACAAGATTAAAATAGGTGAAGATTTTGAAGTTGAGTGGATGCATATGACTCACTCTATCTTAGATTCTTCTTCTGTAGCTATTACTACTGAAGCTGGAACTGTTATTCATACGGGTGACTTTAAAATTGACTATACTCCAGTAGATGGTTATACAACAGATATTCATAGACTTGCTGCTTATGGTGAGAAAGGTGTACTTTGTCTTTTAAGTGACTCTACAAATTCACATAACCCTATCGCGACTGGTTCAGAACTTAGTGTAGCTCCTGCATTAGATAGAATTTTCTCTAAGGCTGAGGGCCGTGTACTTCTTTCAACTTTTAGCTCAAACATTCACCGTGTGCAACAAGCTATTCAGTACGGTATTAAGTATGGTCGTAAAATATGTGTAATCGGTCGTTCAATGGAACGTAACATCGAGATTGCAATGCAGTATGATTATGTACGTTTCCCTAAAAATGTATTTATCGATGCAGATGAAGTGAGTCGTTATGAAGATAAAGAGATTCTTATCGTGACTACTGGTTCACAAGGTGAAGCAAATTCAGCTCTATTTAGAATGAGTATCGGTGAGCATAGACATATTAAAATCAAACCAAATGATTTAATTGTTCTTTCATCTCGTGCTATTCCTGGAAATGAAGGTAGCATCTCTGGTATGTTAAACCATCTGCAACGTGCGGGTGCAAGAATAGAGATGAGTAAAGATATTCATGTATCTGGTCACGCTTCTATGGAAGAGCAAAAACTTATGTTACGTCTTGTAAATCCTAAGTTTTTCTTACCTATTCATGGTGAGTATAACCATGTTATGAAACACCGTGAAACAGGTATTATGTGTGGTGTTCCTGAGCGAAATATCTTACTTATGAGTGATGGTGAGCAGATAGAAGTTGCACCGAAGTACATGAGAAAAGTGAAAACTGTTAAAACAGGTAAAACTTATATAGATAATCAAAATAATCATAAAATCGAAGATGATATCATCTTAGATCGTCAGAAACTTGCTTCTGATGGTGTTGTTATGCTTGTTGCTGAAGTAAGTGAGCAGAACTCTAAAATGCTAAGTAAGCCAAAAGTAACTACATTTGGTATCGTTCCAGATAAGATGGATAAAGCTTTTGCTAAAGAGATGGAAGATGTGTTAGAGATTTTCCTTACAAATATCAAAGGTGGTCTTGTAGAAAACTCAAGAGCACTTGAAAATGATCTTCGTCAGGTTGTTAGAAAGCATATCTTTAGAAAAATGAAAAAGTACCCACTTATCGTTCCACATGTTCTAGTTCACTAGAACCTCTTTGAGATGAGTTTATAGCTCATCTCACCCTCCTCCATTTTTCAAAATGTACCTAAAATATCTCACTTTTACTTCTCTTTAATATTTATTGATGGATAATATAAATATGTAGATTCTTAAAGGTATTATATGCGATTTGTTTTTCTGTTTTTCCTCTTTATAAGTGCTTTATTCGCGATAAATAAAACTCCTTCTGATGTCTATTCTGAGTCAAAAGTTGTAAATCAGATGCTTCAAGCACTTCGAGTTGAAAATGGTGTTGATAAAACTCTTGAAGAACTCCCTATTCAAAAAAATAAACTCCCACGTCATGTACTTCAAAAGAGTATAGAAGTTTTAAGGAAAGTTGATAAGTACAGAGAGATACATGGACTAGGTCGAATCGCTGTTCCACCTGTTCCACCTAGAGACATAACACCACAAGATGTGTACAACAACATAGAGAGACTTAAACAAGAGGTTTTATTTCTTCTATCAAGCCAAAATAATAGTGATAAAAAGTTTAAATACAAACAGTATAATGGAAAAACACCTTCGGATGTTTACAGAGAACTCTGGATGATATCTATAGGATTTGATGCCCTTTTGGGACAAGGTTTCACACCAACTGATGTTTATGCTCAATCACAACAAGTTGTAGATATTATCAAGTTTTTACGAGTTACACAGAGAGAAAAAAGAGATATTACTAAACCACTTAAGAAGCACTCTCAACATCCAAACCATGCTCTTTATAAGTCTGTAGAGCTTATAAAACAGATAAATAGTGCTGAGAAAAAACTTTGGATGAAAGCCGTTCCCATTCCAAATATAGAAGAGAAGGTGATCTCACCTACTGAAGTGTATGACTCTCTTCAAACAGTGATTGCTGAACTCAATAGAATCTCAAGACGCTTAGGTGTTGAGCGTACTTTTGAGCTCAAAGAGATGAATGAAAAGAAATCTCCAGCGGATGTTGTTCAAAATCTTGAGTATGCCATAGCCCTACTTCCTGAGTTTAAGTTCTCAAAAGAGCTCAACCAGTATCCAAAATCCTCTTTGCTCAAAACACCAAATGATGTTTTTGGACTCAGTGAGTACATACTTAGTAAAATAGAGTATATAAAGGTAGAAAAAGGGATACAGACAGAAGCTAAGGAGACTAGATATATCTATGGACTTAAACCTATACATGTTTATGAAAAAGGTATAGAGAACTTAGAAAAGATTGCAAAACTTAAAAAACTAGAGGGATTTAAACCCTCTCAAGTACCTGATTCTGCTAGTAAAACCATCACACCGAGTGAAGTGTATGAGCTTATCTTACGGCTTGATGATGAACTTAGTCTTATCTATCAAGATACCTTATCTCAGAATCCTATTTTAGATTCGTATAGAGAGTTGGCTTTTAAAACAAAATATAAGAAAAAAACTCCCTCAGATGCTTATGATAATCTTTGGAAAATTTCTTATGAACTTGATGCGATACTCAACGAAGAGTACACACCAAATGAGACCTATATTTTGTCAAGAAAAATAGAAAATGATATCTCTCAAATGGCAGAGTATTTTTTAGGGAAGCCTCAAAAACTTCACTATAAAAAGTTTAAATCAAAGCGACCAAAGGATGTTTTTTTGAAATCACTAGAGATTTTAAAAGAGCTAGAGTTTATAAAAAGCAGAGGTAACTTTAAATCAGCTAAGATTACTATTCCTCAAGATGAGATTATAAGTCCAACATCAGTTTACAATGCTTTACGAATTATAAGTGCTACTATATCTGAGATAGATGTTTACTACGATATTCCAAGAGTAAAAGTGATACAGCATATACAGAGTGATAAAACACCAACTGATGTATACACTGTATTGGAGCATGCAAATAGAGTTATAGATCAAATCCTAGAAGAGAAGAATTATGAGAATTAGTCTCTCTTTGAAGGTTGCAATTGGTACATTTTTTATCGCTGGAATAGGGGTTCTTCTTGTTTCTGTTCTCTCCTTTATGCAGATTAGTGACTACATAAAAGAGAATATGCTACACTCTTTAGAGTATGAACTCTCTGCTGATGCAATACAGATAAACAAAGATATAGATACTATGAAAAAGAATGTCAAACTACTTATAAATAGTGAACAGATAGCAGCTATATACAGAGCAAGAAACAATCAGTATAATTACGATGCACAGAGTAATGAAACACTTGATTCTCTGACCGTGACACTAGGGAAAACTTTTAAGTCTGTTTTAGAACATAGTGATGCATACTTTAATATACGTCTTATAGACTTTTTAGGTGATGAACTTGTTGTAAGTGTGAAAGATTCTAAAGGAAATGTCATCATCCAAAAAAATGGAGCACTTCAAAACAAAGCAACACGCTCTTACTTCAAAGAGGCAATTTCACTCAAAGAGAATGATGTTTATATCTCCAAAGTGGAACTAAATAAAGAGCATGGTGTTTTTTCTGTACCGCATATTCCCACTATTAGAGTTGCGATGCCTATTTATATAGATAATAAACTATTTGGTATTTTGATAATCAATGCAAATATTTATAAACTCTTCTCCGTTCTTAGTAATAACCTTAATGAAGATAGAGATCTCTATATAGCGAATGAAGAAGGATACTATCTTTATCATAAGAAGAGAGAAAAAACTTTTGGTTTTGACTTGGGAAATAGAGATAAAATAGAGGATGATTTTAGCTTTACTTCAAATGCTTATATTAAAGGAGATAGAGGATTTTCTCATAAAAGAGTATATATAAAAGAGGACAAGTATTTGATCTTTGCTATTAGTACAAGTGATAGATTTTTAAAAGAGCAATCAAGTGAGTATCGAAAAAATTTGAGTGCTTATATTCTTCTAATTACACTGCTTATTGCATTTTTCTCTCTGTTACTTATGAAGTATCTCATCACACCTTTTGTAAGACTTACAAAACAAGCTAAGGATATCACCTCTGGTAGTATGAAAGAGGCTATTGAATTTGAAGTAGTTGAGCGAAATGATGAGATAGGGGAACTCTCTAAGTCACTCAAACTTATGATAGAGAAAATAGAGGACTCAAAAAAAGAGATAGAACAAAAAGTTGAAGATAGAACACAGCAACTACATGAACTTAATGAAAATCTTGAGCAGATAGTTACAGAAAAAACACAAGAAAATATCAAACAGCTTGAAGCGATGCAAGAGCAGAGTAAAATGGCATCTATGGGTGAGATGATAGGAGCGATTGCTCATCAATGGAGACAACCTTTAAATGAGATTGGCATATCTATTCAAAATTTGAAGTATGATTATGAAGATGGTTTAATAGATGAAGTCTTTTTAGATGATTTTATCCTTAAAAATAAAGAGATTATTAAGTTTATGTCAATGACTATTGATGATTTTAGAAACTTCTATAGGGTCGATAAGACAAAAGAACTCTTTGATGCTAAAGAAGCAATAAGTAAGACACTCTCTCTACAGATGGCACAACTAGTAAATAACGATATAACAATCTTTATAGATGGGGATAGTTTTGAGATAGATGGTTTTAGAAATGAGTTTTTACAGGTTATCTTAAATATCATAAATAATGCTAAAGATGCACTCATAGAGAATAAAATAGATAATGCAAAAATAGAGATAACATTAACACAAAGAACTATTATTATTCGAGATAATGCAGGTGGTATACCTGATGAGATTTTAGAGAGAGTTTTTGAGCCTTACTTTACAACAAAAGAGCAGGGTAAAGGGACAGGAATGGGTCTGTATATGTCTAAGATGATTATAGAAGATAACATGAGTGCAAGGCTCTATGTTCGAAATGTAGATGATGGAGCTGAGTTTAGGATGGATTTTAATGAAGAATGAAAATATAACAATTCTCTATGTAGAGGATGAAAATAGTGTTAGAGAGATGTTGGCAAAATTTATTGGCCGTTTTTGTGAGACTATTTACACTGCAGAGAATGGAGAGGTAGGTTTATCTCTCTATAAAGAACATAAGATAGATATAGTTATCTCTGACATTAAGATGCCAAAGATGAATGGTATAGAGATGGTAGAGGCTATAAAAGAGATAGATCCTGAGCAACTTGTTATCTACACTACAGCACATATAGATAGTGAGTATCTATTTCGTGCTATTGAGCTTCAGGTTGATGGGTATGTCTCAAAACCGGTAGATTTAGATAAACTTAAGTACAGTATAGAGAAGTGTGTAAGTGAGATAGAAGCAAAAGAGGCACTTACAAAACTTAAAGAGAGTGAGGATCGTTCACGTATAATTTTAGAGAGCTCTCAACTTGGTGTCTTTATATATAAAGAGAAGTTTATCTATGTTAACGATATCTTTGCCGATATGATGGGTTACACAAAAGAAGAACTATATGAGATGGATTCATGGGCTTTAATGGCAAAGTCCCATCAAGAGATTGTCAAAGCTGCTATAAAAAGAAGACTTAAGGGAGAGACCTTTCCTCTCTCCTATAATGATGCAGTTTTAATACATAAAGATGGAACACCAAGAACCCATAGGGTAAGTACTGAAACTATTGAGTATGAGGGTGGATCAGCAGGGTTGGGAACAACACTTGATATAACAGATATACTTCAGATGCAGGGACGCCTTAAGCAACTTGCACAGGCGATGGAGCAGATGGATGAGATGGTTCGCATCACCGATAAAGATGGTTATATCACCTATGCAAATGAGGCTTTAACGCGTCATACAGGATACAAGAAGAGTGAACTTATAGGTAATACTAATAATATTTTTAAATCTGGAAAACATACAGAGGCATTTTATAAAAAGATTTATGAGATGATCTTACTTAAAAAAACACACCAAGCTACTTTTATAAATGCTAAAAAAGATGGAACACTCTACCATGAAGAGCAGATAATAACTCCTATTTTAAATGAAGATAGTGATGAGATAGAGTACTATGTCTCAACAAGTAAAGATGTAACAAAAGAGATCAGGACTCAAGAGAAACTCAAAACATTAGCAACAACTGACACCCTTACAAATATCGCTAATAGATACAGTATAAACCAGAAGTTAGATGAAGAGATACGACGTACTAAACGCTACTCTGGTGGATTTGCTCTTATGATGTTTGATATAGATTTCTTTAAAAAAGTAAATGATAATCATGGGCACGATATAGGTGATTATGTTTTACAAGAGTTTAGTAAAGTGATTCTGCAAAATATTCGTGATACAGATTTTTTTGGAAGATGGGGTGGTGAAGAGTTTTTACTTCTTGCTCCTAGTGAAGAGAGAGAGGGTGCTATGAAATTGGCAGAAAAAATTCGTAAAAGTATTGAATCGTATAACTTTAAAGAAGTTGGCGAGATTACTGTAAGTATAGGATTGACTACCTGTAATGGTTTTAATGAAAAAGAGAAAATTCTCAAAAAAGTAGATGATGCACTCTATAAAGCAAAAGATAGTGGTCGAAATAGAGCAGTTTTTCAGCAGTGTATCTGTTCTAGTTAAGTTTTTTTTCTACGAATGAAGATCAAAATAACAACTGCTAAAATAAACACAGCAATGCTTACACTAAAGAAGAGACCACTAATTCCTACTAAATTGACTATAGGCTGAAATAAAACAGGTGAGAGAAACTGTCCAAAATAAAAACTTGAAGTAAGAAGTCCTATCGCTGTACCGCGTTTACTTGCATGAACTTTAGAAAGTAGCCACATATTTACATTTACTAAAATAAGACCAAAACCCATACCTAAAAAGAGAGCAGCACCAAAGAGTTGAGTATAAGTCTGTGCTTGAGAAACTATGAATAGTCCTATCCCAAAAGCTACAAAAATGATAACAAAAATCTCTCCAAAGGAGAATCTCTTTTTAAGTAAATGATACTGTTTTGCTGTAAATGCATTCATAAGCATAGCGGTTGCAATAAAGTAAGAGACACTACTTGGTCTACCTCCCAGATCATTTATGATGAGATAGGGGAGTTGTGTAGGAAGCATATAAAAAATGACCATAGAGAAAAAGCCTGTTATATAAATAGGGATAAGGTTAGCATGGATAATCTCTTTGCTACTATCTTCTATATCTATTTTTTTTACTTCATTAAACGAAGTAAAGAGTAGTGGTAAGAAAAGAAGAGGTATAAGATAGATATAAAAAGGTAAACGCCAATCAATGTCTGCTAGATAACCTCCAAAAATTATGAAAAATACACCACTTAATCCTACTGTCATCCCTTGTATAGAGATAAATTTACTCCGCTCATCTTCTTCAAAATAATCACCGATAAGTGCCATAGAGGAAGTCATAATAAGTGCAACTGAAACTCCAAGAGCCGCACGACCAATCAGTAGATAGTAAAAATCATCAAGATAAATTCCAGAACTCCCAGATATAACAAAGAGAATAACTCCCATGTATAGAGGTTTTAAACGACCAACCTTGTCGATAAGTCTTCCAAAAAAAGGAGCAAAAATTGCTACCATAACAGAGGGTACAGTCAGAAGTAGCTTAGACAAAAACTCAATATTAGGGATATCTTCAAAATGGTGACTCATAAAGGGAAGTGATGCAACTATAGCAACTCCAGACATCATGCCCATAGCTGAAAGGATAAGAAGTGTAAATTTTGTCTGTTTATTTAATGCTTGATTCAAAGTCTGCTCTTTATGTAAAAGATGTTTAACATAATAATCTCTTTTTTATTTACTATGATATAATTGTGAAAAATTTCTAAGGGCAAAAAATTGTCAGAAAATCAAAATACAGAATTTGAAAATGCAGTAAAATCTATGATGCTTCATGTGGGAGAAGACCCTAGTCGTGAAGGTCTTCTTGAAACGCCAGCTCGTGTGCGAAAAGCTTATGAGTTTATCTATGGCGGATACAATGAAGACCCTAAAGAGATTCTATCAAAGGCACTTTTTACATCTTCAAATGATGAGATGGTACTTATAAAAGATATAGAGTTTTACTCTACTTGTGAGCATCATCTACTTCCTATTATCGGTCGTGTTCATGTTGCATATATTCCTGATGGAAAAGTTGTAGGACTCTCTAAAATCCCTCGTGTTGTAAATGTTTTTGCTCGTCGCATGCAGATTCAAGAGCAGCTTACAGAGCAGATTGCCGATGCTATCATGGATACTATAGCACCTAAGGGCGTAGCTGTTGTTATTCAAGCACGTCATATGTGTATGGAGATGAGGGGAGTGGAGAAGATAAACTCGACTACTACTTCTTCAGCACTTCGCGGACTTTTTAAACGCGACCAAAAAACTCGTGCAGAGTTCTTCTCTCTCATAAATTCACCTACAGGTACAAGATACTAATTTATGCCGTTTGCATCACTTAAAGAGAGACTCTCTTCAAAAAGCTACTCTGTGGCATTTGGAGAGGTAGTAAAGATAAATGCCACTGTTATAACAGCCAGTGGACTCAATGTTAGCATCAGTGATATGGTGAAGATAGTCTCTCAAACAAGTGAATTAGAAACAGTTGGTATGGTAACAGAGATAGATGGTGCTACTTTTTTCATAACACCCTTTAGTTTTGTTGAGGGATTTCGCTCTGGTGATAAAGTTTTTCTCGACTCAACTGGAATGAACATCCCTGTTGGAGATGCTCTTTTGGGTCGAGTTGTCGATCCCTTTATGCGTCCTATAGATTCAAAAGGTCCTGTAATTACTACGAAGCTTTCTCCTATTATAAAGGCTCCTATAGCCGCTATGAAGCGTGGTATGATAGATGAAGTATTTAGTGTTGGGGTAAAGAGTATAGATGGCTTACTCTCTTGTGGTAAGGGTCAAAAACTTGGAATATTTGCAGGTTCTGGAGTAGGAAAATCTACTCTAATGGGTATGATAGTCCGTGGTGCTGAGGCACCTATAAAAGTTGTAGCACTTATTGGTGAGCGTGGTCGTGAGGTTCCTGAATTTATAGAGAAAAATCTTGGTGGTGATTTGACAAATACAGTCATTATCGTTGCAACCTCTGATGACTCACCACTTATGCGTAAGTATGGTGCTTTTGCTGCTATGAGTGTAGCCGAATTTTTTAAAGATCAGGGTCTGGATGTCTTGTTCATTATGGATTCTGTAACTCGTTTTGCTATGGCACAGCGTGAGATTGGTCTGGCACTTGGTGAGCCACCAACTTCTAAGGGTTATCCACCTTCATCTTTAACACTCCTTCCGCAACTTATGGAGCGTGCTGGAAAAGAAGAGGGGAAGGGTTCTATCACTGCCTTTTTTACGGTTCTTATAGAGGGTGATGATATGAGTGACCCTATTGCCGATCAATCACGCTCTATCTTAGATGGACACATAGTTCTCTCTCGTGAGATGACGGACTTTGGAATATACCCTCCTGTTCACATACTAAACTCAGCTTCTCGTGTTATAAATGATATCATCACACAAGAGCATCTCCAAGCTGTTATGCGTTTTAGAAGACTCTATACTCTGCTTAAAGAGAATGAAACGCTCATTAGAATCGGGGCATATACAAAAGGGACAGATCCAGAACTCGATGAAGCTATAGATAAAAAAGAGGGTATGGAGAAGTTTATATCACAAAACTCAACAGTTCAAGAGAAGTTTGAAGATACTTCAACAGCACTTATAGAGTTGATGAAATCTTAGTTTCCCATTATCAAAGATGAGTGAATCCAGTTGTCTCTTGGGACTACAATCTCTTTAGTTTGAGTGAGGGCTAATCTCTTTTTACTCACTCTCTCATAGCTTTTCATTATAGAAAATATTTCACTATCTTGACCAAAAATATCTATATATGAGTAGATAATATTCTCAGCACTTTTAAAACTTCTTTTAGCAATAAGCCCTTTTATTTTTGTATGAAAACTTAGACGGAGCATATCTCCTATTTTATCAACACGACTTTGAATGCCTATCAAATCTCCAAGTACTTTCTTAATGCTCTTTATATCACCTTTTAAAGCAGCTTCTTCGCATCTATTCATAAGTTTAGACCAGTGAGCCTCTAGGAATCCGCTCAGCTCTAAGTTGTGAATAGAGTCTGTACTATCAAGTATCTCATAACAAGTTTTAAAATCATTTTTTTTGTAACTCTCTTGCAGTTTTTTAACTATTTTTGCCTCTTTATAAAGATCTTGTAGTTCATCTTTAATACCAGGCGTGCTCAGTAGCTCTTTTACTAATATAATCGCCTTATCAGCTTCTCCTAAATCAAGAAATTTTCTTATCTCATTAAGGGATTTTTGAATAGAATTTTTAAGTGTAGAGTATGTTGGGATCTGAGAAAATATCTCATTTTTTTGAACTAGGATATCAACAAGCAGATAGTTTTTTTCGTTGATAGCTTTTAAAAAGTCAATAAAATCTCTATTTTGGTTGAGTACAAGTTTG
>Ga0256826_1002225_pt1 | contig 11871 bp, 6 predicted proteins | sample CV79metaG_FD_185975 | JGI IMG/M metagenome (GOLD analysis project Ga0256826, IMG submission 185975) | Hydrothermal vent microbial communities from East Pacific Rise, Pacific Ocean - CV79 | ecosystem: Environmental > Aquatic > Marine > Hydrothermal vents | place: Pacific Ocean: East Pacific Rise... | reverse complement strand
AGTTCTTAATCCTGCCTCTACATGAGCCACTTTAATCTGTTGATAGAATGATGCCAATGCTGTCGAAGAGGTTGTTGTGGTATCTCCATGAACAAATACAACATCTGGTTTAAAATCGGTTAGAACATTTCGCATTCCCAAAAGAACAGAAGATGTAATATCATATAAATCTTGTCCACTTTTCATAATGTTTAAATCATACTGTGGTTCAATCTCAAACAGATCTAAAACTTGGTCAAGCATCTCTCTATGTTGTGCAGTTACACAGACTCTTAAATCAAAATAATCAGACTCTTTTTCAAAATATTTCACTAATGGAGCCATTTTAATAGCCTCTGGTCTTGTTCCAAAAACAATTAATATCTTTTTTTTCATTTTTTACCTTTTCTATTGAAGTAGTTTAATACTGTTTTTTTATGTTACATTATAGTCGATTTTAGCTATGAATTTTATTAAAAAATATAGAAGAGTATAAAAAGCTTCATAAGAGGGCTTTTATATCATAACTAGAGTGAATTTACAATATTTTTAATTAAAATTTTATATAAAATGGTATTTTAATTAATTTTTTAAGATAAAATATATTTTTAAAAAAAATTAAGGAATAATGATGGTTAATAGGATTATAAAATTTTTTATAATAATATCCATGGCAGTGTTTTTTACTGCTTGTGAAGAGACAGAGTCTACAGTTGAAACTCAAGAAGAGATAAGTATCAATCGAATAATGGAGTATTCAAAAAAGGGAAAAGTAAAACCCACTCTTTTGGATTATACATCATTGGGTATAACTGGGGTTAAAAATGAAAATATAGAGTTGATAAATTATGTGGTTAAGTCTACAGATTCAAAGAAACTATCTACTACATCTAAAATACAAAGTTTAGTAAACAGTATAATAGAAAAATATAATAAGTCAATTTCAATTATTAAGAAGTATGCAGATAGCAATACCAATACACAACCAAAAGTGAGTAATTATCAAAATATTGGTATTTTAAAAGGTGTTACAGAGGATAATTTAATACATGTCAATAGAGCGATAGATAAAAGTTATTCCTCTTATGTAGATACTACATTAGAGGTTCAAAGCATTGTAGACAGAGTTAATGAAGCAAGAGTAATTATTGATGCTTATGCTATAGATGATACAAAACAGATTCCCTCAATAGCCGATTATGAAATATTTGCTGTAACAGGTATTACACTAGATAATAAAACAGAGTTTGATGCTTTAATTGCTCAATCTGATAAAAAGAGTATTCATACCACAGCACAGATGCAAACGCTTATTGATAGAATTAATAAATCAAGAACAATTATTAAAAGATATGCTGACAGCAACACAAACACACAACCTAAAGTAAATGATTATCGAGAAATGGGTATTTCAGATGTTACAGATGATAATCTAATACATATTAATAGAGCCATAGATAAAACTTACTCCTCTTATGTAGACAGTAAAGTAGAAGTTCAGAAAGTAGTTGATAGAGTTAATGAAGCACGAGCGATTATTGATGCTTATGCAAATGATAATACAGCACAAATACCAACAATAGCTGATTATGAAATATTTGCTGTAACAGGTATTACACTTGATAATAAAACAGAGTTTGATATTTTAATTACTCAGTCAGGTGATGATGGTGTACATACTACACTACAGATGCAAACGCTTATTGATGGAATTAATAAATCAAGAACAATTATTAAAAGATATGCCGATAGCAACACAAACACACAACCCAAAGTAAGTGATTATATAGAAATGGGTATTACAGGTGTTACAGATGATAATCTAATACATGTAAATAGAGCAATAGATAAAACATACTCTTCTTATGTTGATAGTAAGCAAGAAGTTCAAAAAGTAGTAAATAGAGTAAATGAAGCACGAGCAATTATTGATGCTTATGCAAATGATGATACAGAGCAGATACCAACAATAGCTGATTATGAGATATTTGCTGTAACAGGTATTACATTGGATAATAAAAAAGAGTTTGATGCTTTAATTACTCAGTTTGATGATGAGGCTGTACATACTACTCTACAGATGCAAACACTTATTGATAAAATCAATAAGGCAAGAAAAGTTATTCAACGGTATGCAGATAGTAATACAAATACTCAACCAAAAGTAAGTGACTATAAAACAATGGGTATTATTGGTGTTACAGATGATAATTTAAAAGAGGTCAATAATGCTATAGATAATAGTTATTCTTCTTTTGTTGATAGTAAAGAGGAAGTACAAGCAATAGTTGATGCTATTATTTAATTGATTTAAAATATTTTATGAGAATAATTTAACTATTATTTTTATATATAATTATTAATACTAAAACAAGATTAAAGGATTAAATAGATGAAAATGAATATGCTCATTGGAGCAATACTTTTAAGTTCAATTGGTTTGGTTGCAGATGACAACAGTATAGAATATGAGAGTTCATATCAGATAATGGGTATGACTTATTCTGACTATAACATCAAAGGAAATGGAGAAGAGTGTAGTGTCACTTATCGAGAAGATGAGGATTTAGTCGATACAACATGTTCCTCTTCAACAAACAGCAAAGGGGTAAAAATTTTTTGTACAAAGCATAAAAAAATATGTAAAACAAAAAAAGAGATTGATGATTTTGTTAATCCTCCAAACCAAACCGATCCCCTTATTAAAGCCTCTAAAATATTAAAACATTGGGTAAAAGCACACAACACCAAAGATATGAAACTATTATCAAAACTCTATGCCAAAAAGATAACCTATTACGGTTCAAAAAGAACCAGAGAGAGATGTATCAAAGATAAAAAAAGAGCTTTAAAAAAGTTTCCTGAATTTTATCAACATATAGAAGGTGAAGATTTTATAGAAGTTACTCCAAATATATACAAAGTAACATTTACTAAATGGGTAAGATTAGAAATAGATAGAGAGTGGAAAGATTACCCAAGCTACCTATTAATTGATATTTCAACCTCTTCTATACTTGTTGAGGGCGATGAAATTACTGATAAGAATAAGAAGTAGAGAAAAGATAAAAGGTCGGTTTTATCTGACCTTTTAAATGGTTATTTAACTCTTAACAAATTAATTTTATTTGCAATAACTTTGGCTATACACTCCTTACAAGCTCCACTTTGACTTCTAAATTCTGAAGCAAATATCCCATACTCTATATATTTTATATCTTTTGCATAAATAGTTGGTAGATATTTTTTTAAAGTAGCTCCTAAAGCAATTGTTTCTACAAACCCCTCTTTTAAATGAGTTTTCCCTCTTCTCACTATTGGGTATAGTTCTATATTATAAAATTTATTACTATTCTCCATAATATGAGCACCTAAATATTGAAAAATATAAGCTTTATTAATATGGTCACTCCAACTTAGACAACCAAGTTGCTTATTATTGCTATCTCTAAAACAGGTGTAAACTCCTGCCAATCCACTACTTTCGTATCCTCCAAATGGTGTATTTGTATCCCCATGTACATAATCCAAGTCAAAGTTAAAAAAATAATCATCTATAGTTTTATTATTACTCAAGGTTTCAATTTGATGAATATCAATATCTAAACTAGATGTATTTGAATCTCTTGGTCTATTTACAGCTAACTCTATAGAGACTCTATTTTGAGTAGGAAAAAAATCTATTTTTCCAGAACCAACAGAACTATCAATATTTTCTATTTGATTCCAATGTTCTAAACTATTTTTAAATTCAGAATTTGAAGTTAGAGATTTTGTATATTCAGGAAATAGAGTTCCACAAATAATTGAATTTTTACACTCATTATTTCCTGATATATAATAAGATTCATAATTTTCAGCTATTAAATTTAATATTTTTAGTATATCTCCATCAGTTATAGTGTCAGCTAATAGTTTTAATTTTTTATAATATATAGTATTTTCTTTTTCATAAAATGAAGCAAGATAATTAGGAAAATTTCTATCTAAAATACCTAATTTATAATAAGAATCTTGATATTCAGCCTTATAATGTGAGTTTGGAAAGACCTTGTCCATAAAACTATTAGCTTTTTTTAATGCTTCAACTCTATTAAAACTATTACTATACTCTTTTAAATAAATTTCTGTGTGTAATTCAGAAAGTAATGATATATAAAACAGTAAATCATTTACTATAAACTTGTTTGCTGTTGTACTTGCACAACAGCGAGGTTTATTAGCATTCCATTGTTTATCTTTAATGGGAATAATAGAGCGTAAATAGCCTTTTGTATAATTGCATGTAATTAAAGCTACTTTATCGAAATTTTTTTTAAAAGCATTATGATATTTAATAGAAGACTCAACTCCTATATAGTCTTTATCTTTCAATCCATGATAATCAAGTTCTATTCTTGAATAGTCAGGATTCCTAAAAGAGTATGATGACCTTAATCCTTCAAGTTTATTATCGTAAATATTTTCTATTCTCTCTAAGCTATTATTAACTATATCAATATCAAATGTTTGTTTACGACTATATCCTAAGTATGTCTTATCATATTGACAATTAGACTCAATTGAAAAATCTCTATTTCCTTTAAGTGGAGCTTTTTTTATATTAATATGATATGTTCTAGTTCCAATTTTTTGACCTTGCTTATTAAAAAATCCAATTTGAACTTCATCTTCCCCTATGTATCCATAATTAGGCTCATAAGGAATTTGTTTTTTCTCTAAATTAACTGAATATCCATTGCTAAAGCGAGTGTGTTTAAAATCTTTTATAAATCTTCCATATTGCGTTTTAGAAGGAATATCTTTTATATCAATTACTAATTTTCTTTCAGCAATAATCTCATAATATTCAGTTCTATCTATTTTAGGGTTACCATTATAAAAAACTCCATAATCCAAAGGTTTCTTCCCTATATATTTATACTTATGTGAACCACTAGCATTCATATACCAAAGAGAGTAATATTTCTCTTTTTTCCATAAAATATCTACTTTTCCATTACCATTAAAATCACCTACTCCTGCTACTTCATAAGGAGAACTCTTTTTTCCAATATATTTATATTTATGTGAACCACTCGCATTCATATACCAAAAAGAGTAGTATTTCCCTTTCTTCCACAAAATATCAGCTTTACCATCTCCATTAAAATCAGCCACAGAGGCTACTTCATAAGTAGAAGGTTTTTTACCAATATATTTATATTTATGCTTTCCATTCGCACTCATATACCAAAGAGAGTACGAATTTCCTTTTTTCCATAAAATATCAGTTTTTCCATCTCCATTAAAATCAGCTACAGATACAATTTTGTATGTAGAAAGTTTTTGTCCAATATATTTATATTTATGCTTTCCATTAGCATTCATATACCAAAGAGAGTAATATTTCCCTTTTTGCCACAATATATCTGCTTTACCATCGCCATTAAAATCTCCAACACCTACCATTTGATAAGAGGAGCTTTTCTTTCCAATATATTTGTATTTATGTGAACCATTAGCATTCATATACCACAAAGAGTATTTTGAATCTTTTTTCCATAAAATATCTGTTTTTCCATCTCCATTAAAGTCTCCTGTTCCTGCTACTTTATACGGAGGACTCTTTTTACCAATATATTTATATTTATGCTTTCCATTGGCACTCATATACCAAAGAGAGTAATATTTCCCTTTTTGCCATAATATATCGGCTTTTCCATCGCCATTGAAATCATTTTCTATAGCAGACAAGCTATTGAATAAAATCAGTATCAAAATAAGTAAATAACTTTTCATTATCTTTACTCTCCTTTTTTAATTTTGAATTATATATAAATACAACTTTTTATATTTACAAACTTGTAATACTACCAAAAATCTTAATACCCTCTCTATCGATTAAATAAATTTTATCATTAATAGTTTTTGTTTTAATAGTTCCACCATAACTATTAAATTCTTTTAAGACCATAGGATTATTTTTATCACTAATATCTATAATTTTAATTCCATTATAATTTGAACTTGAAACAATTAAATATTTATCATATAGTTCTAATCTTATATTATTATCATCTATTTTTATAGTATTTATTAATTTAGGATTTGATTTATCTTTTATATCTAATATTCTAACACCAACATTGTTTACTAGAACATAAGCATAGTTTTTTTCAATAGCAATATCTCTTATATATGCACCTACTTCATTATATTTTCCAATAAAAATTATTTTGTTATTTTGCAATTTCAAAATGAAAATACCTCCGTCCCCTGAAAAATCATCTACATAAATATAATTATTATAAACTCTTGCTACTAACATTCCTGCATCACCATAGTTATCAATCAGATGAGGGGAAGTTTTATTTGTTATATCAATTACATTTAATGCACCTCCTCCATTATATGCAATATATGCATAATCTCCTTTAACATCTACATTCTCAACCGAACCTGACCAATCATCACTACCTGTATAAAATGTTCCAACCAATTTTGGAGTATAAATATCATTAATATCAATAATTCTCAGTCCCTTATTAGCATTTGCTATATATAAATAGTTATTCTTTTTTAGTATATTATACTTATATTCTCCATCTAATGTTAGACTACTAATTAATTGAATATTATCATTAATAATATCAAAAATCTTTAATCCACTTTTATCAACAACATAGGCATAATGCTCATCAACATCAATACTTTTATAGTCTCCTACCAAAGAGTATTCTACTAGTTTTTTAAACTCTTTAGTCTCTTTTAATACAGTAATAACTATATCATCTATATCAGTTAAACCTTTATCATCCGTTACTTTTAATGTAATTCGATGTATTCCTTCATTCAAATCACTTTTACTAAATCTTTTGCTATTACTTAGAATACTATTCCCTAATTTCCACTCATAACTAATAATTTCTCCATCATCACTACTTTTAGAAGCATCGAGTGTAACTGTTGTCCCAATTTTTACACTAATATCAGTTCCTGCTTTTGCAATTGGTGGATGATTTGGATTTATTTTATCAATTCCTTCCCCAATTAATTTGATAGATTTTTTTCCTTTATCTGCATCACTTTCAATAGTTAAAGTTCCATTATATGATTTATTTTCTGTAGGAGTAAAAGTAACAGTTATCTTTTTATATGAATTTGATTCAATTATACCACTTGTCCAATTTACTTTATATCCATCAGGTATGGTAATATCATTAATGGTTAATTTTACTGAACCTGTATTTGATAATTTAAAGGTTTTTGTATACGATTTACCAATATATTGCTTATTAAATAATAGTGATTGCTTATCTATAGATATATAGGAAGAACCTTCTTCACATTCATTTAATACATCTGTTGTTTGATATGCCTCAAAAACAATTTTACTAAATACCGTATAATCTATCCATAAGAAGCCATTATTCCCCCAATTTGTTCCCCAAGAGTTTATAATTTTAAAAGCATTTCTACTGTCATCATAACCTACAACTACAATAGCATGACCACCTCTATAACCTTTTTCAGAATAATATTTATATATTAACTCTCCATTTACTCTTGTCGGATTATCAAACCCATGATAAATACGAATACCAATAATTAAAGGACTTCCATGAGAGATATAAAATTTCATATCTTGCATCTCTATAGTCTCAATAGGTTTATGTATTCTAATACTTTTGTAATCTAATATTTTTGCACATTTGGAATGGTTTACTGCTGTAGTAGAAGGTTTTGCATTACAATTAGTATCAATATAAGGCATATCTTTCCAAGATGCAACACCTGTATTTCTTACAGCTTCTAAAGTTTGATAAATATAAGAACCTCCATCACATGAACCAACTTTTAATTTATTATATAAAAAAGCAGGACTATAAACTCCTTCATAGTCATCTCCATCTCCATAATTTGTATTTTTATCAAGATGTTCATGATAACTTTTTAGATAATAACCTACTGCCCAAGCAACACAAGAACCTTGTGCTCCTTGACTTCGAACAGGAGGCATATTACTTGATAAATCAAATGATAATGGTAAATCATTAGAAGTATAGGAAGAAAGGGGAGGCATAGCCATTGGTACAGTAGATAACATTTCTTTTGTAGGAATTAATGCTCCAGACCCTTTTATTTTATTAAAGTTACCATTATAAAAAACTCCATAATCCAAAGGTTTCTTCCCTATATATTTGTATTTATGTGAACCACTAGTATTCATATACCAAAAAGAGTAATATTTCTCTTTTTTCCATAAAATATCTACTTTTCCATTACCATTAAAATCACCTACTCCTGCTACTTCATAAGGAAAACTCTTTTTTCCAATATATTTATACTTGTGAGAACCACTAGCATTCATATACCAAAAAGAGTAGTATTTCCCTTTCTTCCACAAAATATCAGCCTTTCCATCTCCATTAAAATCACTAACAGAGACTACTTCATAAGTAGAAGGTTTTTTCCCAATATATTTATATTTATGCTTTCCGTTGGCACTCATATACCAAAGAGAGTAATAGTTACCTTTTTTCCATAGAATATCAGTTTTTCCATCTCCATTAAAATCAGCTACAGAGACGACTTCATAAGTAGAAGGTTTTTTACCAATATATTTATATTTATGCTTTCCATTAGCACTCATATACCAAAGAGAGTAATATTTTCCTTTTTGCCATAAAATATCTGCTTTACCATTTCCATTAAAATCTCCAATACCTACCACTTGATAAGGAGAACTCTTTTTTCCAATATATTTGTATTTATGTGAACCATTAGCATTCATATACCACAAAGAGTATTTTGAATCTTTTTTCCATAAAATATCTGTTTTCCCATCTCCATTAAAGTCTCCTGTTCCTGCTACTTTATACGGAGGACTCTTTTTACCAATATAATTATATTTGTGTGAACCATTTGCATTTATATACCAAAGAGAGTAATATTTTCCTTTTTTCCATAATATATCGGCTTTTCCATCGCCATTGAAATCATTCTTAATTGCAGATAAACTGCTTATTAAGAAGAGTAATAATAGAACTATTTTGTTTAGTTTATTCATTTATCCCACCTTTTATTCTAAAATATTTAAATATAATTAATATTAACTACATTAACTTAAGAGAACAATTAATTCTATTTAAAATAGATGATGTATAAAAAGGATATGTTGGATATTTGGATATTTTATATCTTGGGTATTATTGGGTTATAGTTTTGAGAAATTCAAACAAGGTGTTTAGTGTTTACCTAACCTCTAAAGTTGTATTTATGAGTTCTTTTCTCTCTTATTATTTTTATATATAATATTAAATAACCTATACTGTTTTAAAATAATTAAAAAATATTAATTTTGTTGAAGTAGAAATAGGTTGGAATCTTTATGTGAACAATATTTTATACTTTTTTATGGCTCTTTTTGATTTTGTGGATACTTCCAAAACTACTTTTGTTTTTGTGGGGATATTATAAAGTAGGTATAAAAATATAGACTTCTATCCTATATTTTTACACTTTTAGAAGCATAATAACCTTTTCGTTCAGCCATATTAATAAGCAACCCAATAAGAGTCTCTTTATCAATAAAGGAATAGTGATGATTCTCTAAATATTTCCAAATTTCAGATAATAATTTAGGATTATTCTCAAATAGAGATATTAATGCTTTATCTGAATCTTTTTTACTATTAATAATAGTTTTCTTAACTTTGTTATAGGCTGGATTAATAAAAATATTAGGTGGAAAAGTAGTTTTTCTTCTAGGTTTAATTGATTTTTTTTCTGAAGTAGATATTACTTGTGGATTCTTTTTCACTTTAATAAACTCTTTATAATTATTCTGAGATTTTATTTGTGTATGATACCCATCTATATTAGAGTGACATTCGATACATAAAACTTTTAAATTCTCTTGTCCATTATCTGTTTTATCTCCATTTTGATGATGGGTATGTACAAATCTTTTTTGATACGTATTCCTAGGCTTCCATCCACAACTTTCGCAGGTGTAGTCTTTTTTAATTTTTATTTGAGTTGAAATTTCATTCCATCTTTGACTATATATATTTGCTTTAGCATCTTCTCCTTTTTCAAGTTCAGATGTCTCAAAATCAAACAGACTACTATTTTGCTTATGAAACTCTTTAAGGTTAAAATTTTCTACATCATCATCTGAAGCGTAATGATTTAAAAATTGACCTAAACAATTTTTACAAATATTTAATTTTTGATGCTCTCTTTTTTCTAACTCTGTTCCCTCATTATCATGTAGCGTATAATAGAATGTACCATCATCTCTATTGTTCCTTTTATAACGGTGTGTTCTACCTGATTTAAACATACTTGATATAACTTTACAAGAGTATATATGATATTTATTTAAACTGTTAATTGTAATAGTATCTAATAAATCTCTATCAATATTTTTTGTTGCAATATATAGATTGACTTTTACCAATGTTCCATCAGGTAAAATATCAAAAAGTTCACTACTATTACCAATAAAAATATCTGATATATCTGTTAAATCTTTACCTTCTCCCTTTAAAAGCTTCTTTGCTTTGTCTAGTTGGCTTAAAGTTATCTCTTTTACAACCTCTAAAAAACTCTCAAATTTTTCAAAAACTAACTTCATTATTTTGACACTTCTAATATCTTATAAATTTTCTCTTCGGTTTTCATCTGAACACGAAATTCAACCCTTTTAGATTTAATTAAATCAACCAAAGATTCTTCTTTATTTAAATATTTCAACTTAGAAAAAGCCATTCCATTGGCTCTAAAATGCTTCTCTAACCACTCTCTATTCTCTTGTATTAATTCATTTCTAATGGAATAACAGTAAGAGAGAACATTATTTGCACGACTTTGAGAAAGTTTCATATTCTTTAGATAGATTACACTCTTTTTTACACCTCTATTCCAAATATTTGAAGTATGCCCCTCTATCCTAATCTCATCAATCTCATTTTTATACTTTTTAGAGGATAAAATTTTAATATAACGAGGGAAAAAATCATTCAATATATTTTTAAAATCTTTTTTAATAGAGGATTTTCCCGTCTTAAATAGAACCGTAGGCGAGTTAAAAATAATTATATTATCTTTTGTAATTTCAGCTTCCCAACCTTCTAAATTTTTCTTAAACTCATTGGTTAAATCTCTATTCAACTCCTCTTTATCTTTATAATAGGTTCTTGCTATATTTTCAATCTTCTCTTTATCTTTTTTAGCTTGTTTAATAAGTTGTTCAAGCTCCTTATTTATCTCTTCGGTCTTGTTCTTATCTTCTTGTACCTGTATCATAAAACTTATAGCAATAAACATAAAAATAAGCATCAACCCCGACATCATATCTGAGATACTCATCCATTCGCTATCATCGTTCATTGTTTATTCCATTTTTATACTTATCCATAATCTCTTTATAGCTCTTTTGAAACTCTTTTGTAAGAGAGGTCAACCCTCTATTTAATTCATTTAAAGATATTTCTAAAGCTTTTGGTATCTCTTCTCCCATTTTATTGAAATGTTTACCTATATGGTCTAACTCTTCCTTGTTTTTACTAAACAGCTCTCTATTAAACTCTATCTGTTTTGTATTTTCAGATTTAATATGTTTTGTTAACTCAGAATATGATTTTTTAATCTCTGTATTATGAGATAATAATCTCTCTTTCTGTTTTTTATTACTTGATGAGATGGTTTCAGATAAATTAGTAAACTCTTTGCTGTTTTGAGTAAATAACGCTGTATAGGATTCAGCTTGATTACTGTTTTCATTTTTGATATGTTCGGTTAAGTCAGAATGAGCCTTTTTAATCTCATCACTATTTGTTAAAAAGCTATCTTTTTGTTCTTGGGTAGTTGATGAAATGGTTTGAGCTAAGTTAGTAAATTCTC
>Ga0256826_1002224_pt1 | contig 11872 bp, 11 predicted proteins | sample CV79metaG_FD_185975 | JGI IMG/M metagenome (GOLD analysis project Ga0256826, IMG submission 185975) | Hydrothermal vent microbial communities from East Pacific Rise, Pacific Ocean - CV79 | ecosystem: Environmental > Aquatic > Marine > Hydrothermal vents | place: Pacific Ocean: East Pacific Rise... | reverse complement strand
TGATATTATCGAATGTAAATATTATGATGATGTTTTTACCATTACAAAAAAATATTATGAAGAGCTACGAAACAAAATAAATGTATTCAACAAACAGACCAAATATCGCCACAACATACGACTAATTTTTATAACAACTTTTGGAGTCAACAAAAATGAGTACTACAATGAATTGGTACATCAAGATATTGTTATAGATGAGATTTTTTAACAGTTTTAAGAAGTAGTTATATTGGAAATGTGTTATAATTAAATTAAAAAGAAGTCATCCAAGGAAAAATAATAATGAACTCTTATCAACAAAATAATTATCCACTTGAACCATTCGGTATAAGAGATATAAGAATTACAAATGTTGTAATATCGTTACCTACTCTAGCTGAAAAATTGAGATTAAAGGAGATAGATGTTCATCCAAGTAATGCTGTAGATTATCCTTGGGGTGTTGAAAAAATGTCAAGATTAATAGAGGCTATTTTACTTAAAATTCCTCTACCAGTTTTTTATTTTGATGTTAGTAATCCTATTTTTTGGTATTCTATAGATGGAATTCAAAGATTAAGAACAATTAAAAGTTTTATGGAAAATGGATTTTTACTTCAAAATATGGAAATTTTAACCCATCTTAATAACATTAATTATTTCAATTTAGAGAATAGTTACAAACGAATTCTTTATGATACTCAAATTATTACTTACCAAATAGAAGCACAAACACCTCTAGAACTTAGAGAACTTATATTTAAAAAAATAAGAGATATGAATGAAAATTAAAAATATAAAAATTAAAAATTTCAAAAGTTTAGAAAATATAGATATAAATCTTAGTAATCTTACATTGATCACAGGAGTTAATAGTAGTGGAAAATCCTCTTTTATTCAATCCATTTTACTATTAAAACAAAATCAAGAAAAATTTTATTCTCACAGAGGAAGTAAAATTATAAATATCAATGATAAGTATGTAAAGTTAGGAAAGAAAACTGATATACTATTTGAACCAAAATTTATTGAAGAGAATATTGAAATAGAAATTTCAAATAATAAAGTTATTCATAGCTTAAAATTTAATACTGATAATTTAAAAATGAAAAATATTAAATTACTTCCCGAAGAAAATAAAGATTTATTTAATATCTTTTATGAGGACTTTCAATATATCTCTACAGATAGAATAACTCCTAAAATTTCTTATGAGATGTCGGATGAAGAAATAGATAAAAACTTAATTGGTATCAATGGAGAATATACGGCTCACTATTTAGCACAAAATAGACATAAAGAGATTATGTTAAAATTAAAACATTCAAATAGTCAAACGACTCAACTACTAGAAAACATATCTCTATGGCTTAGTGAAATAAGTAATAATATAGAAGTAAAAGCAAAAGAATATACTGATATTCAACAAGTAAATTTAACATATAGTTATACTCATAGAACAGGTCTTACAAAAGATTATACACCATTAAATGTAGGATTTGGAATCACTTATGTTTTACCTGTAATTGTAGCTATATTAAAAGCAAAACCAAATGACTTAGTTATTATAGAAAACCCCGAATCACACCTACACCCAGCAGGTCAATCAAAAATAGCAGAACTTTGTGCTATCGCTTCGGCTAATGGAGTTCAGATTATTATAGAGACACATAGTGACCACTTTTTAAATGGAATTAGAATTGCTACAAAAAAAGGGATTTTAACACCTGAGCAGTCTAAAGTTTACTATTTTAGAAAAGATAAAGATGAATTAGAAACAAAAATAGATGAGATAAATATAGATACAGAGGGTGGAATAGATAGGTATCCAAAAGGATTTTTTGACCAAATGGATGAAGATTTGGATAAATTGATTTCATGGTAAATTTTTCCGTTTTTAATGAGTTGTCATTACCTCTTAAAGAGATAAAAGAGTTTGAATATTTTTTTGAAGTTTTAACAAAACTTAGAATTCTTGGCTTAGAAAAAATTAGAATGGATAAAGAATTTACTCAATATTCTGAAATATTACCAAACACGACATTTCAAGAACTTATCGGAAAAATTTCAATTGAAAAAAAACGAAGATTATTGAGATTTATCAAGAATGGCATCAGCATTATTGAATCTCCTCTTATACTGAGTGATGAAGCAGAGAATGAAAAAGTACTAGAAAATGAGTATAGTTATAATGGTAACTCTACCATAGGAGCATTAGCTTGTTGTGATATTTGGAACACAATTACCATTAGTTTTAATTCCCATGAACAATGGAATAAAAATAATATTATTTTACAAAAACAGACTATTTTTGATGAAAAAGAGATTGATATAAATATTCGACACGCTTCAAAAATTGAACATTTAGATATTCATCAAGACTTTTTTAAAGAATTAGAAGAAAATAAAAAACTTGGTATCACACAAAATAATTTTTGGGAAAAAAGAAAAGAGTTTTTCCCTAATAAGATTATTTTTTGCAAAGAAATTGAAAAACAAATTAAAAGTATAGATAAGACTGTATTTGAACAAGTGATTGGTATTTTACAAGATGTTGACTATTCTAAGAAAAAAATTACTGATTATAATCATAGCCCTGAAAGTGAATCAGTTTGTAAGAATCCAAAATTACAAAAAATGAGAATATTTACTATTCAAAATATTAAAATACAGTTTAATTATCATATTAAAAGTTTGCCAAATGCCAATAGAATTTACTTTTTCGAACACAAAAATAAAATTTATATTGGGTATATTGGAAAACATCTATCTACAACAAAATATTAACAAGGAAAAAAACAAAAAATGAAAATACACTTCATAGGAATAGGAGGCATTGGTCTCTCAGCACTAGCAAAACTTTTGGCTAACGATGGTCATCAAATTAGTGGTTCGGATATTAAGCAGAGTGAGATTACTGATGATTTGGCTCTGAACTTTGGGGCGAAGATAACCATACCTCATCATGCAGATGCAGTTGAAGGGGTTGATAGAATTATCTATTCGGCAGCCGTTCGACCTAATAATCCTGAGTACCAACGAGCTAAAGAGTTGGGAATTGAACTGCTTTCTCGTAAAGAATCACTAAAAACTATTTTAGGAGACAAAGAGGTTTATGCTGTGGGTGGGGCTCATGGTAAAAGTACTACTTCTGCGATGCTTTCGTCTATTATTCCCGATTCAAATGCTCTGATTGGGGCTATTAGCAAAGAGTTTGGCTCAAATGTTCGCCATGCCGAAAACAGTAAAGTGGTTTTTGAAGCTGATGAGAGTGATGAGAGCTTTTTGAATTCTAATCCCTACTTAGCAATTGTAACCAATGTTGAACCCGAGCATATGGAGTATTATGAGTACGATGAAGAGCGATTTTATAACGCGTATAGAAACTTTTTAAATTTAGCAAAAGTGCGTATTATCAATGCAGAAGATGAGTTTTTAGCATCACTAGAGATAGAATCGATTAAGCTCTATCCATCAAAAGATATTACGAATATAGAGTTTGTTTTGGTCAATGGCGAACCGTATACTAAGTTCAGATTAAAAGAGTTTGGTAACTTTGAAGTGTTTGGTTTTGGAGACCATATTGCTTTGGATGCTGGATTGGCAATTTTGGGTGCATTGGAGATGGGCGAAAATATCGAAGATATTAGAACAAACCTTATGCACTACAAAGGAATCAAAAAACGTTTTGATATTGTGCAAAACTATGAAGATTGTGTGGTTATAGATGACTATGGACACCACCCAACCGAAATAAAAGTAACCATGCAATCGCTTCAAGCTTATAAAAAATTAAGAGGTTTTAATAAACTTAATGTCATTTGGCAACCACACAAATATAGCCGAACCATTGATAATCTACACGCATTTGTAGAGTGTTTTGAAGGAGTTGACGAATTAACTATTTTACCAATTTGGTCAGCAGGAGAACTAGAGGTAGATATTGATTTAAAAGGTGCATTTAGCCGTTATAAACTGCACATGGCAGACTCTATTACACGAAAAGATGGTGTAGTTCAGATTATACAAAATAACAATATTATTCAAGAGTATCGTGAAGATTTAATTACAGCTTTTGGTGCAGGAGACATTACTTATCAGATTCGTGGGGAAGTCTAAATGCTAAGGAGTTAATTTCCAAATATAGCGAGGCTGAAGCCGTCGATTCCACATATGCGAGTCGCATTTTCGAAATCGGCGTGTTTACACCTGAACTATAAAATGGTCAAAAAAAGCTTAACTCAATGGCATTGGGTTTTAGCCTAGTTATACTCTATTTCTTATCTGACTTCTCATTGAAACTCTCTGCTACTTTATTAAAGAAGCTTGTAATTTCATCTACGGCTTCAACAGCCATTTTAGAGACTTTCTCTTTTGATGCTTCCAACTCTTTTTTAATAGCAGGAGATTTTTCATCCCACAGAGCTTCTGCCTCTTTTTGAGCTAAATAAGCTTTTAACGCAACAGTATCTAGCCCTGCATGTGCATTTTTAGAGACTTTATCTGCGAACTCTTCAAGAGTATCTTTTATCTCTTTCATCTTATCGTTTGCTTCCATTGCTCCAAGAGTGGCTTGAAGTTTTGCATCATCGCCCTCTTTTTCCCAATCTTTATATGAACCCTCTAGTTTAGAGTTAATTTTTTCAAGATTTTTCTGTAAACCACCCCAAAATTCAGCAACATTTTCACTTAAATCATCAGCCACTTCAGTTACTTTTTTTTCTAATACTTTTAGTGATTCTTTTGACTTTTCAATAGACTCTTTAAAATCTTTTTCCATTATGTTTCCTTTTGATTAAGATATTTCATTATAGCATTTTTAAATCATAAAAAAATAAAAAACAATATCAAACATCTATTTTAAATAGAAAAAAAGTTAAAATTATAGAGAAAAAGCACTCTTCTCATTAGGTCAATTTTTATAACGTATTATTTATTTTAATTTAGTATTATAGCATTTAAGATTTATATAAGTAAAGTGAGAAAAAATGAAAATTATTTTTTATCTATTAACCTTTAGTGTTCTACTTTTTTCAAAAAGTGAAATTCTAAAATATCAAACTTCTTTGCCACATCCAAGTATTAAGATAGACAAAAAACAAGAACTTTTTTATGTTCAAGTTGGTGCTTTTAAAAATAAAAAATATGCCTTAGTGGTACAAAAAATTTTAGAAGGAATCTCCTATTCTACACAAATTAGAAGACGACCAATTGGAATAATTTACTATTATAAGCTTCTCATTGGTCCGTATCAAAGCAGAGAAGAGGCTAAACGGGTCAAAACAATGCTTCCAAAAGAGTACAAAGATGCTTTTATTTTATGGGGGATAAGCAGTGATTCGGGACTAAAATTAGCCCCAAACATTAGATATAAGCACTAAAAAATACTCAATCCTGTCTTGGTAGTAAACAGCTGTAACGCTAACGTTCCAACATGAGAATTTCCATTGGCATTAAGCCGTGGCGACCAAACAGCAATGCTCATAACATTGGGGACAACAGCCACAATTCCCCCACCTACACCTGATTTGGCAGGTAAACCTACATTAAAAGCAAAATCTCCACTAGCATCATAATGACCACACGTTAGCATTAGTGCATTAACCCTTTTTGTTTGAGCTTCATTTAGAAACTCTTCTCTTGAAATAGGGTCTTTTCCTTTAAATGCCAAGTAAATCATAGCACGAGACAACTCCCCCGTATTCATAGTAATAGCACACTGTTTAAAATAAGTTCTAACCACTTCATGCACATCGTTTTCAAAATTTCCAAAACTCTTCATCAGTTGAGCCAACGCAAGGTTACGAGAGGCATGTTCCATTTCAGATTTTGCCACAATAGGGTCAAACTGTATAGTTTGATTATCGGCTATATTTCGTGTAAATGTCATAACCTTTTCCAACGCAGCGTAATCTCCACCAAAATGGCTCATAAGTGCATCCATTACCACAATTGCCCCTGCATTTATAAACGGATTTCTAGGAACTCCATTTTCATACTCTAACTGCACCAAAGAGTTAAAAGCAGACCCCGAAGGCTCAACCCCTACCCGTTTATATAAACTTTTAGAATAGGTCTCGATAGCCAAGGAAAATGCCAAAACTTTAGAGATACTCTGTATGGAAAACTTCTCTTCACTTTTACCCACTGAAAACTGCTCTCCACTCTCTAATGTAATGGTCATAGCAAACTGATTTGGCTCTACCTCTGCCAACGCAGGAATGTAATTAGCAACATTACCAACAGAGAGTTCTGATTGAATCTCTGCTTCTATCTCTTCTAGTATTTTTTTATAATTCATATTCACTCTTTTTATATATAATTTTTTAGATATTAAAGAAAAAAGGCAACACCACAAACACAATAGTAGCAGGAACAACTAGCCATAAGTTCATTGTAAAATAGGGCATAACAGTCAACCCTATTCCTGAAAAAAATGCCACTGCCTTACGTTCTTTTTTTCCAAACATAAGATAGCCTAAACCTAATGAACCTAAAATGATATAAATTAAAATTGATGTTGTGGTCATGAGTTTCCTTTTTTTTAATTATAGCATAGAATAAGTAGCTGACCATAAAAAATGACTACAACAAAAATACGCTATAATTATTCAATATAAAACTGAAAAGAAAAACGTGAAAAGCATAACTCAAAAACTAGACCTAGACCAACACCTAAGCAACTTTAAAAACTTTTACGCAAGAGATAAAGCCATAGAGATGCAAGGCGATATTAATCAGCATTTTAAGTATATTTCGGCTCTTTCATCTGTGGAATTTCCTACTATGAAAGAGGTACAGAACCTTGATGAGCAACTTCAACGGATTAAAAAACAGGGGGTGCTTCGGATAGAGGATATTTATGCTTTTGTGACAATGATAGAGTATTTTAACGCCCTAAAAGCCTCCTCTTTACCCGAACCTTTGAACAAATGGATTCGGGAAATTGATGTTCATGAAGATATTAGCGATATTATTTTGTATTTTACCGATGAGGGAAATATTAACCCCGAACGTGAACCTGAATTGTATGACATTGAAAAAGCTCTAAAACAGAACAAATCGGAACTCAAAGACAAGCTCTACCGTTTGGCTCACTCGTCGAGTCTCAAAGATTATTTGGTTGATACCCAAGTGCATTTTTTAAATGGAGAAGAGACCCTTATGGTGCGTGGTGGGTTTAACAAAGCCATCAAAGCTTCGGTAGTTGGGCGTAGTTCGGGTGGTTTTTTCTATATTTTGCCTCAATCTATCTCTCATTTAAAAGAGAAAGAGTCAACCCTTTTGAGCCGTAAAGAAGAAGTGATTTACCGTTATTGTCAAAACTTTTCAGCTACCCTTCACAAGCACTTTTTGTTTATGCGATACATCAACCGAGAATACGACAAATTTGACCATTATCAAGCTCGTGTACTTTTTTCTAGGGCTTTTGATTACAGTTTTATCTTACCCTCAAAACGAAAAGTAGTCAAACTAAATGGTTTCTGCCATCCTGCCATCGACAAGCCAAAACCTGTAGATATTAAGCTAGAAAAATCCGTTATGCTCATAACAGGGGTTAATGCAGGGGGTAAAACCATGCTTCTAAAATCCCTACTCTCTGCTGTTTATATGTCTAAAAACCTTTTGCCATTTAAATGTAACGAAGAGAAAACAGAAGTGGGACATTTCAAAAGTATAGAAGCCGTTATAGATGACCCTCAATCGGTCAAAAATGACATCTCTACCTTTGCAGGACGTATGGTAGAGTTTTCAAAACTGTTTGATAAAGAAGATGCCATCGTCGGAGTCGATGAGATAGAACTGGGAACAGATTCAGATGAAGCAGCGTCACTGTTTAGGGTTATGCTTGACGAACTAAAGAAAAAAGGGATAACCTTTATCGTGACCACCCACCACAAACGCTTGGCTTCGCTGATGAGTACCGATGATGATGTGGAGCTTATCGCTGCGTTATACGACGAAGAGCAACGCCAACCAACCTACACTTTTTTACAAGGAAGCATCGGTAAATCCTACGCCTTTGAGACAGCCCAACGTTATGGTGTTCCTGAATACATCGTACTAAAAGCAAAAGAGGTTTACGGAGAAGACAAAGAGAACTTAAATGAACTGATTGAAAAATCAACCACCTTAGAGCGTGAAATGCGTCTGAAATTAGAAAAAATAGATGAAGATTTAAAAGCCGTTGAACGAAAAAGAGAAGATTTAGAGAACATAGAAGAGCGACTAAACGAACAGCAACGAAAAGCCGTAGCCACCTTAGAAAACCGATACAACGCAGCGACAAAACGAGCCTTGGAAGCAATGAAAGTAAAAGAGTCCACCGAAGGAAGACGACTGTTAAACGAAGCTCATAAACAAAAAAAACTCTCTACTCATGCCAAAAAAGTAGAACAACCCAACAAACGCGTGCTGCAAATAGGAGACTCTGTAAAATATCGCTCCACACGAGGAGAGGTCTTGAACATCCGAAACAAAGAGGCAACCATAGAAGTAGACGGACTAAAAATGAGAGTCCCAATAACCCAACTAAGATACATTGAAAGCGTGCAAAAAAAAGCAGTCAATAAACCCAAAACCGTTGTAAACGTAGAAAAATCAGGACGAGGAGCTATCTCGATCAAACTCCTCGGCTGTTACGCCGACGAAGCCCTTGATAAACTGGATGTATTTCTATCCGATGCCCTAGTAGCAGGTTTTTCAAGCGTAGAAGTCATTCATGGAACAGGCTCAGGAATTTTAAAAAAGGTTATTATAGACTACTTGAAATCTTATCCTAAATTACAATCGTTTCATGGACAGAAAGGGAATTTGGGGATTACTATTGTGAATTTGTAAGCCCTCTTCTATTTATCTTCTACGAGAATAAACTCAACCCCATCTTTAGACCCCATCAAAAGATAGCTTCTAAGCTTTGGGATAGAGGCTATTTTATCAAGTTTTAGATACCCTTCTACCTGCTTGATTCCCTCTTTTTTAATACTCTTGTAATCATCTTTTCCTTTAGTCCATTTAAGTTCAAACAAGTAGTTATTTGGTGTTCTTGGGTCTCTTCCTGTTAGCAAAATATCGGGATATTTATTATCTTTTTCGGGTTGAGACTCTATAAAATAGAACTCTGCAAAGCTTAAGAGTGCCAAGGTAATAACTTGAAAATACTTCTCATCAAAACCCATAAAATCACGGTTAGACAATACTTTTACCACTTCATTTAATTGGTTTTCAAAGGGGATTATATCTCCTAAAAGCAATTTGGTTAAAATCTTGCCTATTGAGCCTCTGATTTTAAAGCTATTTCTTTTTTCTATCTCTACAGCAAAGTAGTTAAAGTAGAGCATTTTTATAACATAGTTTGGTATCTCAAACTCATAAAGTCCACCAACTATTTCATCTTTTATAGTAATAAAGCCCATAGAATAGATGAGTGTCATAAAATCATCTTCATCAAACTCTCGGTTTAGGTCGTATCGGTCTTTTAGTACTCCTGTAATTGAGTTGTTTTCGATAAGCTGTTCCAAAATTTTGAAATTTCTCTCACTGTCTCCTATATTAAAGAGTTTCATAATTGCTTTATAGTCACTAGCCACATTTACATCCAACATTTTTGTAGGCATGGTACAATCACGATAATCAAATTGAGAGATAAAGTAGTTAAGAAGTGTAGAGTTATAGACTCTTTCATTGGCTTTAATGTTAAATAGATAACCGTTGTACCATGTTTTTATCTTCTGTAACAACTCCTCTTTTTTCTCTATATGGCACTTTTCAAAAATAGAGTTTTCTAATGAGTACTCGACTTCATCTTGTGTAAAGCCTGCCATCGCATTAAAATCTCTGTGATGCGAAATATTAGAGACAATATTAAACCCACTACTCAAACTATCAAGCGTAATTGGTGTAACCCCTGTTATAAACATCTTTTGTACTGTACCTGAAAGCGTGGCTGTTTTTAGTATCTCGTAAAAACTTCGTACAAATCCACCTTTACCTACTATGGTTAAAAAATCTTCCATACTATTCGCCAAAATTGCATTAGCAAACTGGTCATATTCGTCTATAAGCAGATAGATAGAGTCATCTTTGACTATTTCAAAAAAATATTTAATTAGACCCAATGGTGTTTTTATCGTATAAAGTCTATCAATACTACTATCATAGCCATAGTTTTTAAAATATCTATAGAGTGCAGATTGAATATTGTCTCTAAATCCTTCATAGATAATCTCCATCCCCCCATCTGTATTAATTCCACTAAACTCAAAAAACAGAATTCTATAACTATTTTTTAAAGCTGTTGGATTCTCTTTAATATAAGTTTCTTGAAATATCTGCTCAAACTCACTTTTTGAGTTTTCATCATAATAGTATTGTAAAGTAGAGAGAAACAGAGACTTTCCAAATCGTCTTGGGCGTAAGAATATTACAAAATCTTCATTTAATCTCTCTAGCCTCTCTATATATTTGGTTTTATCAATATACAAGTAGTCATTGTTTATTTTAACTTTTCTAAAGTTGCTATTTCCATATATTATCTTTTTCATCTTTTGCCTCTAATAACGAATATACGATTATATCATATTCTCTGTAGCCACACAAAAAATTATTGCCTGTTAATTTTATCTACAAAATAAGGAGCTATCTCATTTTATGAATCAGCAAAAATTCTTTTGAGTTCATTCTCAGCAGGTAGGCTTTGGGCTATCTCTTTTGGGAGTTGAGAGTAGCTATAGGTTACCACACCCATAGGCTTATTTACAATCTCAAGAGCGTATTTTACAGTTATCTCACTTTTGCTTTTGCAAAGCAATATCCCTATACTTGGATTATCATCAGGATATTTAACGGTGCTGTCTAAAAGATGTAGATACCAATTGAGCTGTTGGCTATATTCAGGTTTAAACTCATTTATTTTTAGCTCAATGGCAATCATAGATTTTAGTTTTCTATGGTAAAAAAGCAAATCAACAAAATACTCTTTATCGTCCAATTCCAATCGAAACTGTTTGCCCATAAAAGAGAAATCATGACCAAACTGTCCAAGCATTTTTGTAATGTTATTGACTATTGCATTTTCAAGCTCTTGTTCGCTGTGATGGTCAGAGAGATTCAAAAAAGACAAATCATACTCATCTTTAAACTGCATAGTATAGTTTGCTACTTCTGTAGAGCTTAGTGTTTTGTCAAAATTATGCTGAAAATCTTTGTGTTGAGCATACAAGTCAATTTTAATTTTTTCTTCTAAGATGCTTCGACTCCAAGCATTCTCTTTGGTTTGAAGTAGATAAAAATCTCTTTGGGTCTTATCTTTGACTTTACTAAGAATCATAACTGTATGTCCCCAATGTAATTTGGCAACAACCTGTTGCCAATTTCCATTTTCTTTTGTCTCTTCATAAACAAAACGCATTAGTCTTAAGTTTCTCTCGGAAAAACCCTTCATTCCAATAAACTCAGCTTGTAAATCTTTGGAAAGTTGTTTAATAACAGAAGTACCCCATCCTGTCTTAGTTTTTTCTGAGATAGTCTTTCCTATGTCCAAATAGGCTAAAATCATCTCAGAGTTTACAGCTGAATAACTTCTATATTGAGCGTGAAGAATTCGCTCTTTTAATACTTTTAATATTGAGAGATAATCTTCTATTTTTATATTATTTTTCATCTTTTAACCTCTTCTATTTGCTAAAATTATATCAAATTTCTCTTCATGCTCTTGTATCAAAAAGTTTGATAATGGATTTAGTAGTCAATCCAAAGATGATTCAATCCCTCACATTCAAAATATTTTTCAACAGTGTTGGTTTAGATTTTTTTAGGTGGAGTCTTTTTTGATGGGAATTGGGATAGTGAAATTATAATTGGTTGGATATTATGGAATATAATGATGTGG
>Ga0256826_1002223_pt1 | contig 11872 bp, 7 predicted proteins | sample CV79metaG_FD_185975 | JGI IMG/M metagenome (GOLD analysis project Ga0256826, IMG submission 185975) | Hydrothermal vent microbial communities from East Pacific Rise, Pacific Ocean - CV79 | ecosystem: Environmental > Aquatic > Marine > Hydrothermal vents | place: Pacific Ocean: East Pacific Rise... | reverse complement strand
AAAACCATCCACACAAACTGCTCCCCAACCAATCTTCTCCAAAATTGTGTTCATTTTTTCTAGAGATGGAATTTTGTCATAGGCCACACCAGTTTTTTCCAAACCTTCTAGATAACTCTCATGGGCTACTTTTGCAAGGAAGTGAAAGTTTCTCTTCATTACATATCTCCATACAGCATGATTCCTCCACGTGTATTGATTATAATTTTGATCGATAATAAAGTCTTTTAAATGTGTTGGAAGACTTGCTACTGCAGGGTTGATGTGCATAAAATATAGATTGATGAATGATACTGTAAATATAAACTCTTTTAGGCAGAAATATTCAAAAGCGAATCTCTGTCATGCTTTTTTTGGAAAAGTTTAACAGATAAAATACTATTATGAGTTTTGGCTATACTCTGATAAATCATTAGTATTATTAATTATTTGGTTTTTCTTTAAATCATCGTAGAACTTGGCATTAGTGATTTGAATATAGGGTCCCAGCCAAAGAAAGCCAATACCCAAAGTGAACAAGCACAAAATAGCCCAACCAATAAAGCTAAGTTGAAGAAAAAAATACTTCCATTTATATCCGTTCATCATAAAACGGCTTTCTTTAATGGCTTGCATTGGGTCTATATTAGGATTGTCGGCCAAAATATAAAACGATTGTGAGTAAGCTATTGCGTAAATAATACCAGGAATAATAAGAAGGAGCATCCATAAAAGCACAAAAACTAGAATCAATAAATATACTGCTAAAGAATTGCCGAAATTATAAAACCCGTCAAAAACTTGCTTGAGTTGTGCGTTTTCTCCTCTTGATAAAGTTAAGGAAAAAATGGACAAACCTAATGCGAAAGGGCCTGACACAATTAAAGAAATGATAGGACCCAAATCCGGAATAAACTGTATGACTGAGACAACAACAAAATACACGAACATAGTACCAACTGCCATATCCCATTTGTATTTTAAGGAATCTCTTGCTTCTTGTCTCAATTCGTAGTTTTCTTTCATCATTTTTGTTTGTTTTGAATAGGATAGTCTATCTAAGTAAAAAAAATTATCCTAGCAAATATAAGAAGCTAATTTGAATACGCAAATTACAATGAATACAATTTATAATTTCTCTTAATAAATGACGAGCAAGGCATTAAATAGGCTTTCAAGTTATCTTTTTTATTTTATCTCAAAATAACTAATATTAAACTTTTAGGTTTTGTTAAATAACTAAATTTGATACTTTTGCAGCCATGGAAGAAATGATTTTGATTTTAGATTTTGGTTCACAGTATACTCAACTTATTGCTCGTAGAATCAGGGAATTAAATGTTTATTGCGAAATACATCCCTATAACCATATTCCCCCAATTGGGAAAAATGTAAAAGGTGTAATTTTATCTGGCAGTCCGTTTTCTGTTCGTGATGAAGATGCTCCCAAACCTGATTTGTCAGCCATCAGAAAAGTCTTCCCTCTTTTGGGTGTTTGCTATGGAGCACAATTGCTGGCTCAAAACGATGGAGGTAGTGTGATGCCTTCTGAAATTAGGGAATATGGAAGGGCTAATCTTTCATTTATCCAAAAGGAAAACCCCTTGGTAAAAGATATGAGCATGGGTAGCCAAGTGTGGATGTCGCATGGCGATACTATTTTGGAAACTCCTCATGATTTTGAAATAATTGCTTCCACTCACGATGTAGAAGTTGGAGGATACCAAATTAAAGGAGAACAGACTTTCGGAATTCAGTTTCATCCGGAAGTATATCATTCCGTAGAAGGTGCAAAATTACTCAAGAACTTTATTGTAAATATTTGTGGATTAAGTCAAAGTTGGACTCCCGATTCTTTTGTTGATATTACTGTTGCCGATTTAAAACAAACGCTTGGAAACGACAAAGTTGTTTTGGGATTATCCGGAGGAGTAGATTCATCTGTAGCTGCAATGCTATTACATAAAGCAATAGGTAAAAACCTGCATTGTATCTTTGTTGACAATGGTTTACTCAGGAAAAATGAGTTTGAAGATGTTTTAGAGTCTTATAAACATATGGGATTGAATATTAAAGGAGTGAGAGCTGCTGGTCGCTTTTACAAAGCACTGGAAAGTTTAACCGATCCTGAATTGAAACGTAAAGCTATTGGCAAAACATTTATTGATGTTTTTGATGATGAAGCGCATTTAATTAAAGATGTTAAATGGTTGGCCCAAGGAACTATTTATCCTGACATTATAGAATCTGTGAGTGTAAAAGGACCATCTGCAACTATAAAATCTCATCATAATGTGGGTGGATTACCAGATTATATGAAGCTAAAAGTAGTGGAACCACTAAAGACTTTGTTTAAAGATGAAGTAAGACGAGTAGGTAGAGCTATGGAAATGAGAAGTGATTTATTGAAGCGTCATCCTTATCCCGGACCCGGTTTGGGGATTCGTATTTTAGGAGATATTACTCCTGAGAAAGTAGCTATTTTACAGGAATGTGACGATATTTTTATCCGTGGATTAAAGCAAGAAGGATTATATGATATGGTTTGGCAAGCAGGAGTGATGCTATTGCCTGTACAATCAGTTGGAGTTATGGGCGATGAGCGTACTTACGAAAGTGTTGTTGCCCTTCGTGCTGTTGGTTCAACTGATGGTATGACTGCGGATTGGTCGCATTTACCTTATGAGTTTTTAGCTAAAGTTTCTAACGATATCATAAATAAAGTAAAAGGTGTAAATAGAGTAGTATATGATATCAGTTCCAAGCCACCGGCAACTATCGAGTGGGAATAAGAACTTCTTATTTCATTATTTACTTAAAGAGTTAAACAAAAATAAACTTGATTGAATGGCAAATACAAAAATTGATATTAACGAATCAAAAATAAAACAATTTGTAGAATCTATTAGGCCTGAGGATCATGAGATTCGTGACCAAATTGATTTTGGATATTCTTATGATGGTCTGATTGCTGAAATATATGAAATCAGACCTGTATGGGACAATCCCGGAGAAAAACAAAATATTCCCATTGCTAGGATGAGGTTCTATAAGTCAAAACAATTATGGAATTTGTATTGGATGCGTGCAAATGAAAAATGGGAATTGTACGAGCCTTTCTCGGAATCAACTTATATAGATAAAATTATAGAAGTAATTAAAAAAGACAAGCATGGTTGTTTTTTTGGTTAACCCAAATAAAGAATCAGATTGATTGTTCTTTCAGAATAGCCTTGAAAAATTGTAATTTTAGTTGAAGATTCTAGTGACTGGACACTTATTGAAGAAGGAGTAAATGCTGATGATAATTCATATATGTGGACACATGAAATAACTACAACATGGTGCAAAATAAAAATAGCAGAAACAGCCTTTCCTGAAATATTCGATGAGTCATTTTATCGTTTCTTTGTTATTCAATTAGATTTAACTGCACCGGCAGGAGGAGAGAATATAGCAAGCAGGGAATAGTGAGTTTACTATTACTTGGGAACGTGAAATAGTAGCCAATGTTAAAATCGAATTTTCCTCGGATAATGGAACTAACTGGACAACAATTATTGCCAGTGCTTCTGCAAGTGATTTGTCATATACTTGGACAGTTCCGAATATTGATGCCGATAATTGCTTTATCAGGCTCTCCTCATCAAACCAAAATGAATTGTTTTCTATAAATTCTACTGCATTTTCAGTTTACAAAGTAGTAGGAGTGGAGGAGCGTATTGATGAGTATAAAAATCAATTAAATATTTATCCAAATCCAGTAGAAAATCTGCTTTCTGTTATTTTGAAAAAGATGAACTTAAATGATTCATTTACTCTTATTGAAATATATAATGCTAAGGGTCAGGTAATACTAAGAACAAGAGAAAAAGTGCTTCAAAATAAAATAATGGAAATAAATATTCAAGACCTTCCTCAAGGTTTGTACTTTATTAAAGTAATAATCGATGAGAATTCTTATAATAAGAGTTTTGTGAAGATTTAATTGCTTAATGAATTACAGTGTCATTTACGGTGTCACTCTAAGTGACACCGTAATTGCATTGGTTTTTATAGGATATTACATATATAAAAAGTTTTCATTACCTTTGATGCAGCAACCAAAAAATTATCAAGATGAAGAAGCTTTCTATATTTCTCAGTATTCTGTTCTCCATGTCTCTTTTACCTGCGCAAGCACAAAACTTCAAGGAGTCCTATCAAAAGTATTTCAAAAGACCTATTCCTTATCAGGTAGATTCTGTTAATAAAGCAGTAAAAAATAATGTGGTCAAAACTATGCCTCCCACAAAATCTACGTCCAATATGAACGATTTAAACAGAATAGAAATTGGTAAATCTGCCGATGTATATTCTATACTACATTCCGAGCAAAGAACAGTTTATTACAGTGATAGAACAAATAGTATGCACTATATTTTTAATCCTGACCCCGATACTTATCCTGATGTTACAGGAGCTAATTCTTTAGCATTATCCTATTCCGAAGGTGATTATTGGAGTGAAGTTTTTGAATTTTGGGAGGAACCTATGATAATTAATCCAGATCAAGGAGGAATAAAAGATCCTTCTGTTGTTCTTATCAATCCTGATAATAGCCAAGAAATTGATGATTTATATGCTGTTATTTCTGCCCCTCACAGTCTTGATGAAACCAATTGGACTCAAACACTATTTGCTTCAACGCAGTTAAATGAAGATCATTACCAAGAAAACTATTATACTTGGGAAAGTGAAAATGATATTGCTCGCTCAAGTATGACGGTGGTAGATGATGAAGTCTATATTTTTGGACAAGATTATGAAAATATGGGTGATTATGCACGCTATCAAACATTAAAACATTATAAAGGAATATCGGATGATCCTGCTAATGGGTTCAATTGGGAGAATAATTCCGTAAGTCCTGATTGGTTGATAGATCCTGATGAGGGTTTTGCTTATGCCTTATATACAACATGGTCGGCTTGGAGTCGAGATGGAAGTATAGGTTATATGTGGATGATAGGAGTAACCAACGATTCCTATGATTATGGAGTATTTCAGCCACAAGTGTATTATACTTTGGACAAAGGAGATACATGGAACGAAATAGAACTTAATTTAGAAGATTACTGGGTATTAAAACAGTATTTGGACCCTTGGGAAGATGAAAATGGTGTAGAAGGTACAGTTCGCCCATCCTTTTTAAATGGTGATAAAGATTATCCCGGAGCTGTTGATTATTATGGGCGATTGAATCTTTTTGCTAGTGTTTATGGTTCAACTCGTGGTGATGTGCTAAATCCTGAGGATAGTCTTTGGGTAAGACCCGATGCTCTAGGAGGCTATTTATTCGATTTTATTATTGATACAGATGGGATCTTTGATATAGTTCCAATTACTGAAATAAAAACAAAGGTATCCTCCAACATGTATTGGGAATTTGGTTTAGACCATCGTTTGCAAGTTGCTAAGACTGAATATGAATACGTAATTCTCGCTACATGGGCGGATGATGTTATCTCGGGGAGCGATAGTTTAGTAAATCCTGATGTTTTCACTTGGAGTTTATGTACAGAGGATCGTAGTGCTGGGCCGGAAAATATGACGGATGGTACACTTTATTCAGGATTTTACTTTTTCACAAGTTTAGCTGAAATTACACATATTTCAATGAGTAATTGGGGGGTATTAATGCCATTAACAACCTCAGTTAGCCCCGCTGAATTTTTTAGTAATGATAGCCCATCAGGTTCTATTACTAATTATTTTGTATCTGATGCTATTGCGCCATTAAGTAGTATGTGTTTGGAAAGCGTAAAAGAGGAAAGCCAAATAAAGTCATTCGTTTCAATAAGTCAAAATATACCCAATCCATTTACTAAGAATACCAAAATAATTATAGAATCAAATACACCGATACCTAAAAGCATAAGCATAGAAGTATCCGATATCTTAGGGCATATTATATACTCCCATGATGAAGGTCTTATCTATAATTACAAGGAAATTGTGCTAAAGGATTTTAAAAAAGGCGTGTATTTTTATACTATTTGTGTAGATGATATATGCGAAACTAAAAAAATGCTTGTTGAATAGTAATCACTTTATTTTGATATTCTTGGATTTTTAAACTTGTCTTCTTGTAACTCAGCTTTTAAAGCTGAGCCTTGAGTTTAGTTTATAATAGCGCAGCTTACAAAGCTGCGTTACAATGTTCTAGATATATGAAGTGGCATTTTTATTTTAATATATAAATCAGATTAGCAAAGGATTGCCTTCATAAACAAGCTCTCCTCCAAAATCTCCACCATCAGGTCCCAAGTCTATTTGCCAGTCTGATGCTTGAATGATGTCTCGATTATGTTCAATTACCAAAACAGTATTTCCCTTTTTCACTAATTTGTTAAGTACTTTTATCAGGCTTTCCACATCCTGCATATGAAGTCCGGTTGAGGGTTCATCAAAAATATATAGGGAATTTGTGGAGGAGTCTTTGATAAGTTCAATAGCTAATTTTAATCGCTGAGTTTCTCCTCCGGAAAGGGTAGAAGTAGCTTGCCCAAGTTTTAGATAGCCTAATCCAATTTCTTCCAAAACATTTAATATATGCTGAATCTTTGGATAATCTTTAAAAACAGAAAGTGCCTGATGAATACTAAGGTTTAATATATCATTGATGTTGTACTTGTTAAAATAGACTTCCAAAATATGTTCCTTATATCTATTACCGTGGCAGCTATCGCAAACTGTCCAAACATCCGAAAGAAAATCCATGCTGACTTTTAATTGTCCCATGCCTTTGCAAGTGGGGCAAGCACCATCTTTGCTATTAAAGGAGAAATGTGATTTTTTTAGTTTCTGCTTTTTTGCTTCTTCTTGTTTGGAGAATAAATCACGAATAAAATCGAATAATCCGGTATATGTTGCAGCTGTACTTAGAGGAGAAGTTCCTATTTTCTCCTGATCGATAAGTGAAAGTCCCTTGATATGATGAAAAGAAATAGACTGGCAATTCACAGCCTTTCCTGCTTTAAAGGAGTTTGCAATTACATCAAAAGCCAAGGAAGTTTTACCACTTCCCGAAACACCGGTTAAGCTGATTAATAATCCGGAAGGGATATCTAAATCAATGCTTTTTAAATTATGGGCAAAAGCTCCTGTAATGTCTATTCCTTTTGATGGTTTTACTTTGTTTACTCGATTATTAATAGCGTGGTTTTGCTTGCTGTTTTCAATTTTTAATAGATTGCGCAGATTTATAATCTGTGCAAGATATTTTCCAGTAATCGACTTCCCATTATTAATGATCTTCTCTAAACTACCTTCGGCAATGATCTCTCCTCCATTTTCTCCCGCGCCCGGACCCATATCAATAATATGATCTGCCATGGCAATGACCTCGGGGTCGTGTTCAACCAAAATAACTGTATTTCCGTTTTCTTTTAATTTGTTAATAGCTTCCATCAGGTTTTTAGTATCTCGCGAATGAAGACCAATAGTAGGCTCGTCGAGTATATATGTTAAACCACATAAATTGGAAACCAACTGGCTGGCAATTCTTAAGCGTTGAGCCTCGCCACCAGAAAGACTCGAAACGCTCCTGTTTATAGAAAGATATCCCAAACCAATATTCTCTAAAATTTCAAACTTGGCAATTAGTTGATCAATGATATGATTGGCTTTTTGTTGGTCTATAGTGTTTAGTTTACTCTTTAATTCTTCAAAATATATTTTAGCAGTGCTAATACTTTTAGAGGAGATTTGTGAAATATTATTTCCTTCAAATACAATGTCTAAGACTTCTTTTTTTAGCCTTTCACCATGGCAAACAGGGCAATTCTGTTCGCTAAGAATGGATTGATAGGCTTCTCCACGTTTACCTTTTTTTCTGAGTTCATATTCCTCATTAATCAGCTTAACAAAACCTTTCCATACGGTTTTTAATTCATGAATTCCCGTTCTGTTTCCTCTTTTAAAAATCCATTCTACATCATATTCTTCATTTTCTGTTCCGTATAATGCTATTTTTTTATTTGCTGAGGATAATTCATGATAGGGGATGGAAAAATCTATATCTTTCACGTGACCTACTCTAAGCAAAGTGTTTACATATTGACCGTGAATATCACCAAAGAATTTTCCGGGCAAAGAGCCATCCATAGCTCCATTAATAATTGATTTTTCAGGGTTGCTAATAAACTTGTCAGCATCGGAAGTAATAATAAGTCCCATGCCTTTACAATGAGGGCAAGCAGCATCTAATTTATTAAAGGAGAACATAGAAGCAGGAAGTGAATGATTTGAACCATCTTTATTTTTTCCCGCTCTGGAGAATAATAAACGATAGAGATCATATATTTCAGAAACAGTCCCTACAGTTGAGCGAGGATTCTTTTGAAAACGATTCTGGCGGATGGCTATAGCTGGGCTAAGTCCAGAGCATTGCTCCAATTCCGGTTTCTTTACTTTATTCATCATGCGTCGAGCATAAGATGATAAGTTTTCAGTAAACCTGTTTCGGCTTTCCGAATAGATAGAATCAAAAGCCAAAGAAGATTTGCCACTTCCGGAAACTCCTGTTATGACTGTGGTTTTATTGATCGGAATCTCTACGTTAATGTTTTTCAAGTTATTGGTACTTAATCCTTGAAATTTGATATTGGATGTTTGAATCTCCTTTCTTTGCTTTGATGGTATTTCTCCGGATTGATTTAAAACTTCTTTTAAAGCTTGTCCGGTATATGATTTCGAACAATTGATGATGTTCTCTGGTTTTCCTTGCACTATCAGCATTCCGCCATTTTCGCCACCATCAGGACCTAAATCAATAATCCAATCGGCTTGCTTGATCATATCGGTATCATGTTCAATCACAATAACGGTATTTCCATTTTCAATAATGCCATTTAAAGCCTTGAGTAAGTATTGAATATCGGCTTTATGCAGACCGGCTGTGGGTTCATCCAAGATATATAATTGATGTCCTTTGGATGTTTTATATAATTCCGAAGCCAGTTTTACTCTTTGTGCCTCGCCGCCGGAAAGGGTAGTGGAGGGCTGACCCAGTTTTAAGTAAGCTACATCCAGTTTGATGAGTTGGTCGAGAATTTTAGTGATTTTGTTTTGCCCATCAAAAAACACTCTTGCTTCTTCAATTGACAATTCCAAAACTTCATAAATACTCTTTCCTTGGTATTTTATTTCTAAAGTTTCTTCGTTGAATCTTTTTCCTTTACACTCTTCGCAAACAATTTCCACATCGCCTAAAAAATGCATTCCAAGTTGTATATAGCCTGCTCCTTGGCATGTTTCGCAGCGACCTCCCGTATTATTAAATGAAAATCTACCCTTTTTATATCCTCTTAATTTTGCTTTGGGAAGCTTGGCAAATAAATTACGAATATGATCGAAAAGATCGGTATAAGTGGCAGGATTACTGCGAGGAGTTCTGCCGATAGGCGATTGATCAATCACAATAAGTCTGTTAATATCTTGCTCAATATGGATTGATTGATAGTTCTTTATATTCTTTTTACCTTTTAAATAAGGAACCAATACCTGCTGCACCAAAGTTGATTTACCTGCGCCCGAAACACCGGTAATTACATTAAAAGCATGGAGCTTAAAAATTACATCAATATTTTTCAGGTTATACTTATTTGCACCTTGTATTTGAATTGACCCTCTATCAGGTCGAGTTATTTCTTTATAACTCTCCTCAGAGATAAGTGAAATAGTTTGGGCCGTTTTACTAAGGGGAAAATCGTTTTTATGATTCAAAAGCAAATTAGCAGCTCCTTGATAGATCAGTTCACCTCCATTAATTCCTGCTTTTGGACCTATATCAATCAAATAATCGGCTGCTTTTATAGTTTCTTCATCATGTTCAACCACTAGCAGAGTATTTCCATTATCTCTTAATGATTTTAATACCTTTAGAAGCTTTTTATTATCACGAGGATGCAATCCAACTGAGGGTTCATCTAAAATATATAGTATTCCTTGCAAGCCACTTCCTACTTGTGAAGCCAGTCTGATTCTTTGTGCTTCACCACCCGATAAGCTTGCTGTTTCTCTGGAAAGAGTTAAATAATCCAGTCCCAGAAGCATCAAATATTCCAATCTTTTAAATACATGATTTAATATATTCTCAAACACTTCTTTATCTGTAATTGATTTGCCAATTTCTTGTAATACTTTGTATAAGTTTTTGAGTGAGAGATTGCTTAATTCACAAATATTCTTTTCATGAATTAATACAGATCGTGCTTCTTTTCTTAATCTGTCTCCTTTGCATTCATGGCAAGTAAAAGAGCTTGCAAATCGTAGGATATTATCGTTTCTATCTCGTTTTAAAATTTCTTCCATAATTGGAATCATGCCTTTATAATAAGCTTCTTCGCGCGGTTTGGCAGTAATTCCTTTCCATTTTAAACGAGATTCTAAAGAGTGTTTTCCAAATAAAATTTTCACTCTTTCGCTACCATACCAAATTACATCTTTTTGCTCTTGACTAAGATCTTTCCAAGGAATATCTGTAGAGAAACCATGGGCTTTACAAACTTTATTAAGCTCGTCTACTCTGACTTGAGAATAAACAATATAGCCATTGGGAGTAGTAGGAACAAGAGCCCCTTCTGCAAGGGTTTTATTCTCATCAGCAATTAATTTTTTCTTGTCAATTTGCTCGCTTAATCCCAAGCCATTACATATAGGACAAGCACCGTATTTGGAGTTGAAGGAAAATAGCTTGGCAAGTATTTTCTGCTGATGTGCATGACATGTTGAACAAGATTGTTCGTCTTTTTCCAAAATGTTTCCGCATTGGTGGCATTTTACATTGCCTAGTCGGGCATAAAGTAATCGTAAATAATCGTAAACACCAGATAATGTACCAACTGTAGAACGAGGATTGGCAACTGCAGTTTTTTGATGGATTGCCAAGGCAGCTTGTAAGCCACAAATCTTCTCAACTTTTGGTTTTTCTAGCTTTGCAATATATTGTCTTGAATAGGCAGAAAATGATTCTAAAAACCTTCTTTGGCTTTCTTTAAAAACAACATTATACGCTAAAGATGACTTTCCTGAGCCGGATATTCCGGTTATAACTGTTAAGGAGTTATGAGGAATGCTGACATCTATATTCTTTAGGTTGTTTTCATAAGCATTGGTTATTTTAAGGGTATTAGGTTTTTGCTTCATGTTAACTTATTTTACCAAACAAGCTTTATCAACTCAGCTTTTACTTCGTCTTCATTTGGATCAACATCAAAAACAAGTAAAGGTTTCAAATAGAAGAGTTCATTTTCCGATTTGAATCGCTCCTCACCACCACCGGTAATATTTAGCATGATGATGCTGTCCTTATTAACCAAATTATTCTTCACAGCATTTAAAAGTGATGCTGTAGCAATAGCAGCAGCAGGATGAATATCTATTCCTTCGGTTTCTAGAAATATTTCTCCGGCTTTTCGTGCTTCTTCATTAGTAGCTAATAATACATCGCCACCTGCATCTTTCATAGCATCGTAAAGTCCACCTGCAAGTGAGTAAGGCGGTTTCCTGTTCGAGAGTACTTTGGCATCAATTATTTCGACTTGCTTACGAGCTTCCATATCATCAAAGGGGAGGAGTGCTCTGGAATCAGCTTTCCAGGCATCGTGAATAGGGTGGAAGGGGTAGTTTTGAGAAACCATTAGTTTGGTCTTTCTATTACCAAAGCGACCATCTTCTATTAGTCTATTATTTGCTTCCCAAGCAGCAATGGCTCCCGTTCCACTGCCAACAGCTTGAAAATAATATTCAGGTATTTCTCCAATAAATGTAGCTGCCGAAAGCATGGTTGTTCCCATTCCGTCTCGTCTGGCAACATTTTTCGCTCCTCCTTCATTAAAGAATCCATCTA
>Ga0256826_1002222_pt1 | contig 11877 bp, 11 predicted proteins | sample CV79metaG_FD_185975 | JGI IMG/M metagenome (GOLD analysis project Ga0256826, IMG submission 185975) | Hydrothermal vent microbial communities from East Pacific Rise, Pacific Ocean - CV79 | ecosystem: Environmental > Aquatic > Marine > Hydrothermal vents | place: Pacific Ocean: East Pacific Rise... | reverse complement strand
AAGTAGTTTTTAACTCTTTTACATAAGCTTCAAGCTCGCCGATAAGTCTTTTTCTAAAACGAGTAGGACTTATCACTTCTATATGTGGTAACCATGCTTTTATAAGGTTATCTACATCTTCATCACTACTAACACTAAAAGTAACTATCAGGCTTCCATCACTGTTCTCTTTTAAAATTTCTTGAGATGTTAGATATTTTTTTAGTTTAAAAAAGTGTGCTATCTCTTTTTTTATCTTCACTTTTACACTAAAAGAGTTTCCATCTTCAAACCATGCTGTATGCACATTTTCTAAAAGAGCATCTATATCAACATAAGAGTTACTAAAAACTTTTGCAGAGGCACGAAACTCTTGAATATGTGAAATGAGATAAGTTTTTATCTTCTCATCTTCTGTATCTTTTGCTAAGAGGTACCAGATACCATCAAAGGCAACTACCTTATAAGGCTCAACCTCTGAGACAATATCATTACTTTTAACCTTTGAGAGGTTGCGTTTTGTGATAGCATCTTCTATCTTATTTAAAATTTCTGAGTTTTTATTTATCTCTTCATAACCCTCAGGTTTTATGTTGTAGGGATTGAAAAAAAGTGGATTTGTAAGTTTTGCACGTATGGCATGAATCTTTTTATCTGTTTGAGTATCTATTCCATGAAGAGAACTTAGTGCTAGTTCAGCGATAAGTAGTTCACTCTTGTGTAGAGAGGGTGATGTTATGTCATAGTTTTCACTCAAATGAACAACCCCATCACGAAGCTCTATAGGAAAAAACCCTAGTCTTCCAACATCTCTATAGATAGTACGCTTATCGACGGAGTATCTTGTAGCTAATTCAGAAACAGCAATAGATTTTTCTCTTATAAGCTCCTCTAGCATTAAAATCGCTCTTGAAAAAAGTTTATCGTGTTGTGAATCAGACATAAGAATTTCCTATAGTTTTATATTTATAAAAGAGTAGTAAAATCTTACTTCTAAGGAGATTAAAAAACTCCTAAGAAGCTAAATAATCATCTAAGTCTAGGTATTCATCTAAATTCTCTCTTGGTGATATTTCTTCTTTTGCTAATTTTAAAAGCTTTAAAACCTCATTCTCTAAGTACTCAATATTTTCTTGAGTCAGAGAATCTACTATATGCTCTTTTCGTGTTTTCATATCTATTGCAATGATTTTATTATCTTTATAGAGTCTAGAGTCATAATCTACTATGATTTTTTTATTTTTGTACTTATAAAGAAAGTTTTCTAAAACATTATGTGTTCTTTGGTACTCAAACTCCACTGCTAATTTATGTATATCTTTTATAAAGACAGGAGCAGAATCTTCTACATCCAAATAGTCACTCTCTGCACTTAAGTACTCAAAAGTCTCTAAAAGCTTTAAGTCATTTTGAGTCTCTAACTCCTCATCTGTTGAACTTTGAAAGTAAAACTTCTGAGTAAGATTTCCCATAAGGGCGTCAAACTTCTCCTCTTTTAGTTTATCTTTTAAGAGTGATGAGTTTTGAGTTGCTAAAAACATATCAACCTTAGCTTCACGAAAAACATCTATAGGTAGATCAGTCTGTTTAGAGATGACCCGCTGTACCTCATCAATGAAAATCGAAATAGGATTTATATTTGTACTTTTTGTTCGTTTTGAAAGTTCGTAAAGTATAGTATTGTTTAGACTCTCCATCGCAGCAGACGAGAGTGCTTCAACATTTATAATGATAATCTTTCCTGCATTGAGTGATGCTGATATATCAAACTCATCTGTATTAAATGCCTCACTTTGAGATAAGCTTACAAGTGGTGAGATTAAAGAACCCATAATATTTTGTGTTAAGTTTTCGTTTGAGTCCTCTCCAAAACTATCAAGTGCATTTTGATTTGTTTCTATAATGATTTTTAAAGTCTCTTTTGTACTTATAAGTTTAGAAAAAAGTACCTTTGTTGCAGAAGTTGTTTCTCCTTTTTTTAAGACCGATTTTGCTCCTATTAAAATTAATTTATCAACTTTTACAATCAACTTTTTTAACTTTGATATAAAATCTTTTAGACTATCAAAGGTTTTACAAACTTGAACAAGAGTCTGAAGTGTTCTTTTTCTAGGGTACTTATATCCACTCTCTATACGGATGTACTCTCTTTTCTCTCCATCAACAGCCTCAAGAGCATCTGAAAAACTCTCTATACCCTTTAAAACTTGTAAAATGGTTTGACCAAGTGATTTTGCACTATTTTGCCAGTACTTAGAATCTTCACCATGCTTTAAAATATTGTCAAAAAACTTATCTAGCTCATCTTCATCCATCTTTTGGATGATATTTATAGACTCTCCCCAAGGCTTTCCTATCTCTACAACATCACCAAGACGATTTGCTTTTTTAGCCAAATACTTAACACTTAAATGCTCTTTTCCTTTGTAGTCATAAAGAAGAATTCCATGACCTAGTTTTAAACGTTCTTGTAAATTAGGGTAGATAAAACTAGATGTTTTTCCACATCCTGTTTGACCAAAGGCTATAGAGTGAGTAAATGTTTCAGGAACGATTATAGAAGTAGTTGTTTTTGTAGTTTCATTTTTTGATGATTGAAGAAATCCCATAGTTGCCATTTTAAAGTCCTTTGTTTTTTGATAAACAGAGTATATAAAATAGCTGTGACAGCTTATGTCACTTCATGGATTTATTTGTAGAGTAGATCTCGTTTGCTCTAACTTGTACGATATCATAGTTAAACAAAGGGTCTACAGTATCGTAAATCACAAGTGCACTAAGTTTGTTACCATAAACGCAGCCGGTATCTATGCCAAAAGAGTATTTATCTAGTTTAACCTTACTCATTGCCTCATGTCCATAAACTACAATACCCTCTTTGCCTTCATAAAACTCTGACCAAAATCGTGAGCCAAATGCAGTTTGTCCTAGTGCTAAAGTTTTCTGATTTTCATCGAGTTCTCTTATTCGAGTGAGTGATTCTAACTCTTTTTTAGCTGCGTTTTTTAAATCAATCTTATTTGTTATACCTGCATGAAGTACTGTTAAGTTATCTATTTTTATAAAAAAAGGTGCATTTGCTATGTACTCTTTATCTTCACATGAGAGTTTGCTATATATCTCTAACTTTTCATCATTTAAAAGCATAGGATTTTTTTTACCTGTTGCTTTTGTATTTACTTCATGTTTCTCATATCGTAAGTACTTATACTCATGATTTCCAAGAACTAGCTCTATATTGTTCTCTCTTGCATAGGTGAGTGTTGCATTTGAGTAAGGACCACGATCGAGTAAATCTCCCACCGATATCTCTCTATCGGAAGAAGTGATATTTAACTCAAAACGCAGGCTCTTAAACTCTTCTAGACAACCATGAACATCTCCATAAACTATTGTTCTCACTGAAGATTTGGTTTTATCATCGCTAAAAAGTCATCTCTTGCACCTGCGTTTGCACTTGCGATGATGTAACCTTTGTGGTTAATAGGATCAATGTCCACACCCTCTAAATCTGTTACAAAACCACCAGAATTTCTAATGATAAGACAAGCAGCAGATAAGTCCCATGCATTTGCAGCAGATCCAAAGTAAGCAATGTAGTTACTAAAAGCACCCTTTGCAACCATACACATAGAGTAAGTTATACTTCCACCTATAGATGTAAGTTTCTTTACCTTATCTTCTTTAAAAAGTTGATTTAGTGTTCTTACAATTGGGTGTGATCGTTCTGGTTTGAAGTTTACTACTGCAACTGTTGGGTTTGCTCTTAATGGAAGAGTTAACATTCCTATGTAAGACTTTGCACCTTTTTCAGTTTGAAAAAATTCACTTGTAAATGGATTATAAACTATACCTAAAATCACTTCTCCATTATCGATAAGTGAAAGGTTTATAGCAGAAGTGTTTTCATGAGTTATAAAAGACCATGTTCCATCTATTGGATCTATTGCCCAGTATGGTTTTGATTCATCTATTGCGTCACAGTTCTCTTCACCCATAACTTGTATGTCAAAACTATCTTTAAGACGTTTAGTCATATAGTCTTGAACTTGCTGATCGATATTACTTATAGGTGTTTCATCTTCTTTAAACTCAAAACTAAAAGTATTAGTCTCTCTAGCTTCTTTGATGATTCGCCCAGCCTCTTCAACTATCTGTTTTGCTATGATTAAGTATATATTTCTCATATAACTCCTTCTCTGTTTAGATTCAGTAGTATAAACTTGTCTTATGACAGCTTGTGTCACTTATTTATTTAAATTAATAATTAATCACTAATTTTACCATATCTATAAATAATATTTGGCTACAATTTATTTTTATATTCACTCGTTATATCCATTAAAAACTGTAAAAACCAATCAAAGAAATTTTTGCTATAATACTCTAAACAAGATGAGGATAAAATTTGCCAACTTTACTCAATAAAAATGGTTTTAAATTTTTCTTTTATGCAAACGAGCATGACCCTATGCACATTCATATAATGAAAGGTGAAGGGTTTGCTAAAATTGAATTAGAAAACTTAAAAGTAGTTCAAAACTACCTAAAACCTAAAGATTTAAAATTGGCATTAGAAATCATCAAAGAAAATCAAGAGAACTTTACAAGGATTTGGAATGAATGGTTTAATTAAAGGTAAAGAAGTTCACTTCGATGATGAATACCTACATGTAAAACTTGAAGATGGAAGGATTATATCTACACCTATGGAATGGTACAAACCATTAAAAGAAGCTTCTATATCAGAGCTCAAAAACTACAAACTTATCTGTATGGGTACAGGTATAGAATGGCAATCTATTGACTATCATCTTAACATAGAAAGTATGTTAGAACTCTCACTACAAAAAGTTGCATAAAGATATAACAAGTACGGATTACACAGGGGTGTAAATTAAGTAAAATATTTATGTTGATAAAATAGCGTTTATTTACTTTTTTTGCCGATATAACTTTAACAAATATAAGGACATTATTATGAATACTTCTTATGGATTAGATGCTTATCGATCACACGACTTAAATATCGCTATGAAAACTTCTAGTGGTGATGTTATAAAAATGGATTTTTCAAATGAACAATCTTCGTCTTTAAGACACTCTCAAAATGAGAATGGATCAAGAACTTCTATGAGTTTTTCTTCTATGCAATCATTTCAATTTTCTATAGAGAGTAATGGTATAGATGAACAAGACCAAAAAGAGATAGATGCTTTTATGAAAATTGCTCAGCCTTTTATAGATGACTTTTTACAAGAGTTGAGCCAAGATGCACCAAATACACCTGTAACAAAACTAGCACATGACATAGCAGGATTATTTGATCCTGATCGAGAACGCAGTGACGATGCAAAAAATACAGTCAAAACTAACATTGTAAAAATGTTTGATAATGCTCTCTCTCAGATAGAACCACCAGAAGAGATGAGTATGCAAGAGATGATTGAGAAACTCTTAGAAGATACACAAAATTTACTAGAAAAAACTCTTAAAGAGTTTGATGATTTTAATAAAAATATTTATGCTTAGTGCTTAAATACTGTAGTCATCTTCACTGACACTCTCAAATATAAAGAGGTCATCAACTATGATCTCTTTTTTTGAGTTGCGTTTTTTCATAGATTTTTCAAGTACTTCAAAGACATAATTGACATCTTTATGATATTTAAATACTTCATATAACTCTTCTTCAACATACTTTTGCATTACGATCTCTTTTTTATCTATCAACTTTTTAAATGCTTCTAGTAACTCATCTTCACTCAAGTAAATCACTTCAGGTGAAGACTCTTTTTTTATAAATATTTTATAGATAGAAGCAATAACGATAACAATAAAACCTGTTCCAAAGGTACCAAAAATCAAAATAATTGTATCAATAAAAAAGCCCTTTACTCCATCAAACTCAAGTAAAACTGAGAGAATTGATCCGACTATAAGCATAGTTACAAGTACATATTTTATTAAATTATTCTTTTTATTTTTTGTTGCCATAAAATTCCAATATAATTTTTTTCATATTATACATAATTCAACATATAAATAATGATATAATCACCTAATGAAAACATTAACAATAATCTTACTTTTAACTATCTCTATTTTTGCTTCAAATTTAGAAAAAAACTATAATAATCTCAATAGTGCACTAGATAAAATTGCACCTAAGCTTTCAGCAGAAGAGAAGGTTTCACTTTACTACTTAGTACTCTCAACACATGAAAAAATAGCAACTTCACTCTCCCTTGACAATGTAAAAGTAAGTTCACTTAACACTATAAAAGAGGAGATGCTCAAAAATATCTCTTCTCTACATGAGAACAACGATAAACTTTCAACACAAGAGATAGAGAAGATTAGAGAACTCTATCTAGCAATGAATAAAGAGGCTCAACAACTCATAAAAAAAGATGGTGAGAAGCAGATAGCCCAAATAATATATAAAGATAGACCTGTTTATAAAGATAAAATAGTCTATCAAGAGAAGATTGTAAAAGTAAAAGAGAGCTCTTTATGGCAAACTATACTTTTTTCAATAATTTCTCTATTTATCGGTTTAGCTCTTGGATATATCTTGTTTAAAAATAGAGATAAAAAAGAGCACTCAGCGATCACTCCTTTTATGGGAAAACTTGAAGCAGAGAATCAAGAGTTAGAAAACAGTCTTAAAATTGCAAATAAAAAACTTGAAAGTGCAAGTTTAAATAATGAGCAAAATGACAGTGAACTAAAGTATGAAAACAGCTCACTTAAAACAAAAAACGATGAACTTCAAAGACAAATTCAAGAACTAGAGTTTAATCTAAAAGAGCAAGAAGAACTACTTACAGCCAGTTTAAATTCTGCTTTACAAGAGCAAGAAAGACTAAACAAAGAGCTAAACACTTTAGAAGATTCTAAAGAACTTCAAAATGAAGGTGAGTCTCATTTTTCAGATGAACTTGCCTCTGTACAAAATCAATCACAAGATGTATTTGTAGTTTTAGAAACTATTTCAGATATTGCAGATCAAACAAATCTTCTTGCTCTAAACGCAGCTATAGAAGCAGCACGAGCAGGTGAGCATGGTCGAGGTTTTGCTGTAGTTGCCGATGAAGTTCGTAAACTTGCAGAGAGAACTCAAAAAACTCTTAACGATGCGAAGGTAGATATCTCTACACTTGTTGATTCTATCTCAAACCTTAAATCTTAATATAACACTACTTGGGAAAAGTTAAATGAAAAAAAGTCTAGCTATTATTATCATATTATTAGTTGCTACAATAGCTTACTTCACTTACAATGAAGCTGCTAAGATACTACCTTTTTATTCACAACTGACTCAAGATAGAATTGGTACAGAGATAGATTTACAACCAAAAAAACAGAGAGATGCTCATTTTGTTGGTGCAAAAAAATGTCTTGAGTGCCATAAAGAGCAACATAATTTATGGAGTCACTCCCGTCATCCTAAAATGATTCAAAATCCAGTTGCAGACCCATCAGTTGTAGTTGCAGACTTTTCAAAACTTCCAGCAGATGCAAACTTTGCTCTTAAAGATGCAGTATATACAGTTGGTGGAAAATTTAAACAGCGTTTTATGATGAGAAAAGATATCAACGATACAGAAGATTATGTACTTGGTAATTATCAATGGAATGTTCAAACACAAAAATGGCAGGCTTTTAAACCTTGGAAATACTGGTATAAGAATGCTTATCCACATGATAACAATAAACTACCAACTTCTTTAGCCTGTGATGGATGTCACTTTACTGGCTTCATGTCTCAAGAGACTAGAGTTGATATGGGTATATCATGTGAAGCTTGCCATGGTCCTGCATCTGAGCATATAAAAGAGCCAAAATCAAAAGTTTACATAGCTTCGATTACTGATCCTGTTCGCCAAAATGAAGTCTGTCTTCAGTGTCATATGAGAAACCGTGATATTCGTCTTAAAGACAATAATATAAGTACTATTTATGGCACTGCTAGAGATTACCCTTTTGGTTATGAAGCGGGAAAACCACTTAGCAATTACAAGCTCCCTGCTCCGTTTAAAGGAGTTGAGACAAAAGAGTTTTATGCTAATGGTATGGGAAAAAAGAACCGTACCCAAGGAAATGAGTTTGTTCACTCTATGAAAGGGAAGCATGGCATCACTTGCATAAACTGCCATAATCCTCACACCCTTGAACCAACAGCACAGAAGAACACAGGAAATGCACTCTGTATGAAATGTCACTCTTTTAGTTCACAAATTGGTCCACACCAAGAGTCTATAGAGAAACATACTCATCATAAAGCTGATTCAAAAGGTTCTTTATGTGTTGAGTGCCATATGCCTAAGGTTGGGAAACACACAGGAAAATCACCACTCACAGTAAGAACACATATGTTTGGTTTTGTAACACCTAGAGAGACTCTACTATATAAGATGCCAAAAGAGACAAATGCCTGTTTTGCTTGTCATAATAGAGGCAAAGAAAAAAGAGATATGAAGAGACTTCAGTCTGACCTAGAAGAGTGGGGTATGATAAGCTGGGATAAGAGATAATATAGTTTTCACCGAAAATTAAGCTAAAACTTGACATTAGTTGAGTATATGTTGTAAAATTGCATTAACAAAAGATATGCAAGGTATCTTCAAGTCTCCCCTTTTAATAAAATCACACAAAACTAAGGTAGTCATACATATGAGTGAAAACAATTCACAACAACCTCGCAACAACAATCAAAAACCTCGAAACAACAGCCGTAACAACTCAAAAAGAACACATTCACCAGCAAAAGGTTCAAGTATAGATGATCTTCGTACTAAAAGTATTGAAGAGTTAATCTCTATCGCTGATGAGTTAAAAGTTGAGCATCCACAAGAGCTTAAACGCCAAGATGTTATCTTTGAGATTTTAAAGGCACAGACTGAACAAGGGGGATTTGTTCTCTTTAGTGGTATCTTAGAAATCATGCAAGATGGTTATGGCTTTATCCGTTCTATTGATAAATCGTTTAACGAATCAGTTAATGATGCTTATGTTTCAAACACACAGATCAAACGTTTTGCACTTAGAAATGGAGATGTAGTAACTGGTCAAGTTCGTCCTCCAAAAGATCAAGAACGTTACTATGCCTTAATCAAGATAGAAGCAGTTAATGATCTTCCACCTGAAGAGTCTAAAAAACGTCCACTCTTTGAAAATCTTGTACCACTTTACCCAGAAGAAAAAATCAAACTAGAGTATCGTGAAAAAGGTCTTACTGGTCGTATGCTTGATCTTTTCTCTCCTATTGGTAAGGGACAACGTGGTCTTATCGTTGCACCACCAAGAAGCGGTAAAACAGAGATGCTAAAAGAGATTGCTCATGGTATCACTGCTAATCATGCAGAGATTGACCTAATGGTTTTACTCGTAGATGAGAGACCTGAAGAGGTTACAGATATGGAGCGTTCAGTAAAAGGTGAAGTTTACTCTTCTACTTTTGATATGCCTGCGAAAAACCATGTTAAAGTTGCAGAGATGGTTATAGAAAAAGCAAAACGTCGTGTTGAAATGGGTCGTGATGTAGTGATTCTACTTGACTCTATCACTCGTCTTGCTCGTGCTTATAACACGGTTACCCCTTCAAGTGGTAAAGTACTATCTGGTGGTGTTGATGCGAATGCTCTTCACAAACCAAAACGTTTCTTTGGTGCTGCTCGTAATATCGAAAATGGTGGAAGTTTAACTATCATCGCAACTGCTCTTGTAGATACTGGTAGCCGTATGGATGAAGTTATTTTTGAAGAGTTCAAAGGTACTGGTAATATGGAAGTTGTTCTTGACCGTAAAGTTGCAGACCGTAGAATCTTCCCAGCAATTGACATTCTTAAATCTGGTACTCGTAAAGATGACTTACTTATCTCTAAAGCAGATTTACAAAAAGTATTTATTTTACGTCAGATGATTCATAAACAAGACAATGAAATTGAAGCACTTAAATTTGTTTACACAACAATGGGTAAAAAAGCTACAAATGAAGAGTTCCTCGAAAGTATGAACACGGACAAATAATGAAAGTTGGTGTATTTGACTCAGGGATAGGCGGTTTAACTGTTGTAAAGTCCCTTCTCGAGCACCAACTCTTCGAGGAGATCATCTACTTTGGTGATACTGCTCGCGTTCCTTATGGGAGCAAAGATAAAAACACTATCATTCGCTATGGCATTGAAGCTGTAGAATTTTTCAAAAACTTCGAACTAGATCTTATTATAGTTGCATGTAACACTGTAAGTGCCTATGCTTTAAATGAGATGAGAGACTCTTCAACTTGTCCTATTATTGGGGTGGTTGAAGCAGGTGTTTTAGCCACTTCAAACACAACACTTCCAAAAAATGCAAATATTTTAGTGATAGGTACAAATGCAACTATTACTTCAAAAGCATATGAAATTGGACTAGAAAAAAATGAGTTTACAAACATCAACTCTTGTGCGACTCCTCTTTTTGTTCCTCTTGTTGAAGAGGAGATTTTAAAGGGTGAGATTTTAGATGCAACTCTAAAACATTACTTCAAAGATATTCAGACACCCGATGCACTCATACTTGGTTGTACTCATTTTCCTATTATTGCCTCTTCTTTAAGTGATTATTTTGGAGAAAAAACGCAGCTGATTCACTCAGGGGAAGCCATCGTTGAGTACCTTGAAAATAGATTTGATTTTTATAAACAGTATGAAAATCCAAAAATAAAGTTTTTTGCTTCAGAAAATCCAGAAGCACTAAGAACTATAGCAAACAAGTGGCTCTATGAAAACTAAACACATATCTATTTTTGGCTATGGAAACACTACAAAGCCACTAGCAAAACATATTAAAAACGCAGTCTTTTATGATGATAGATGTAAAGAACCTTATGGTGGAGTTGAAAATTCTTTTGTGAGACCATCAAGTGAATTTAACCCTAAAAATTCAGACCTTGAGATAACTTCTCCTGGTATTCCCCCTTCTAATCCTCTTATTAAAATGGCACAAAATCTCATCAGTGAGTATGATTACTTTTCTGACACAACTCCTCTAAAGATTTGGATTAGTGGAACAAATGGGAAAACAACAACTACCCAAATGATGCAGCATCTACTAGAGGACAAACGCTCTCTTGCAGGTGGAAACATAGGAACTGCACTTGGAGACCTTGATCAAAACGCAGCTATATGGATTCTTGAGACAAGCTCTTTTACTATGCACTACACAAATAGTGCTAAACCAAATATTTATGTTTTACTCCCTATCAACCCTGACCATCTAAGCTGGCATGGAAGCATGCAAGAGTATGTTGCAGATAAGCTAAAACCACTAAGTATGATGAAAAGTACAGATACTGCAATAGTTCCCAAAGCATATAAAGATGTAAAAACGCAGGCAAAACTTATCACCTATAAAGATGAAGAGGACTTAGCAAAACTCTTTGAGATAGATGCTTCTAAAGTAAAATTTAAAGGTGCTTTTCTTGCTGATTCTCTACTAGCAATGGCTGTTGATAAGATTCTTTTTGATAGAGTTCAATATGATAAAATGAACTCTTTTGAACTTGATCCACACCGTCAAGAAGAACTTTTTGATGCTAAGAATCGTCTCTGGGTTAATGATACAAAAGCAACAAACATAGATGCTACTATAGCTGCACTCAAGCGATATAAAGAGTCTTATCTTCATCTTATTTTAGGTGGAGATGACAAGGGTGTTGATTTGCATGAGCTCTTTAACTACTTGCGTTCTTTAAATTTAACTATATACAATATTGGGTCAAACAGAGAAAAACTCTCATCTTTAGCCAAAGAGTATGAAGTAAAATTTGTGCTTTGTAAAAACCTTGGGGATGCCATAAGTAAAATCAGCCTTGTTCTAAAAGCTGACGAGATTGCCCTACTCTCTCCT
>Ga0256826_1002221_pt1 | contig 11887 bp, 13 predicted proteins | sample CV79metaG_FD_185975 | JGI IMG/M metagenome (GOLD analysis project Ga0256826, IMG submission 185975) | Hydrothermal vent microbial communities from East Pacific Rise, Pacific Ocean - CV79 | ecosystem: Environmental > Aquatic > Marine > Hydrothermal vents | place: Pacific Ocean: East Pacific Rise... | reverse complement strand
GGTACAAAGTGACCAAACTGATGCCCTGCATACGTCATAGCAAAAGTTTCACTTCCCGCTAAAGTACTCTTCCCATTAACAATAGCCAAGAGTTTTTCATCATCAAGAAGATTTTCATCCACCCCTAATAACTCAGCTGCATTTTGTGAGACTGAGATAATAAAAGGTTTCTCTAGGGGTGTAGGATTTACTCTTTGATAAAAAAGAGGCTCAAGATCTAAGTATGGTGTTGTAAGTTTTAAGTTTGAGAATTTCATAAGAAGTTTTTATCGCAAGAGAGATTAAAAAAACCTACTCTAAAAAATCTGCTTTTATCTTGTAGATTGCATTAAGTTAAAGTCACTAAATTGTAGTTATGAATAAAAACAGGCGAGGTTATGTCGATAGCAGGATTCAGACGAAACCTGCTTATCAAAGAGAATAATTACTTAATTCTCTCCATAATACTCTCAACTGTGAAACCAAACTTCTCAAAGAGTTGTCCAGCTGGTGCTGATGCACCAAAACTGTCCATAGTGATTACAGTGTCAGCAAATCTATACCACTCTAAACCACGAGCAGCTTCAATAGCTACAGTTTTTGTACCCTCTATAATAATAGAAGCTATATAATCAGCATCTTGTTCGATGAAAAGGTCATAACATGGAACAGAAACAACATTTACAGGTACACTCATAGCACCTAATGTATCTCTCACTTTAAGAGCAAGTTCAACTTCTGAACCCGATGCCATGATTGTCATAACTGCATTGTCAGACTCTGCTACCATATAACCACCACGAGATACTTCACCCTTAACAGCACTAGGAAGAACAGAAAGATTTTGACGAGAACATACAAATGCAGATGGAGACTTAGTCATACTTAAAGCAGTTTTCCAAGCTTCAACATTCTCAGCACCATCAGCCGGACGCCATACATAAAAGTTCGGAAGTGCACGAAACTGAGAAAGATGCTCAATAGGCTGATGAGTTGGTCCATCTTCACCTACACCAATACTATCGTGAGTCCAGATATAGAAGTTTTGAATACCAGTCAGTGCAGCAATTCTAGCTGCTGGTTTTAGGTAGTCTGAAAATACAAAGAATGTTGCACTAAAAGGCATAAGTGGACCATAAAGTGCCATCGCGTTTACTATAGAAGCCATAGCATGTTCACGAATACCGAAGTAGATATTACGTCCCTTTGGAAAAATACCCATATCATTTAGGTTTGTTTTGTTTGATGGAGACAGATCTGCTGAACCACCTAAGAAGTTTGGAAGACCCTTAGCAATGGCATTCATAATCTTACCATTTGTCCCACGAGTAGCTTCAGCTTTCTCAAATGTAGGGTAATCAATACGAGAAAAATCAGGATTTTGTAAAGCAGCTAAAGCCTCATTTTGCTCCATAAGTGGAAGAGTCTTTTGTGTGTGAATCCACTCTCTCTCAGCTAAATCACCTTCCTCTATAGCACATCTAAATCTAGCCATAACATCTTCATCAACATGAAAAGTCTTCTCTGGGTCAAAACCAGCTGCTGCTTTTGCTTCTGCGATGATTTTATCACCTAAAGGAGCACCATGAGAGTGGTGTGAACCCTCTAACTCTCCTGCACCTTTAGCAATAATAGTGTTAGCGATGATGATTGTCGGTTTTGTGTTTGCTTTTGCAGTTGTAAGTGCCCCGTCAATCTCATCAAAGTTATGACCATCTATCTCTAAAACATCCCAGCCTTGAGACGTAAAGCGCATAGTAATATCTTCACTAATACTTAAATCAGTAGAACCCTCAATAGTAATGCGGTTAGAGTCATAAATAAGAACTAAGTTATCAAGTTTATTATGGCCTGCAATTGAACAAGCCTCATAAGAGATTCCCTCTTCTAAATCACCATCACCACATAAACAGTAAACATTATGGTCTATAAGTTCAGCAGTTTCAGAGTTTACTTGGCTACCTACAAATTTTGAAGCCATAGAAAAACCTACCGCGTTTGCAATACCTTGACCAAGAGGACCAGTAGTAATTTCAATTCCTGCAGTGTGCCCATACTCCGGGTGTCCAGGAGTTAGTGAGTCAAGTTGACGGAAGTTTTTTAAGTCATCTATCTCTAAGCCATATCCCCAAAGATAGTAGAGTGAGTAGATTAGACCTGTAGCATGTCCACCTGAGAAAACTAATCTATCACGATTTAACCAATCAGGATTTTTTGGGTTGTGGTTTAAGTGTTCACTCAGAACTGTTGCAATATCTGCAAGGCCCATAGGTGCACCTGGGTGACCACTATTTGCCGCTTGAACCATGTCCGCTGCTAAAAATCTTATACTGTCTGCCATTTTTTGACGCATTTGATTACTCATGTAAATTCCTATTTTATTTTATTCAGGCTCGTTAAGCTCGTTCCCATCGTCCTCGATGGGAATGCATATAGAAGCTATTTTACTTTTATATGCATTCCCACACAGAGTGTAGGAACGAGACTAGTTTAGTTTGATTTGTGTCTATTTATATATTTTGTTAGTAAAGGTGACAACTCACTCTGTAAATTCTCATCAAAACTACTCATCTCTTGAGTCAGTTCATCTGCCAAAGCATCTGCTTCTCTCATTGATTCATCTAGTCCTAAAATAGTAACGAAACTATTTTTATCTTCATCGTTATTTGTAAGTTTTCCAGCCTCTTCACTACTCTGAGTTACATCTAAAATATCATCTTGAATCTGAAACAGAAGTCCAAGTTTAATACCAAACTCATAGAGTCTGTCTGCTAACTCCTCTTTACCAACTATAAGTGCACCCATTTTAAGTGAGGCTGCTATTAGCTTTGCCGTTTTATTTGTATGCAATAGTTTTATATCTTCAACTTTAAGAGGCTTATTCTCAAAGTGACAATCTATCGCTTGACCTAAAACCATACCGTTAAGTCCACCATTAGATGCAAGTTCGCGAATAAGTTGCACTCTTGTATAATCTGAGAAAGGTGCATTACTTAAAACTTCAAAAGAGTAGGTGTTGAGTGCATCACCGACTAAAATAGCTGTTACTTCATCAAATGAAACATGGAGAGTCGGCTTTCCACGACGAAGTGGAGAGTCATCCATAGCTGGTAAATCATCATGAATAAGAGAGTATGTATGAAGGAGTTCTATTGCAAACGCGGCATGTCTTGCACTCTCAAGCATTAAGTCATTATATGCCTTTACTACTCCTAAAAGTAGAGCTGGACGAAAACGTTTACCACCCGCTACTAACATGTTGTGCAGAGCATCCTCATAAGTAGGGTGAATACTCTTTGAAACCGGTAAGTTATCTAATAAAAATTGCTCAAAGTTTTGCATATGGAATTTTATACTCTTTCTACTTAATATTTACAAAAAATTCGAACTTATCGCGTTCAAAAAGTAGAGTAGAAAAATCTTTATAATCTTCTAAATATTTTCTCAATTCATCTTGGTTTTTAATTCTTATACCATGTACCTGAATGAGCTTATCTCCAGGGAGTAGTCCATACTTTTCAAAGCCTTTAGAGAGTTTGACGACTTCAAGTTTTTTGTTAAAGAAGATTCCACTAAACTCTAAAAAAGTATCACTTATCTCTCCACCACCATCTCTCTTTTTCGTTTTTACTTTGTATGTTAAAATCTTAGCACCGCGTTTGAGCTTAAGAGTATGCGTAGAACCAATTTTAGAAAAAAGGACTCTTCTCATAAACTCTGCAGAATTTTTCATCTTCACCCCATCATAGGCTAAAATGCAATCAGCGCGTTTAACAGGGTTCTCTTTAAGATAGGGGTTTGAAGCTATAACAATAATATAGCCCTTCTCATCATCTACACGTATTCCAATATCTGAGTAATCAGCGGTAGTTGAGGATATAAATCGTTTGAGATACTCTTTTTCAATGATACCATCTGGAGTTACGATAGCTTCAAGGGAGCAACAAGAACTTGTTAAAATACTTGGATAGACTATTGGCTCACTAAAAACAGCTAAGGAGTTTAAGCCTATCTGTTTTTTCACTATTTTTCCCTCTACTGCATCAGATGCATTCACTGAGGCATAACCTAATTGTGTCTGCATATTTATTTTAAATGGATGCTTAAAACCTTTTTTGTCTTCTATAAGATATAGATTTAAAAATGGATCATGTTTAATAATCTTTTGAGTTGGTTTTGTCTTGGAGTAGACTAATCTTTGGTTTTTATTTACAGGTATATAGAGAGAACACTCTTGGATTGTGTGTGAATCTTTGATTTTAGCTTTGCAGGAGTCATAACCACCCTTGCAGGCATAAAGGTTTAAAAAAAGAAGGTTAAAAAATAGAAATAGGCGAAGCACCTACTTCATTCCGCCAAGCATGCCCATAGCACTGCTCTGTTGGTTTTGTTGTACCATTTTGTTTGCATCGTTAATAGCACCGATTAGTAAAATCTGCAGCATCTCTTTATCGCTAAGAGTAACATCGTCAATGATTAAATCAATCACTTCACCCTTACCATTGACACTCAGTTCTACTAAACCACCGCCAGTTTTAACACTAAAAGTTTTGGACTCAAGTTCACTCTGAAGTTTAGCAGCATTCTCCTGCATACCCTCAAGCATCTTACTCATATCGCCCATGTTAAACATTTAGATACTGTCCGCTATTGTTTCTATATCGTTCTTTTCATCTAAGATAACAACTTTTGGTTGATAAGTCTCTAGCTCTTTTTCATCATAAGTTGCATAAGCAACAATAATTACTTTATCGCCAGGGTGAACCTTACGAGCTGCTGCACCATTGAGACAGATGTCACGCTTACCGCGTTCACCTAAAATGATGTAAGTCGTAAAACGCTCACCATTATTTACATTTAATATCTCTACTTTTTGTCCAACTCTCATCTTAGCAGCTTCTAAAAGCTCCTCATCAATAGTAATTGAACCAACATAATTCAAGTTCGCATCAGTAACTGTTGCACGGTGAATTTTACTGTATAACATATCGATTAACATAAGTCTTCCTATCTACCCATCTGCTTTTGCATATCAGCTGGGGAAATTGCTGTGTCCCACATCTCTTCATCTATTACATACTCATTTACAACATTTCCGCCGATAATATGCTCTGATACAATTCTATCAATTTTTTCTTTAGTAAGACCTGCATACATTGTATGACCCGGCTCAACTAACATAATTGGACCTGCTGAGCATCTATTCATACATGAAGTACGGATCGGTTGAACTGTACCCATAATCGCTTCTTGCATAAGTTTTTGAGCTAAGTATTGAAATAAATCTTGAGTTTCTGGTGTAACACAAGATGGTTTTGGCATACCTGGAGGAGCTGATTGCTCGCATTTAAAGATATAAAATGCCGGTTGAGGGATTCCCATCTGATAATTCCTTAAAATTTTTGTGCAATTATAGCCAAATTTATATCTACTTAAACTCTATTGTCAAAATAAGTTTTTATCTTTAAGCTGATATGCAACTTTTTAGATATAATTCTCAAATAAATATACAGGAAAATAGATTGAAAAAAATTCTACTCTTTTTACTAATTACATCAGCACTCTACTCAGAGGCTAAGATTTACATGGGTGCAAGTTATGGAAGCTATGATGAAAGTTTTGCAGATGAAACACTCAAAACAAATAATAACCCACTTATAAAGTTAAAAGTAGGTTATGGGGTAAGAGAGGCCTATGCTGTTGAGTTTTCAGTTGATTATACTCAGGTTGATTCTAACTCTACAGATGTAAATAGATATGGCTTAAATGTAGACCTAGTCAAAGCTTTTGATTTCCCATACATAAATCCATTTTTAAAAGCTGGTTTTGGTACTGGCTATGTTGAAACTGCTTCTTATGGTAAACTTACATTTGGTTCATTTAATCTTGGTGCTGGTCTCTACATACCAATCAATGAGCACATGGATATTGAACTAGGTTATGAGTATAGAAACCTCTCTTATGAAAGAGTCGATGATCCTAACGGAAGTACCACACAAGAGATTACTTCTCATGTAAACATAGCATATGGTGGCCTCAACGTTAGGTTTTAATCTTTCGTATGCAATTTAAAAAAATCGAACATGGCACTCATCGCCCTGTTTCTTATCTCGTCCTCTTCTACAAGTAACTCATGATAAGCACCATCAATTTTTATACCTTTACAAAATCCTAGAGTAGTTCTGCAAAACTCCTCCTGAGGTTTTAGGTTGACTATAGTGTCTTTAGCAGCTTGCATAAGTAAAACCGGTATCTGAATATTTTCAGCCATCTCTACACTATTATGACTCCACTCACAAGCTTCAGAAACCCATTTTACACTTGGTCCACCTATCTTAAGCTCTGGATTCTGTTCGTACTCCCTAAGAGTGAGATCAAAACGTATTTTTGAATGAGTTAGCTTATTTTTGTTAAAAATTGCTTCACTATCATCATAAGAGACTTCACCAAAGATATATTTATCTCTATTTGATTCTCTTTTTTTTATAAGTGTACAGACCATTTTTGTAAGTCTTGCACTAATTAAATCTGGTTGATGCATAGGTGAAGTAAGCACAACACCGTCAAAATCATAGATATATTTTTCAATATATAAAGAGGCTATAGCCCCACCCATAGAGTGAGCTAATAAAAAAACCTTTCTATCTTTATTTACATAATCATTAAAAAAAGTTTTCATATCCTCTACATAGTTCATAAAATTATCAATATGTCCTAGTTGAGAATCTTTTGCCATTCTTCCTGAGTAACCCTGTCCCCTATGATCATAGATATAAACACTATAGCCATTACGATTCAAATCATAAATAAGCTCTTTATACTTGAACATTCCCTCTGTTCTACCACTTGAGATAACAATATTTGCTTTGGCATTTGGAACTAGGAAAATTTTATAAGCTATTTTTAGAGCCTCTTCACCTAAAAAATAGTGAAGTTTTACTCTATCATAATAAGGAGATATCTCTGTAGTGTAGATTTTTTCTAACTCTGAGCTTTGAGTTATTTTATACTTTTTGTTTACATAATTAAAACTCTCAAATCCAAACGCAGTGTACACTACGAGGATTAAAAGTAATAATATTTTGATCATTACTATATATTTAAAAGTTCTCTAACGACTTCTCTATCATCAAAGGGGAATTTTTCATCGTAAATAATCTGATGAGACTCATCACCCTTTCCAAGAATAACAACTACTTCATTCTCTTCTTGGTCGTCAAGTGCCATCTCTATCGCTTTTTTTCTGTTAAGTTCAACTTTGACATTACTCTGATCTTCTATACCTGCTAAAATATCTTTGACAATAAGCTCTGGATCTTCATCTCTAGGGTTATCACTTGTAATGTATGTTTTTTTAGCTAGTGATGCAGCGATACGACCCATCATTGGACGTTTCTCTTTGTCTCTGTTTCCACCAGCACCAAAAACAACTAGTAGCTCTTTCTCTTTAAGAGCATTTAAAACCTGTTGCATTCCATCAGGTGTATGAGCAAAATCAACTATCACATTTGGTAACTCACATACCTGTTCCATTCGTCCACTAACACCGGCAAAGTTATCAACTACATCAGCTATCTCTTCAAGTTTTTTACCTGTAAGAAGATGCACGGCACCGATAGCTGCCATAATGTTGTAAAGATTAAAAAAGCCATGAAGAGAGGCAGTAAAAGGGACTATCTCTTGAAAATGTTGGATAATTCCACTTGAAGCGTTGTTAAGTGAATAAGCCATGAGTCTATAAGTAGCTGGGTTTTCAATTCCATAACTATAGGCATTTTTAATATTAAATGCGGACTTCGTCTCATCTTTGTTGATAAGTTTTCTACCTTCATCTTGAAAAAAGCTATTTTTAACGGCGATGTACTCACCGATAGTTTTATGATAATCTAAATGATCTTGAGTAATATTTGTAAGGATTTTAAGCTCAAAGTTCAAACCCTCAATACGTTTTTGAACAATAGCATGAGAGCTTACTTCCATAATGAAAAAATCACATCCAGCATCTACAGCTTGGTAGATATGTTTGTAGGTATTTAAAACCGATGGAGTTGTCAGTGTCTTACCCTCAACAATTTCATCATTCATAAAGAGTCCCCGAGTTCCTTGCATAGCTACTTTGTAACCAAGGTCTAGTAAAAATGAGTAAATCGCACTCGCTGTAGTTGTCTTACCATTTGTACCGGTAATTCCAACTATCTTTATTTTATTTATGCCAAAAAGTTCTGCAATATCTTCTATTTTTATAATAGAGTGTGCAGCATTATCTTTTGCATTTTGTAAATATTTTTCATTTTGAGTTGTTAAAACAAACGCGGTCTCAGAGTTACACTCTTGAGAATTTTCACTTACATATTTATAGTCTTGATTAGGGAGTTCAATCTTCAAGCATAGTGCCTTTTTTAGATAATTTTTTTAGAAGTTTACGAAGAAGTTTATCACTTGGATAAACGCTCAGAGCATTCTCTAAGTAAGTAAGTGCCATCTCTGCAAAATCATTCTCTATGAGGTTATCTAAAAAGTCTATAAAATCCTCTTTTTTAGTAATGATTACACGGGTTGAGAACATAATATTTTCAAAAGTCTCTTTAAAACTCTCACCATTGTTTATAATAGCTTTAAAATCTTCATATAAAATACCATCTTCATACTCTAATCTATCACGAAGAGGTTCTGCAAAGACTTCACTTAGTTTCTCTAAGCTTCCATCCATATTCTGCAAGATATCTCGCATAATAAGATCAGCACTCTCTTTATCTTCCTCTTTTAATATCTCATAATAATCAAAAAGAGCCTCAGCACCACCCTCTCCACTCATAGCCATCTCAGAGAGAATAACACCATTATAAGCCTCTTTTGAGTTTGGAAAGCTCTCTAAAACCTCTCCAAACTGCTGCATTGCATCCGCAAACTTCTCTTGTGAAAAACTCTCTTTTGCTTTTGTTAATGTTTTAAACTTACTAATAGTACTCATATTTACTTCTTAAAGATTATCTATATCATTTTCCATACCCTGAGGTACGTTTACTACACATAGTTCTGGATGTATATCCATTCTTAGTTGACGTTCAACACCATATTTTAGTGTACTTCCACTACTTGCACAGCCTATACATGCACCTTTAAGTTGTACATATACCTTAGAGTTTTTAACTGTAATAAAATCTATATCACCACCATCGAGTGCCAGAGAAGGTCTAACCTTGTCAATCGCATTCTTTACTGGATCCATTAATTCTTCATCTGAAAATGGAATCATCTAATGTCCTTTAATTTGTTTATTACTAGTTTGATTATTGTAAATAATATTTTTTAGTTTCATAAAATATGACAAAATCGCTTAACAAGTCATAAAATATAAAACTAGGCATCATCTTTATGTTTATATTGCGAGTATCTCATGAACATAAAGAGGTTTTCTCATACCTACTAAAATAAAATCTATACTCTCTCTTTGCATTAAAAATTTCAAAGCACACTCTTGCAGAGATGAGTGACACTTAGCTATTTTCTCTTTGAGTGCTACTCTAGTACTTTTAGAACACTCAAAAAGTACCATCTTTCTATACTCTTGTAAGAAGAGATCTATTGAGTTAAAGAGTGTAGCTACACTCTCTTCATCAAGAGTCTCAAGAGATTTTCTAATATGTGGAATAATTTGAGAGTAAAGAAAAGAGTCATAATCTCCTATCCATCCAAATTTATGCTTATTATCATCTAGTTGCCCTAAAAGAACATGGAGTGATTGGAGTTGTTCATTATCACAGCTATCTAAAAGCTCATTAAAGTGATGATAATAATCTGCTGGTTCATCATAATCAGCTAATCTGTACATCAACTCACCTTCACTTGCATTGAGTGGTCTATTGGCAAGCACTCTTAAACCATTCTCTTTAGCCCATGAAGCACATTTTAGTCCATGCGTCTCTAGCATATTTATAGGGAGTTCTATAGTTGTAAAACTGTGCTTCTTATTTCCTATCTCCTCTGCTGCATTTTGTGCTAAGATAATCATATCATCGTAAGGGAGGAACTCTACCGCATTTGACTCTTTTGCAAAGCTATTTGAACTAATACCGTAAGAGTCTATTCTTCCACTTTTTATCTCTAACTCTAAAGCTACAAAAGCCTCTGAGATTCGTCTGTACATCTCATCAAGTCTCTCATCTTTATCTACACCTCTGTTGATTGCATCGAGAAGATAGTACTCTGGATTATGTATAAGGTAACACCCAATAGAGCTCATTTCTAGTCGTTTGAGAGAGTTTGTTAGTTGATGGTCTATGAATGATTTAGATATAGAGTGGAAACAATCCTCAGAGTACTCTACTACTTCATCAAAAGGCTCCTCTTTATGAAGTGCTAGGTTAGAGTTTTGAATATAACCAAACTTGCTTACAATTTCAACACTACTGCGAGTCTCATCATCGAAGTTTCTCATTGCTAATGCAATTGCACGTTCAGCTCCACCATCCATATAGTTTGATGATGTATCAATCATTTTAATACCTGAAGATATCGCCTCTTGAAGTGCTTCTATATGTAGGGGGTTTAAATCACTTATTCTATAAGTTCCAAATGCGAAATTACTCATTATTTTATCTCACTTTTTATTAAAGTATTTTAGGATTGGGAAGTTTAGTTTTGAAAAATACATTCTATTATGCACTCTCGTTCCCAAGCTCTGCTTGGGAATGCATATTTTGTATGAGTTACCAAGCAGAGCTTGGGAACTAGAGAAGTTTTAAAGAGTAGTAATTAAACTAATTCAATAAACGCCATAGTAGTAGCATCACCACGACGAATTCTTGTTCTAGTAATTCTAGTGTAACCACCATTACGCTCAGCATAAGCTGGTGCAATTTCGTTTACTAGTTTTTTTGTAGCTTCTTTACTTTGAAGCGCAGCAAATACTGTTCTATGAGCATTTGAGTCATTCTTAGTAGCAACTGTAATAAGTTTTTCTACATATGAACGTAACTCTTTTGCTTTAATAGCAGTAGTTTCGATTTTTCCATGTTCTATTAACGAAATACTAAGGTTCTTAAGTAAAGCAGCACGGTGTGCACTTGTACGACCTAGTTTACGATATCCATGACGGTGTCTCATATATCTTCCTCTATTAAGCTTGTAAAGCTTCTATTTTCTTTTTTAATGCAGTAACTACATCATCAGCTAAGTCAGCACCAACTGCGAAACCGAACTCTTGAACTTTCTCAACAATTTCATCGTATGATTTTTTTCCAAGATTTTTAACATTTTTCAGATCATTAGTACTCATAAGTGTGATTTCACCAATTAGTTTAATGTTTGAGCGATCAAGACAGTTAAAACTTCTTGCACTTAAACCTAAACTATCAATATGAGTAGTTAATTTTTTAAGATCAGGATTCTCTTCAACTCTTTCGATAGTTGCAGGAGCCTTGATACTAATTTCTGAGTTAAATACAGCAAGTTGTGCATACATAACTTCTAAAGAGTTTCTAAATGCATCTAATGGAGAAATTTGACCATCAGTTTTGATGTTAATGACAACTCTTTCAAAGTTAGGGTTATCTTCAACAAGTACATTTTCAATCTTATATGTAGCACTTCTTACAGGAGTAAAGTATGCATCTAAAGCAATATAACCATCTTCTAACTCTTCATAAGTATCTTCACTAGCTACATAGCCAATACCTTGAGCAATCTTGATGCTAAAGTTAAGTGTAGAGTCTTCATTTAGAGTAGCAAGTGGAGCTTCAGGAGTCACAACTTCTACTTCATCATTGCTAAGGTCTGTACCAGTAATAGTACAAGGACCAGCAAAGCTGTAGTTAATTTCAGTTTCAGTTTCTTCACCATTTAACTTAAAGCGAATCTCTTTAAGGTTAAGAATAAAGTCTGAAATATCTTCAAGCATACCGCGCAC
>Ga0256826_1002220_pt1 | contig 11892 bp, 7 predicted proteins | sample CV79metaG_FD_185975 | JGI IMG/M metagenome (GOLD analysis project Ga0256826, IMG submission 185975) | Hydrothermal vent microbial communities from East Pacific Rise, Pacific Ocean - CV79 | ecosystem: Environmental > Aquatic > Marine > Hydrothermal vents | place: Pacific Ocean: East Pacific Rise... | reverse complement strand
AGTTCCAGATCCAACTTGTGGGTTTATTCTTATTCCAATATTACTAGTTGTATTAATAAGTTTTTTCAGTTCTGATACTCGTTCTAATTCAGAAAATGAATCAGTATTAATATGAACCCCTAATTTTAATGCATATTCTAATTCTTCTATTGTTTTCGAGGGTGAATCAAATACAATCTTATCTGAATCAAATCCAACCTTTTCAGCAATGTATAATTCAGGTAGGCTTGCGGTTTCGAGACCAGTACCAAGCTCTTCAAAGTATTCCAATATCTTAATTAAGGGATTTGATTTAGCCGCTACCGCATGCTTAGTTGTTGCCGGAAATAGATCTATGAGTTTTTGTATTTTATAATTTAGATATTCAAAGTCGTATATAATTAATGATGTATCCTCTGTTGAAAACACATTATCACAAATCGCTTTGTTAACAACTTTGCTAATAGTTTTTATGTCTATCCTGTCGTTCATTTACTATACTGTTAGTTGAGTTTTTGGAATTGATTGTTTTATTTGAATTGGTGTTATGTATTGGTAAAAAATCAAATGAGCTTATTATCATTGACTTTTTTCTGATATGTCATTTTTGTTTATCTATTGTTATTTTTACTTGCAAACAACTAATCAACTTACCAAGTAATAATTATTAGAAATACCTACAAGTTGCATGACTTCAACAATTTATTGGTATAGGATTATCGTACTACTCTCAAAATTTAATATCATAGAGATCAACGTTTCCGCCAAACCCAATATTGAAACCGAAGGTCACAACTAAATCTTTAGGTCCGGAATTAGAATTATCATTAAAGTTATTACCAATTGATGTATAAATTATCCTGTTTTGTCCAATCTGATATTGGATAAGACCATTTACTTTATATGTATTTTCAAAAACAGAACTATATAAACTAACCCTATAAATAGTCTCAAAACCAACACTAAGCCTATTTCCCACATCAAACTGCAATTTAGCACCTATATCAAACGTGTGTAGGTTATTTATCAACTGTGCATTATTGTCTTTCAAGTAATATATATCATTAAAGTACAAGTATCTTATCAGCATAAAGGCTGACAGACTTGATGAATTAGAATCGGATTTTAATATATTTCCTCCAAAATTTGTCCAGAATCCTACACGATATATTCCTGTACTATCAATAAGATTGTCATGCGAGTTTATAGAAATTCCCCCTCCAATATCCCATTTTAAACCAACTCGTTCATTCATTTCGTTGAACTTTTTATCAAGTTCTTTATTACTATCAATGTATTTTTTCTCTAAATCGAATTTTTCACTCAATGTTTCCTTTAGCGATTTCATTCTTAATTTCAACTTAATTAGATATGTAATCAGACTTTTCATTTGACTGATTATAATTGTTGAATCTGAGCTAGTAATAGTATCCAATTGTTTCTCTAATATTTTATTCTTTGACTGAGTATTTTGTATTTCAAGATTGAGTATTACATATTCATTATTTTCTTTAAAGAAGGATTCGATGTCGCCAAAATAATTTTCATGATAATTTCTAAGTTCAGAAAAAAACTCAGACTTTTTTCTATTATCAACCCTTCCTCTCAATAATGTTGATTGTATACCAATAGCATAGCGCCACAAACTACTCTCATTTCCTATTCCTTGAACCATACCTCCCGATACATTTAGAGTTCTATAAAAAGTTAGTGAATTTATAGTATCAAAATCTCTGTTAAAAGACAGTACTTTTGCTTTTTTACTCCACCAATATGGAGTAGCCGAAAACCCATAGTTATTGGGTAATGCAGAAAAATTGTCGGATGCATTTTGAATAGACGTGTAAAACTCAGGAGCTGACCCCGGCTCCACAATCTCAGTAGGTGATGTGTTCATAATAAGAAAAGCAGGGTTTGTTGGGCTCTTCAACATATCTAACTTGATATTATCAACTTGAGTGCTAACGGTATCAACTGAGTTTTGTGCAATAACCATAGTGGATAATGCATAAAGTAGCGGCAATAATATATATTGTTTCATATCTATTAGTTAAAAAATTGTTACATTATAAAATGAGTGAAATCTTGAACCTACACCTTTTGTTTTTTTTGTAAAAGCTGTATCAACAATGTTTGATTTCTTATCATAAACTTTAATATCTAAATAGATATCTAGCTTTTCTTCATCACTATTTCTAATATCGTCAATTGTAGTGTGTATTTCAATAGCACTATATTTTAGGTCTTCCACTCTACCAATGTTTAGGTTGATGGTGTCATTATCAAATGTTTTTAGTTTTTCTGTTACTCCATTATTCTTTTTCAAATAAATAGTAGTAACACATGGTTGTCCGAAACCACAGGTTAGGTCAATAAAAATACTATCATTGGTTTTTGTTACCAAGATGTCATTGTCAAAAATGTTTGCCATTTGCGTATAGTTTATATTAGTTAATAAGAATTTCTTTATCCAATAATTTCAATCAGTTTACGATATAAGGAAGATTTTTATCCGTATAACTCAAAATCCATGGAGAATATCTCGGATTATCTTTGTTATAGGCATTTTTTGTTCTTTTCAAAACACTACTGTGAATATGAGGTTCTCCTTGTTTGCTTTTATTCCATTTTCGTTGCTCCTTTCTGAAAAATTTGCCCACAAATCCTTTCTGCTCATTATGCATAAAACCATTTTCATTCATAATTGCATTCTCAATATTAATAAAGGCCTGAGAAAGTGGATATATAATTAATCCTCTGGCTGTTGCCTCATTTACCATCCATTTTAAAGAGATATTTGATAAATCATCGTCTTCGTATCCACCCCCAACATCGGTATGTACACCACAAAACCATACTTGCTTAATCTTATCTTTATACGGTTCAATTTCAAAAGTTTCCCAAAGAATAGGGTGGAAGGCTTTTCTTTCTTCATCTATTGATAATGCCTGTCGAGCATAAATTACACTTTCACTTAGTTTAAACGAATGGAATCTATAGGGTAAAATATGATCTGCCAATAAACTTAACCAGCTAATCGGTATGCCTAATGCTGCAACTGTATCCCATACACCAAGAAATTCAATTTTACACCACATAGTATGATGTTTACGGATGAAGGCACTTGCTTGCAGATTTCGTTCTTTGTCATTTCTAATCTTATATATCTTAAATGCTTGCTTAATTAAATCAGGTCTGGATTTGGGTAAAACACCAAATAAATGAATGAAGGCAGATAAACTACGAACTGTAGCTGCCCCTCTGCTAAAACCAAAAAGAAAGATTTTATCCTGAGCTTCAAAATTATCAAATATAAAACGGTAACACTCCAATATATTTTCAGAAAACCCCCTGCCAACTATTGAACCTGATATTTTTCTCCAGTCGGTTCCTAATCCAGAATCATAATATGCAATTTGTTTTTTTGTTCGATCCTCAATCATATTAAAAAGTTTGTAAACATTGGTATTGCTACCAACCCCACCTTTTTGACCGGTTCCATCTGATAATACAATAATATTCTTCATATTAACATTTCTATATAACATTTAGAAGTATTCTTTCTTTTTTAAGGAGTTTTGCTATTTCATAACAATCTTCCAAATATCATTTCCTTTATTATTTTTTTTACTAACAGCAAAACCATCCTTTTTCAAATCCGTCAAAATACTAGTTAGTTTATTCCTATTAATATTTGTATCCTTTTCAATTCCGGAAATTGTTCTGTATGAATATTTGGAATTTGTAATTGATTTAATAACCTTTGATATTTCATCTTTGGATTCATTTTTTTTGCTGTTAGGATTAACATGGTTAAGAATAATGTCATCTATATCATCAATTTCATTATTATTATCCTCAATTTCGCTTATTGTATTCTCAACGTCTTCAACCTTTTTGAGAATCTTGTCGCTGAGAGAATCAAAAAATTTATCTGAAAAAATAGAAGTAATTAAACAAAGCCCACCAAAAATAAAGTAGTTATACCAACCTCCTTGATCTTGTACTACAATGTTACTACTTACAAGTTTAAGGAATAAAGGTACTGCTAACGCAGCACCAACTCCTTTGGTAATTGATTTCCAATATTTTGAATCCTTTGAATTGTCACGGAACTTATTTATCATTCCGCCCAACGAACCAAATACTACTATTGTTAATACTGCGTAGTTGAATACCATGATTTTTTATTTTTTGAGTTACTAAAGTGTTCGCAATTATTGTCATTTTCTTTAATAAACAATAATTAGAATTTATCTGTACGTAAACATACATACTAAATAGTTTAAAAACAATAGGTAAAAAAAGGGGGGTAAGCCCTAGTATTAATACTAGGTTATTTACATATAAAAAAAGGTAAGTAGCAGTATATGATGTATATAGTCATTTTTAGTATTGCAGGTTTATTTTCGCTTTTTTTTTAGTATTTCGTCAGTTTAACGGTTTTGTTGATGACAAACGAGATTATATCATGGTTAAATAGTGGCTATAAGAAACGTTAAATATGGTAAGGTTGCACTATTGTAATAATGTGTGTTTTTTTAGTTATGCTAACTTGTAGAATGTTTGCTTATTACAAGTTTTCCGCTACAATAACCTTTCAGGTCTTTTTCGACCTGAAAGGTTGACTTCAAAAACGTCTATTGTATAATAATAATTTTTGTAATCAGAGTATTGTTGTTTTGTATTTTAACAAGATAAAGTCCGCTGTTCAATTTATTTATGTCAAGTTGTGTTGTTACAGATACAGGGTATGCCTTTAACATGATTCTTCCATTTATATCCACAATCTCAATTGTTGTGTTTTGGATGCTAAAATCGTTTGGAAACTCAATGTTTAATAATGAGTTTGCACCCGACTGCCCACGAGGCAGGGGATTTGGGTAAATTTTAACCATATCAGTTGCCGGTAAATTTTCGGTTACATTTACCGTTGTATCCGAAATACCAAATACCCAATAATTATAACTTGAACCGTATATGAAATTTGAACAGTTTACATCACCGGAGGGGCTATAAAACATTTCGCCTGCCACAGTGTAATTATAATCGCTGTGTTTTATTACTCCATGTACATTTTCTGACCTGCTTCCTCCAATGCATTGCTGCCAAATTAAATTACCCAAATTATCTATTTTGAATATCCAAATAGAACGTTCATTACCCAAAGATGGGTTTCCAACCACATCACCGTCAAATGAACGAGTATTACCAAAAACAATAAACCCTCCGTCTGTGGTTTGGAAAATCTTTTCAGGACCTTCATCATTTGAACCACCATAGCATTTCTGCCAAATAATGTTTCCAAATAAATCAGTACGTATGAGCCAAATATCAGAACCTCCATGCCAGCCTGAACCGGTTAAATCACCGTCAGCAGATTCTCCCCATGCTGCAACTAAATATCCGTCATTAAGACATAATAATCTTACTGCACCGTCATGAGCACTACCCCCATAACACTTGTGCCATTCAGGATTGCCAATAGAATCAAGCTTGTAAATAATTGCATCTGCATAATTTGATGTAAACGGTGTGCAACTAATATTTCCGGTTGTGCCGTCAGGTTTACCAGTTAAACCCGCAAGATATCCTCCATCATTTGTTTGTGTTATTCCAATAATAAACTCGCTATTTGCCGTACCTATTGTAAAATCCCATTCCGTATTACCAAGGCTGTCGAGTTTTACTACCCAACCATCGTAACCACCATACCAATTGGTTATGTCGCCGCCTTGAGAAAAAATATCTGCTATTGCTACAAAACCACCATCGTTTGTTGATTCGCCATAATGTTGATAATCGCTTACTCCTATTTGATTTCCAAGGGCTTTTTCCCAAATAAATGTTCCAGAAGTGTCTATTTTACCTACATAAACATTATACGCGTCAGGATATGGTTCTGAAATAGTACCCCCGGTTATATAGTAGTATGATGATGCGTTAGCTTGCTGCATACGATAACCTCCAAAATGAAAGAAACACTTCTGCCATATGATGTTACTTGAATTGTCGATCTTAATTAACCATGTAGCGTCTTCATCCGTACATGTTATTTGTCCACCACCTCCTTCGGTAACTGTTCCAATAACCAAAAAATCGTTACCCGATTGTGCAACATCATTAGCAACATCGGCTTCCATGCCACCATAACATTGCTGCCAGTCAACCTGCATTTGTGCCACAATTGTTTGCGACAATAGTACAAGAAATAATATTTTAGCGAACCTTAGCATCATTTTATGTTTAATAAAAACACTTTCTCCCGTTAGTTTTTCGCTACAATAACCTTTCAGGTCTTTTTCGACCTGAAAGGTTGACTTCAAAAACGTCTATTGTATAATAATCTTTTTTGTAATCAAAGTTTTGTTGTTTTGTATTTTAACAAGATAAAGTCCGCTGTTCAATTTATTGATGTCAAGTAGTGTTGTTACAGATACAGGGTATGCCTTTAACATGGTTCTTCCATTTATATCCACAATCTCAATTGTTGTGTTTTGGATGTTGTAATCGTTTGGAAACTCGATGTTTAATAATGAGTTTACACCCGACTGCCCACGAGGCAGGGGATTTGGGTAAATTTTAACCATATCAGTTGCCGGTAAATTTTCGGTTACATTTACTGTTGTATCCGAAATACCAAATACCCAATAATTAAAACTTGAACCGTATATGAAATTTGAACAGTTTACATCATATGATGGACTATATGACATTTCGCCTGCCACAGTGTAATTATAATCGCTGTGTTTTATTACTCCATATACACTTTCGCTTGCATGCCCACCAACGCATTGTTGCCAAATTAAATTACCCAAACTATCTATTTTGAAAATCCAAATTGATGATTTGGCAGAACTATTTGATGGGTTTCCAACAACATCACCATCAAAAGAATGAGTGTCAGCAAAAACAATAAACCCTTCGTCTGCGGTTTGGAAAATTCGTGAGAGCCCTTCAAAATTTGAACCTCCATAACATCTATTCCAAATAATTTCACCTTCTAAATCAGTACGAATCAGCCAAATATCAAGCCCCCCATGCCACCCTGAGCCTTCCAAATATCCATCATTTGAACTGGTCAAGCCTGCAATTAAATAACCATCCTGCAAACTCAAAGATCTGCCTCCGGCATCTCCATTACTTCCACCATATGTTTTATTCCACTCAGGATTACCAAGAGAGTCGATCTTATAAATAACTGCATCCGAGGCTGAACTTGTAAAACTTGGATTTGTTATATTTCCTGAAATTCCGTCAGGTCTGCCATAACCGGCAATAATATATCCATTGTCCAATGTTTGAGTTACCCCATTAACAGCATCGGCATTTTGTGACCCAACTGTAAAATCCCATTCCGTATTACCAAGGCTGTCGAGTTTTACTACCCAACCATCGTAACCACCATACCAATTGGTTATATCGCCGCCTTGAGAAAAAATATCAACCGTTGCAATGCAACCACCATCATTTGTGGGGTTGCCATAAAAATTATAACTGCTAATACCAATATCGTTACCCAAACTTCGCTCCCAAATAATGTTACCAACACTATCAATTTTTGAAACCCATAAATTTCCCTCATCCGGATAAGGATCTATCCAAGCTGCACCAACTATGTATAGGTTTGAACCTTCAAATTCATCAAAAATCCTATAAGCATTTCTATCGAAATAACACTTTTGCCAGATCAAATTACCCATTTCATCAATTTTTAGCAGCCAAGCGCTTCCGGCATCTGAGCAAGTTACCTGACCATCGCCTCCGTGTTGCATTCCAATTACCAAATACCCATCATTTACTTGTGCAACATCCCACGCTTCATCGCCATCCATACTGCAAAAACATTGCTGCCAGTCAACCTGCATTTGTGCCACAATTGTTTGCGACAATAGTACAAGAAATAATATTTTAGCGTACCTTAACATCACTTTCTGTTTAATAAAAATACTTTCTCCCGTTAATAGTAACAGGAGAAAGTGTAAAAATAGTAATTCTATTTGCTTATTACAAGTTTTCCGCTTTTGCTATAACCCGAACACTTAATTGTGTACACATATAATCCTGCCGGAAAATTACGTGTGTCCCAAAGTATTTGCCCTTTGTTTGCCGATAGTTTTAAAACATCTACCACCGTACCCGATGCATTCCTTATTTCTATTACACCGGTATTTTCATCCTCGGTTAACGAATATTCAAATGAAGTCCACTCTCGGGCAGGGTTAGGTTTTACATTAACATCTAAACCTAAATATGTGCCAAGTAAATTCGGATTAACCACAGAGGTTGTTTTATAACCATCATCTCCATCAACATTTGGGCAAGTATGACAGTACTCATTATACACAGCTTCAAGAATTGATTTTGCCTGTTTACTCGCTATTCCTGTACTGTTATTGGCAATATATACAATATCGGCTTTTTCGGTGCTGTCGAGCTGATGTGTATTTCTGCCTTGTTGATTAAGTGTTTGATACAAGTTTAACATATCCATATAATACAGGTGTTCAATGGAATCGTTTCCTTTAAGTTCATACAATGCAGGTAACATATTGGCAATAGTAAACGCATCGGTAAAATTGCCTTGCGATAAATATGATGAAATTATTTGTCTGTCGGAGGTAATTCCTCCTACATTGTCGAGCCAATTACGCAACTCAGTGTAATCCATTATGGTGTCGTTTAATATGCTCCTTATTATATCGTTTGCTGCACGGGTATATGTATGTTTGTAATCAGCCATTTGCTTTTGTAAAGCGGTTTTATAGGTAATTCCACTTGCCAACTGTTGCAATAAGCTAATCATATAGTCAGGTAAAGGCTCTTCCTTATTAGCGTATCCTTTTTAAGTTCGTCAGGATTGGCTGCCAGTATATCAAAAAGAGCAGATTCAGGAAACACATCGGTTTTGTCGGCAGCTTCTTTTAATACTTCTAAAGATAAATGTGGCGAATTACCGAGCAGTTGTGCCCTAAGAGCCCACATGTCGCTTGGTTGAGCAGTTTGAATATCCAATAATTCAGATTGGGTATTTCCTCCGTCAATATAGCTGTCGTACAATGCTTTTGTATTATTAAAATCGTTCAGGCTATAGTAGTAAACCTGTTCGGCATCAGTTTTTTGTTGGGGCGATAGTGATAGTAAAACACCGGAACCTCCGTAATGCGAAGGGCATGTATTTTCTATGTTACTTATTTCTAAATTTACCTGATATCTCAGTTCGGGAGTAAGTGGAGTATTTGTTTGGTCAGTGTAATAATCTACCTTGTACTCTCCACCATTGTAAAAATGCCATGTAACATTGCTAAGGCTAAATGAATTTCCTGCCATTAACTCTTGACTACCCTGACTTTGTTGTATGCCTGAATTTGATACTCCGGGAATATAATCAGCAACATAAAAATCAGCATAATTATTTGTATTGGTATTACAAAGGTATTCAAGACCAAATTCATAATAGATATTATCCCAATTTTTACCATCTGAATGATTGGCATAACTTAACCCGTTAAAATTGTTTCTGTAAATATCATTAACGGCTTTAGAATTGTTTATGCTAATACCAAAGTAATTAGCCTGAGGACCTTGTGCATATTTAGTAAACTCATTTTCTTCGAAGGCAAAACCTGTTACATAATCGGTATAAATACCTGTGCCACAGCCCTCGTAGTTACCAACCTCAAAGTTAGAAAACAGAACGCTTGCGTTGTCCATTCTTGTTGTTCTTACACCAAAAGCATTATTAACAAAGTCTGCTCTGTTAACACTAAATGATACAGCACTACCGCCATCATTAACAGCACTAATTGCACTCCAAAATCCTGTAAAAGTACATTTGTCGTAATCTTCTTCGGGGCATGGATTTTGCGTTGAACTACATACCGCGCTTACCCTAAACTTGGCATCGTAACCGGCAATAGCATGATTATAAACAGAAATATTTTCAGCATTTTCATCAATTAAAAAATCGCAACCTCTAAAATCGATACCTTTAACATGAGCCAGATCGATATGTTTAAAGAATGTTTCGGTACCTAAGTAGTCGGCTGTAATTTCAAATGTACAGTTTTTAAAGTCGCTGTTGTAATCCATTTCCTGTAGTGAATCAGAAGGATGAAAATTATTGTAATGCAATGCGTGTACCGATTTGGTATTGTTTCGGAAAATTGCACTATCGGCATAAACCATACCTCCGGTTGATGCCCAATTTTCAGGTTCCCAAAGGTCGATGGCACAAATAGCATTTTCAATGGTAGCCCCATTCAGGAGTTTTACGTAGCCTTGTTCGTAGTTACCATTAGCATCGGGGAATTGGTGAGCTGCTTTGTTGCCCCATACTTGGATGCCTTGCCAGGGTTCGCCAAAAGTATTTGTCATTATACCACCATCAATAGTAAGTTTACCACCGGGTTCTACAATAATGCTACCTCCTAATGGCATATTTACAAGATCTTGTACTACCAATTCACCACCATTCATAACTCGCACACCTGTTTGTAACGCTTTTGGCTTATCCCATATTAGTACTTCACCATCTTTTACACTATAGCAAACTGGGTTTTGAGCAGTAACTAAATCACCTTCCCAAAGAGAGCGTCCAAACGTTGCTGCGCTAATCTTCTGAGTATAATAATTAATACTTAATTCAACAACCCTAACGTGGGGAAATTCTCCGTATTCAATCCAATCTTCCATATTAGCGTCTTTGTAATAAATACCAACATCCGTCGCAAGATATAAACCATCATTACTACCATAATGATATACAATACCATTTATTGGTAATTGTGGTAAACTGTTGGTTGGATCAGCATTCTCCCATGTTAGTCCTCCATCGTTTGAATAAGCAACTCTAATTGAAATATTGTCGTAACCAATCATTGATATCCACACTTTATTGGTATCGGTAGGATGTACAGCTATACCGGAAATTACCGGAAAATTGACACTGTCTATCCCAGGATAGTTTAGTTGCGAGAAAGCATCTAATCCATAGTTGCCATTATTACCCCCTATGGATGTTTTAAATAAACGTGGTTTTAAACCCACAGAGTTTTCGTTAAACAGTCCTCCTGTTGCGATGTAAATCACATTCGGGTATGATTGGCAATAATCGATTTCAGTTATTTGTCTTTTGTGCGGAGGTAAGTCAGGTTTACCTAGGTCTGAATCAATTTCCCATAATTCATCGGCGTTATGACCATCTGGCCAATCGTAGTTTCTTTTGTATAATTCACAAAAACCTAAAAAATCGTATGTACTATTCGGAAAACTAATGAGAGGGAATGTTTTAGGTATTAATGTTTTGTTTGAGCTTACCAAATCAATTGGCACTTTATCGTACTCATCATAAAAAGAACTACCTGTAGAGATATTATAAGAAACAAGATGTTGATTACCTCTAGAATGAAGAAACAAATCGGGATTATTATAAGAAGACTTTACTGAGTATCCATCACCTAAAGAAGGAATAATATTCCAAACATTATCTTCATATTTATAAATACCACAATCTTGGTTTGCAGTAAGGTAAACACCTTTTTTAAATTTAGAGTAATCATATGACCAAAATAATTGATTCTGTAAGCCGTTATTTCTATACTCCCAAGCATCCTCACTTAAAGGTGGTGGTGGTTGAAGTAATTCTTGATTAAGTACACCTACCCCTCCATGACTCCCATAAAAAATAAGAGGATTATCGCTTACGTTAGGTTGGAAAGCCAATACATGTCCGTCATCATAACTACCTACTAATCCTGAATATTTTCCCCAAGGATGACTTTGTAAAGGGTATGTTCCATAAACGCCATAACGACATTGACCAGAAGAATCCCCTCCTCCCGAAAGTGCTCCATACGCAAAAATTATATCTGGATTAACGGGAGACACAGCTAATGCCATCCAACTTTGAGA
>Ga0256826_1002219_pt1 | contig 11896 bp, 10 predicted proteins | sample CV79metaG_FD_185975 | JGI IMG/M metagenome (GOLD analysis project Ga0256826, IMG submission 185975) | Hydrothermal vent microbial communities from East Pacific Rise, Pacific Ocean - CV79 | ecosystem: Environmental > Aquatic > Marine > Hydrothermal vents | place: Pacific Ocean: East Pacific Rise... | reverse complement strand
GAACATGATGAAAAACCTTAACCTAACAGGTGGACTTGTTTTCTCGCAACGTGTTTTACTTGAGCTTCCACTTCAAGGTGTTAGTCGTGAGGATGCTTACCGTATCGTTCAAAGAAACGCTATGAAAGTATGGGAAGAGATTCAAGGTGGTCGTCCAACTACAAATGAAAATGGCGAGTCACTTTACCTTAACCATTTACTAGCAGATGATGAATTAAGAGAATCATTAAGTGAAGCTCAAATTCGTGAGTGTTTTAACTACGATTATTACACTAAAAATGTAGATAACATTTTCAAACGTGTCTTTAAATAGTGAGTAATTAGTGAGTTTCCAAATCCCTTTTTGGGACTCATTAAATTTACTACTGAGAACTTCTACAAATATCTAAATTTCACTCTACTTTCAATTTATACTCAATATTTTTTCGCTAAAATCAGTTTACTTGGATCAAGTAATTTTTCGTATAATTATTACTATAATAGTTATACGAAAAGTTTATAATAGAAAATAGGAAGCAACTATATGATAACAGTTATAAAAAGAAACGGAAGAACAGAACCTCTAGATATTTCTAAAATACAGAAATACACATCAGCAGCAGTTAAAGGTTTAACTAATGTAAGTCAAAGTGAACTTGAAGTTGATGCTCAGATTCACTTTCGTGATGGTATAACATCTAAAGAGATTCAAGAAACTCTCATAAAAACTGCAGTTGACAAGATAGATATAGATGCACCAAACTGGACTTTTGTTGCTTCACGTCTTTTTATTTTTAATCTTTACCACCAAGTAAATGGTTTTACAGGTTACTGTTCTTTAGAAAAATACTTTGCAAAAGGTGAAAAAGAGGGGCGTATACTTCTTGGACTCAAAGAGATGTATGATCTTAATGAACTAGAAAAGCACATCGTACCCGAACGTGACTTTCAGTTTAACTACCTTGGTGTTAAAACACTCTATGATAGATATCTCATAAAAGATAAAAATGCGAATCCTATAGAGCTTCCACAACATATGTTTATGGCCATATCTATGTTCTTAGCACAACGTGAAGAAAACCGTACAGAGTGGGCAATTAAATTCTATAACATGATAAGTCAATTTGAAGTTATGCTTGCAACACCAACACTCTCAAACGCCAGAACAACTAGACACCAACTTAGTTCTTGTTATATAGGTTCTACACCTGATAACATTGAAGGTATATTTGACTCTTACCAAGAGATGGCTATGCTCTCTAAGTTTGGTGGTGGTATCGGTTGGGATTGGACTGGTATTCGCTCAATGGGAAGTTTTATTGATGGACACAAGAATGCAGCAGGTGGAACAGTACCATTTCTTAAAATAACAAACGACATTGCTATTGCAGTTGATCAGCTAGGAACAAGAAAAGGTGCTATTGCTGTTTATATGGAACCATGGCATATAGATATAAATGACTTTTTAGATTTAAAGAAAAATTCTGGTGAAGAGCGTCGTCGAGCACATGACCTCTTTCCCGCAATGTGGTTAAATGACCTATTTATGCAACGAGTTGAAGAAGATGCAATTTGGACTCTATTTGATCCTTATGACACGAGAGAACTAACAGAACTTTATGGTGAAGATTTTAACAAACGTTATAAAAAACTTGAAGAAGATGAGTCTCTTATAAAAGAGAAAATCAAAGCTAAAGATCTGTGGAAAAAAATTCTTACTTCTTACTTTGAAACTGGTTCTCCATTTTTATGTTTTAAAGATAATGCGAATCGTGCTAATCCAAATGATCACTTTGGAATTATTCGTAGTTCAAATCTTTGTACTGAGATCTTTCAAAACACACAACCTAACCACTACAAGATAAAGTTTATTTTTGAAAATGGTGATAGTGTTAGCTATGAAGAAGAAGAGATGGTAACAGTTGACAGTGGTATTGAAAAACCTGCTAAGAAAGTTACAGCATTAGATTCACTTGGTGGTCTTCCAATCTTTGTAGTTGAAAAAGAGAAAGTAGATGGAGCAACTGCTGTTTGTAACCTTGCCTCTATAAATCTTTCACGTGTAAATACTAAAGAAGATATTAACCGCATAGTGCCAACTGCAGTAAGATGTTTAGATAATGTTATAGACCTTAACTTTTATCCTGTTGAGAAAGTAAAACGCACTAACATGAGATCTCGTTCTATCGGTCTTGGAGTTATGGGTGAAGCGCAGATGTTAGCAGAATCTGCTATTACTTGGGGAAGTCAAGAACACTTTGATAAGATAGATGAAGTTATGGAAGCAGTTTGTTATAACACTATTTCAGCTTCATCTGACTTAGCAAAAGAGAAAGGTGCTTATCCAGAGTTTGATGGAAGTAAATGGAGCCGTGGAATTTTCCCACAAGATCATGCAAATGCCGATGTAATAAATCTAGTTGACCGTGGTGGACTTTTTGCTTCTACTTATGAGTGGGATGATCTTCGTTCTAAGGTGAAAAACCAAGGTATGCGTAATGGCTATTTAATGGCCGTTGCACCTACATCTTCTATCTCTATCTTAACAGGAACGACTCAAGCTATAGAACCTGTATTTAAACGCAAATGGTTTGAAGAGAATCTCTCGGGTCTTATTCCAGTTGTAGTACCTAAGCTCTCCCCTGAGACTTGGAGCTACTATACACCAGCTTATGATCTAAATCAAACAGTGCTTATTAAGGCTGCTGCTATTCGTCAGAAGTGGATAGACCAAGGGCAATCACTTAATATCTTTATAACACTAGATAAAGCGAGTGGTCGCTACCTAAATGAAATCTACATGCTAGCATGGAAACTAGGTCTTAAGTCTACTTACTATCTACGTTCACAATCACCAGAAGTAGCAAATGATGTTGAGGACAGAAGTATGGAGTGTGTTGGTTGTCAGTAGGTATATACTTATGAAGCCACTAACATCAAACAATATTCCTGCATTTTTAGAAAGATTTAATAACTTTAAAGATGCAGAATTCCGTTCTATTGAAATAATCTCTCCTCTTCAAGCGAAACTAGTTTTTGCTCTTCAAGATGCAGCACGTGCCTTCGACTGGATAACAATTGAGCTGGAGTTTAATGGCATTAGTGATGCACGACTTTTAGAACACAATCGCCTATCCTTCGTAGATATGGACGATGGAGTAAATATTGTAAAAGATGATGATTTGTTTGCATTTGGAATTGGAGAGTGCTATAATATATCCAATATTAAAAACTCTATTTGTTATTTAATCGCTAGTGATTTAAAATATAAAGAGGGTTCATTTTAAAGGATTAGTAATGAGTTATGATGTTCAGGGAGAACTTTTAGGTTTTCCAGATACACAAAAACTAGAAATAGTTGAGATCGACACACTTTTTTCTACAATGAAAGACACACAAAATCAAAATATATCTTTTACAATAGTCAATCCTTATGCACTTAGAGAGTACTCTTTTGATGTTCCTTCAGATATTAAGGTCCTCCTTGATATAAATGAGAAATCAAACATTAGTGTTTACAATATACTAATCATTCAAAAACCACTTGAAAAATCAACCATCAATTTTCTTGCACCAATTATTATAAATAATGAAAGTAATAAGCTAGCACAAGTAATACTTGATCCAAGAAAGCATCCAAATTTTGGAATGGCTGAAAGCATAGAATCTTTTAGAAAATAACTATGAAATATCTTGTAGTAGATGACTCAAAACTAGCACGATTAAGTCTTGTAAAGTCTTTGAAGGTTAATGTGGATAAAGCAGAAGTTTTTCAGGCTGTCAATGGTATTGAAGCCTTAGAAATCATGGATAAAGAGAGACCAAATATAGTCTTTCTAGATCTTACTATGCCTGAAATGGATGGTTATGAGGCCCTTCCTAAACTATTGATTATAAATGCTAATGCTAAAGTGATTGTAGTTTCTGCAGATGTACAAACCAAAGCAAAAGAGAGAGTTATAGCTCTAGGTGCTCAACTTCATATGCAAAAGCCTATTAATGCAGACAAGATGAAAGAAATTTTGGACATCATTTAAATGCAAACATTAGATTTAACAGAAGATGAAAAAGATGTACTTCAAGAGCTGATGAATGTCGCTTATGGAAATGCAACAGCTGTTGTAGCTGAAATGCTTAATGCCTTTGCATCACTTAGTATTCCAAACATTAAAGTTATACAAACAGATGAACTCTTAGCTACATTTTCAGAACTAAAAAGTGAAAGCTACTTTTTCTCAACACAGGCATTTAATGGAGAGTTTAAAGGTGAGAGTGCTTTTTTTATAAACCAAACAAGTGCTAATAATTTAGCAAAGCATTTAGAGCTTGACAGTAGTGAAGATTTAGATGATGCTATATTAGAACTAACAAATGTCCTAACTTCTACACTAACTACAAAACTTTCTCAAGAAATGGATACAGAAGTTAGTTTCTCTCTTCCTAGCCTCTCTAAAATACCACTACAAGAGATAGGAAAGACACCAGCTTTTGAGTACTACTCTCAAGTGATAGTTATTGACACAGATCTTAACTTTAAAGATCAACAAATCCATGGGAAAATTTTCATTCTCACAAAAGATGAATCGATACAATGGCTAAAAACAAAACTCAACAGTATATTAGAACTCTTGATATAGATAAGAAAATTGTCGCTAATATCGACAATGGAATTATTGTACTTGACCAAGATCTAAAAATATACCACTTTAATAAATGGCTAGAACTTCACACTGGAATTAAAGAGTGTAATATTTTAGATAAAAAAATTAATGATATTTTTGATGATATAAATAGTAAAACACTTAAACGAAAAATCAAAACAGCTCTTCGAATTCAAACACCAACCTTCTATACAGCAAGTACATCTAAATATTTGATACCAATTAAAATAAATCAATTTCATAACTCTAGTTTTGAATATATGCAACAAGATGTCAGCATAATTCCTTTTGATGAAGAGAAAGGTCTTGTAGCACTTATACTAACAGATCAAACAATTATGGCTAACACTAACGCACTTTTAGAAGCCAATATTCAAACTATCAATGAACTCAATGCTGAATTACTAAAAGAGAGAGATACTATAGATAAGAAAGTACTTGTTATTAAGTTTGATAAAACTTTTCGTATTATTGATGTTTCTCAGGCTCTTCTAGAACTACTGTGTTACGATAAAGAAGAACTTTTAGACAAAAATTTTCTCTTTCATGAAAAATATCATATGACTAAAGATTGTCAAATGAGACTAGTACAGTCTATGAAAGCACTGAAAGTTTTAGAATTTGAAGAGACTACATTAAGTGCTCATGGGCATACAATCTGTTTTAAAAGTACACTTATTCCGGAGTACAGCTCAAAAGGAATTCATATAGGATTTATCATATTTAGGGAAAATATAACAGATTCTAAGCGCTTAGCAAAGAGTCAAGAAAAGATTTTAGCCTCCTCCCGAAGTGCTGCTATGGGGGAGATGGTCTCTATGATTGCACATCAATGGAGACAACCACTTTCCCTAATCAACACTATTATGGCTACCTTGAAGATAAAAAAAGAACTAGAAAAGTTAAGTGAAAAAGATATTAATGAAGCCTTTGCAAAAATTCAAACTACTACCTCTTATCTCTCAGACACTATAGATGACTTTAGAGACTATTTTAAACCAAATAAAAAGAGTTCTGAAGTAAATATACTCTCTCTCTTTGATAATTCTATCTTTTTTTTAAAAGAGGTGATGCACCAAAATAATATTGAATATAAAATAGATGTTACTCAAAATATCTCTATAGATACTTATAAAAATGAGCTTCTGCAGAGTATAATTAACATTATCAGAAATTCTATTGATGCATTTATTTTTTCTGATGTTGAGATTTTGAATAAACAGATAAGTGTAAATATTCAAAAATTAGAATCTCATATATCGATAATAATAACAGACAATGCAGGTGGTATTCAAAAAGATGTTTTACAAAGAGTCTTTGAACCATATTTTTCTACTAAAAGTAAAAACGGAACAGGTTTAGGCCTTCATATGTGTCATACAATTATAACTGGTCACCTTAAAGGAAATATTATAATGACTTCCAATGAGAACCTTACTACAACACTAATAGAACTACCATACACTATATTAAAAGGAATAAAATGAGAGTAGTATGCCCACACTGTTTAAGTGTAAACAATATACCCAAAAAAAATAGCTATAAAAAAGCGAACTGTGGAAAGTGTAAAAATTCTCTACTTGAGACGAAGCCTATAGAACTTAGCACAGCTAATTTCGATGAAGTAGTAGTTAACAGTGATATCCCTGTAATAATTGACTTCTGGGCACCCTGGTGTGGCCCTTGTAAGATGATGGGGCCAAATTTTCTAAAAGCTGCTACAAAGTTCCCACTTAAAATGCTTTTTACAAAAGTAAATACTGAAGACGAACAGCAACTTGGTGCTCGATTTACAATAAGAAGTATCCCAACACTTATAATATTTAAACAAGGTAAGGAAGTCCATCGAGTATCTGGTGCACTAGATGAAACAGCACTTATAAATCTTGTAAATCAATATCTTTAAAGGAAAATAGCATGAAGCATTTATCATTTTTACTTTCAGATAAAACTGAATATAAAAGAGTCAAAAAACAGCTTGAAAAAGAGTACTATTCATCAGAACTTATACAGATATTTACTTCATTAACTGACAAGAACAAAATAGAAAAACTACTTCATAAGATTAATAAAGACTTTCCTAATGCTCAGGTAATTGGAACTACAACTGCTGGTGAAATTTCACATGCAAAAATGTATGATGACTCAACTGTCCTCAGTATTACACTCTTTACTCAAACTAAGCTCCAAACAGCCTATGCAAAAAATATAGATAAAAAAGCTGGTCAAAAGCTCTCTAAAAAACTAACATCCAAACAAACCAAAGCAGCCATTATTTTAAGTGAAGGACTCACCGGTCTTGACTATGAAGGTTTTATAAAAGGAATTAAACAGAGTAATCCTAAGCTTATCATTGCAGGTGGCCTTGCAGGAGACAACTTTAAGCTCAAAAAGACATATATATTTTTAGGAACTAAAATATATAAATCAGGAGCAGTGGGCATCTCTTTTTCAGGGAAAAACCTTTTTGCTGACAACAGATATAACTTAAACTGGACACCAATTGGTAAAGAGTTTACAATTAGTGAAGCCAGGGGTAATCTGGTTGCAAAAATTGATGGTGAAGATGCTTCTCTTATCTTCAAACGCTACTTAGGAGATAAGATTTTTGATAACTCTGCTTCAGAGCTTTCAAATTTTCAACTTCTTTTTAAAGAGGGTTCAACAGTGGTTTCACGTACACCAATGGCAGTTGATGGAAAGTCTATAGTCTTTGCAGGACCTCTAAAAAAAGGTCAAAAGGTACAGTTTGGCTTTTCCAATGCATCAAGTGTAATTAGTGGTTCAACGATCATTAGTAGAAGTATTCATAAAAATCCTGCTGAAGCTATCTTTATCTACTCCTGTATCGCAAGAAAAACTCTTCTTGGAAAAGTTTTAGAGAATGAATTTAAACAGTTTGAATCCATAGCACCTACATCTGGTTTTTTTACATATGGTGAGTTTTATAGTACAACTGGAGATAATGCCCTTCTAAACTGTACAACAACTATCCTAGTACTCTCAGAAGGGGTAAAAAACTCTAAAAATATAAAGAAGTTTAAGAGGAATGATGATAATAACCTAGATAACAGTACTTTCAACGCTCTCACTCACTTTATTAAGCAGACAAGTATTGAACTAGAAGAAAATTTAAAACTTCTTAATGAATATAAAGATGTTGTAGATCACTCCTCTTTAGTCTCCAAAACGGATGCAAACGGGACTATAATTTATGTTAATGATAATTTCTGTCGTGTTAGTAAATACAAACGGGATGAGATGATTGGACAAAATCATAATATTGTACGTGACCCAAATGTATCAAAATTTATTTTTAAAAAAATGTGGAATACTATTTTACATGGAAAAACTTGGAAAGGAGTTATTTCAAATAAAGCAAAAGATGGTTCTATTTACTATGTGAATGCTACAATCATGCCTATTTTCGATAGTAAAGGTAAGATAAAAGAGTTTATCGCCATTAGACAAGATGTAACGAAACAGATAGAATCAAAAAAACGTCTTAAAGAAAAAGAGCAATTAATCAAAGCTATTTTTGATAACCAAGATAGTATAGTACTCTTCTCATCCAAAATAAAAGGTATGCTAAATGCCAATAAAAAGCTCTTTCACTATTTTGATTTTAAGAACTTTGAAGATTTTAAAAACCAGCATGATTGTATTTGTAATCTTTTTATAGAAGAAGATGGTTATATCTATCCCTCTAAATATCCAAACTGGATTGATGATGCAGCACAAGATAAAAGTGATAATGACAGAAAAGCAAAAATGCTAACAAAAGACGGAGTAGTTCGCACTTTTAATGTTAAAGTAAAAAATATAGATGATGAATACATAATTAATCTTTATGACATTACAAACCTAGAGAATGCAATTTTAAAAGCTAATGCTTCAGAATCAGCTAAATCATCGTTTTTGTCAAATATGTCACATGAGATAAGAACCCCACTAAATGGAATACTTGGCTTTACTGATGTTTTAACTAAAAAAGATTTAGATAAAGATGCTAAACGATATGTAGATATTATTCACAAGAGTGGTCAGACACTGCTAAGTGTTGTAAATGATATACTTGACTTCTCTAAAATAGAGAACGGGAGTCTTACTCTTTACAAAACAGAATCAGACCTCTTTAAAGAGATGGAAGCTACAGTTTCAACATTTGCTTCACTCTCAAAAAAGAAGTCCTTAGACTACTTTATATACATAGATACAACCATTCCTTCTCTTGTTGAGTGTGATATTCAAAGACTCAAACAAGTCATAAACAATCTAATAAGTAATGCAGTTAAATTCACACCCAAAGAGGGCGAAGTTAGTGTTCAAATTACTCTTGATTCTCTTTCCAAAAAAATAGCAAAGATATCTTTTAGAGTAAAAGATAGTGGAATTGGAATAGCCAAAGATAAACTTGGAACAGTATTTCAAGCTTTCTCACAAGCTGACAATTCAATAAGTCGCGAGTTTGGAGGTACTGGATTAGGACTTTCAATAAGTAGCCAATATATAGAAATGATGGACTCAGAATTAAAAGTAAACTCACAAGAAGGTAAGGGTAGTGAATTTTATTTTACACTTGAGCTTCCAGTTATAAATGATTCACATTCTATTAAAAAAATTGTAGAAGATGAAGCTATAAATATCTGTATATTAGGAAATGAAGATGAAAAGGCTTGTGCAATAAATCATATACTATACACATATCTAGATGCATGGCAATGTGATTATAGAAAAATTCATACTCTAGATAAAGTTGATGAAAGAACAGATATCTTAATCGTTTGCTCAAAACTTTTTGATCAAGAGGCATGTAAAAATACTTTAGATCAATATAATGATCTTCAACTCATATATATTGAAGGCTCAGAAGATAATTTTACTTGTGCACATGTAAAATTTCATCTTTTAGAACAACCAATGACAGGTTCATCTCTTTTTGATAAAATTATAACACTCACTAACTTTAAAAATAAAGTTGTTACACAACAGAATTGTGAAATTCAAGAGGAGACTAATACATTTAATGGAAATATTTTAGTTGCAGAAGATAATGAAACAAACCAGATGCTAATTACTGTTATGCTAGAAGAAAGAGAACTTGATTTTAGAATAGTCAATAACGGACAAGAGGCTTTAGATGAGGCTTTAAAAAATCACTATGACATCATTTTTATGGATATTAATATGCCTGTACTTGATGGTGTGAGTGCAACTAAACAACTAAGAGAAGCTAACTACACTAGACCTATTATATCTCTCTCGGCTAACGTTATAGAGTCAGATATCATTTCTTTTAAAGAGGCTGGTGTTGATGAAGCTCTTCATAAACCAATCATTCCAAAAGAGCTAGACAATATTCTCTTCAAATACTTAAGCAATAATGATAAAAAAAATGAGACAATACTAGAATATGATAGTGTAGATGTTGCTCAAATTAGTAAACATCTTAATATAGCTGATGAGAGTATAATACTTAAACTTTTAGGAAGTTTTGTATCAAGTGCTTCGACTATGATTGAAAAACTACAGACTCAAAATATTAATATGGATATAACACATAATATAAAAGGAATTTCTGGAAACTTCAAATTTAATATTCTCTCAGAACTAGCACAAGAATATGAACAAAACATGCAAGAATGGAGTCAAGAGACACATGTAAAAAATAAAAAAGTACTTGTTTCACACCTAGAAGAGTTAATCCGACGAATTAAAGCTGTTAATTAACAAAAATATATTTATCGTCAGAGTTTTCTATTTTTTGCATACTTAGCTGTATTTTTTTATACACTTGAGGAAGGGAAGATTGGGACTCTTTTACATTACAGAGAACTGTTGAAAAGCTAAAAACTTGTGCCATCTCTTTGTCTTGTTTATGCTTGGTGTGTAGTTTTTCATAAAGTTCTTTTAGAATTTTGATCTCATAATCTCTCATAAGTATTCCAAAGCTTGTTCCATAAAGTCTTGCTGTTGTTGCATTTGAAAGTGCTGTTTCTTCAATAAGATTTGCAAAATTTTTAATAATTTTATTTGCACTATGAAAACCATATATCTGATTTATCTTATCAAATCTATCAATTTTTATATATACAAACCAAAAGTTTTCATTACGTGTGATATATGCTTTTATCTGTGTATCAAAGTAGAGAGAATTATGTAGCTTAGTTAAAGGATCTGTTATGCTTAGTTGTGCTAATTTTGACTGTTTATCTTTTATCTCTTGAAGGTTTGCAAGTGTTTGCAAGTGTGTCTTTACACGAGCTTTTAACTCAACTCCATTAAATGGTTTAGATATATAATCAACACCACCAACCTCAAAGGCACGAGAGATGTACTTTATATCTGTCTGAGCAGTTAAAAAGACTACCGGTATATCTTTAGTCTTAGGATCACTTTTTAGAAGCTCACAGACCTCAAAACCATCTTTACCTGGCATATTTATATCTAAGAGTATTAAATCAATCTCATGTTTTATAACACTCTCCATAGCTGACTTGGCGTTTAGGGCAAAAGAGAGCTTATACCCATCCTCTTTTAGATAAACAGCCGCAAGTTCTATGTTTAGCTTTTCATCGTCAACAATTAAAATGCGAAAATTATTAGCTGTTTTCATTCTAACTTATTTTATATATGAGCAGCAGTAATCAGTAACTGTTTTAATTTTAAGATCAAAAGAAGAGTTTGCTGGGACATTAAAAGTCTCTGGTGTACTGAGTGTTTTCCACTCTTCACCTGGAAGTTTTATCTCTAATTCACCACTTAACATCTCCATAATCTCTGCTTCATTTGTCCCAAAAGTATACTCACCTGGCATCATAATACCTAGTGATTGAGTTGTTCCATCACTAAGATTTACAGTTCTGCTTGTAACCTTTCCATCATAGTATATATTTGCAGCTTTAACGATTGTTGCATTTTCAATTTGTGACATATTTTTTCCTCTTTTTGTTTGTAAAATAATATCCTAAAATTGCATAAATTAGAGCTTGAATCCATAAAGTTGTAAACTGCGGAGCTATGTCACTAAACTCAGAGCCCATCTGATTAAGTCTTAAAAACCCTTGCATCGCTGGTGTAGATGGTACTAAAAGAGAGAGGTTTTGTATAAACATCGGCATAGCCTCTAGTGGCCAGATAAAACCTACACTAAAGACAAGAGGAAGGGAACTAAAGAGAATCACAGGAGTTGCTATCTCTCTAGAACTAAAAAGAGAACCTAAAAAGATTCCAAAAAATACAGAAGCAGTTATAAA